>Ga0247805_1000391_pt1 | contig 23080 bp, 18 predicted proteins | sample UWRJL044104R1_FD_180930 | JGI IMG/M metagenome (GOLD analysis project Ga0247805, IMG submission 180930) | Plant litter microbial communities from Arlington Agricultural Research Station in Wisconsin, United States - UWRJ-L044-104R-1 | ecosystem: Environmental > Terrestrial > Plant litter >... | reverse complement strand
GTTCCGCTTGCTGGACAAACTGTTCGTCGGCTTGCTGCTGACTGTATTTGGCGGCATCGTTTTGCACGCACCGTTAACGGTTGGACTTGAGACGCTTTTCCCATCCGCCGAACTGTTAATCAAGTCGTGGAAAGAGATATTGTTGCTGTTGGCAACACTGGTAATGGGTATCTTGCTGTATCAAAAGAAGCACTGGGTATTATTAAAGAGTCCGATTGTTCTATTAATTGCGGCCTATGCGGCACTACATATATTGCTCATCCCTCTGTCATATCAGGGCGCTACATCGGCGCTGGCTGGCTTGCTGATCGATCTGCGCTACGCACTGTTCTTTGTACTGGTATACGTCGCCGTCTGTTTGTATCCGTCACTGCGCAGACCATTTATCTTTACGTTCTTTATTGGTGCTTTTATCGTGGCCGCCTTCGCGTTACTGCAGGTATTCGTTTTGCCGGTCGACGCCCTGAAATACATTGGCTACAGCGATACAACCATCGTGCCGTACTTAACGGTTGATGAAAATCCAGATTACATTCGGATTAGCAGTACCTTGCGCGGTCCAAACCCACTCGGTGCCTATGCCGGAATTGTACTAGCTCTCGTCTTTGCCTTTTGGCTAAAAGGTAGCAAGTCGAAAGTCCGTCGTCCGTTACTGCCAATTAGCGTTGTCGTGATCGGGAGCTTTGTGGCACTGTGGGCAAGCTATTCACGCAGTGCCTTGGTTGCCGCCTTTGTGGCGATTGGTCTAGTTGCCCTTGCAACGGTCGCACGACAATTGCCTCGTAAGGCCTGGATTGCGTTAATTGTTATTATTATGGCCCTTGGTGGGGGATTGATCGCCTCGCGCGATTCGGACTTCGTGTCGAACGTTCTATTGCATGAAAACGCCACGACTGGTGCCGAAACAAGCTCAAACGACGGGCATGTGGACTCATTAAATGATGGCGTAAATCGGATGGTCCACCAGCCATTTGGCGGGGGAGTTGGGAGTACTGGATCGGCTTCACTGTATGGACCTGACCCACTGATTATCGAAAACCAATACTTATTCATCGCCCATGAAGTGGGTTGGATTGGCCTTGTTCTGTTCCTAATTATATTCGTCAAAATCCTGCAGCGACTTTGGAAGCGACGAGCTGATTGGCTGGCACTCGGCGTCTTTGCAAGTGGTATCGGGATGGCGCTGATCGGACTTTTGCTTCCGGTTTGGGTTGATGATACAGTAGCAATTATATGGTGGGGATTGGCCGCGGTTGCGGTCGCCGCACCTCTGAAAATAACCGGAACAACGAAAGGTGCGCATGTCCGAACGATCCACAAAACGTCAAAAAGAACTGCTTGATTACGTCGACGCCTTTATTCAGGAGCATGGCTATGGCCCTAGCTACCGTGAAATTATGAATGCCATTGGCTACAAATCCGTTTCGACTGTTGCGATCCATATTGATGGACTGATTTCGAAGGGCTTCCTTCGCAAAAGCGATAACTCGGCCCGCTCACTAGAAGTTGTCACGACGAATGTCTCGACAGCGGCGCAGACAAAAACCGTCAGTCCTGCGAAGGAAAAGTGGTTAGTTGAGGCAATTAATGATCGCTTTAATACCTACGAAAACGCACCTAATCAGATGACGCTTGATGAAATCTACGTGCTGACAGGTGCATTAAAGATTCTTGGCCTTGATGGGGCACACGAAGCCGCCAAAGCCCGCCTAGGCAAACTAAAGTAGTCCACCTGTACTGTAGTAAATTACGCAACAATAATGATTGACGGAGCTTAAAATTCTCTGTATTGTTAAAACATAAGCCTAAAGCTATAAAAGCTCAAAATAAACACAAAAAGGTAAAAAATGATCAAAACACGTTCTCGTATCAAGTACGCCGCCCTTATCCCTGTATTCGTTCTCGCAACTTTTGTTGCGCAGTTTGCTAATGTACAACTAGCAAGTGCAGCGACGTCAGTCTGGGATGGAAGCGCTGGTGACAACAAGTTTAGTACGGCTGCCAACTGGAACACCAACGCTGTCCCAGTGGACGGTGATGTTTTGAGCTTTAATATCGCAACGGCAACCGATTATACTGCACTAAATAATGACTTAACGGGTCTCTCGGTTGCAGGTATCAACTACACCGGCAACGGAACAGCTGGAAGCTATTACATTACCGGTAACGTACTAACCGTGACGGGCAACCTTACGAGTACTGCAACGAGTGGTCAATACACTGCACCGCTAAGTATTCAAACCGGCGTCGTACTCGGTACGAACATTACCGCCCAAAATGTTAGCCTTGGTGGAACTGGCAAAACACTTGATACACAAGGTCACTCGATCAGTATCTCTGGTGAATGTGCTTCACTTCCAAAGCTTGTTGGTAGCGGTACAGTCACAACAACCGGCACTACGAGCTCGATCTCTCTCGTAGAAGGCGCAAATGCATACACAGGAAATATCGTCATCACCGCTGGTAGTGTCTATGCGCCACTTGGTTCACTCGGAACGGCTGCGGGAACAACAACTGTCCAAGGTAGCGGCAAACTAAGCCTCTATGCTAACGCTGATAGCACCTGGGCAGAATCGTTTATCCTCGGCGGCACAGGGTCAATTGGACTGCAACACTCATCAACAAATGGCTGTAGTGGTGGCGGTGTAAGCGGCATTTACACCGGTACATTTACTGCTCCTGTCACACTCAACACGGATTTCAAGTACAACGGTTCTGACAATATGACCATTACCGGGACGTACAACGCTAACGGCCACAGCTTCACGACTGAATCTGGTGCATCAGGAACACTGACCACTCCAGAGGGTACTTCGGCCGCTCCTGCTGAAGAAAACACGTACAGCGACGCACAACCAAATCAGTACTTGAACGTTGGTGCAAACCAAACAGCCATCCTTGATGGATCACGCAGCTACGTCAACGTTGGCCTTAAAGGACTCCTCCTTGGTACAGGTACTGCTCAATCATTAAGTATTGATGGCGGAACAGTTAACCCTGGTCACTCACCTGGAACACTAACTGTCCTTGAAGCATTCCAACTATACGATGGTGTCTACCAAGCAGAACTGAAAACTTCAGCTGCTGGTGAATACGACCAACTAAAGGTCAGTAACGCAACTCGAACAACTGGTAGCGACGTTTACCTCGACACAAACGCAAACCTTCAAGTGAGCTTGTACGATGGCTATAGCATCAAGCAAGGTGACACATTCACTATCATCGATAACCAACAGCCTGCCAGCCAACTTGTTCAAGGAACATTTGTCGGCCTCGCTGAAGGTGCCCAGTTCTCTGTTGAAGGTATCATCTTTAGCATCAGCTACGTTGGTGGCGATGGTAACGACGTTATCCTGACTGCCCTCAACGCAGGAACTGATCCAAACGCACCGAACACAGGCGCTATGCAACTGGTAAAAGGTAACCCAATCCTTGTCGCTGGCCTGGGTATTGCAACTGCAGCGATCATGATCGCCATTGCAACCCGCCGCCGTGCGAATCGCTAAAACCATTAACAAAATGTATTACACTAATGAGTGGAGTCGTACGGGCTTCACTCATTGTACGTAAAGAAATTATGCAAGATATTATCCCCCCACGCCGAACCGATCGCGGAACTCTCCGAACAACGAGGGTTCCTGCTCGTGTTGGCGAAACAATTAGCATGAGTAGTCGCACGACGCGGCCAACCGGGTATACGACACAAACCAAGACGGTGACCGATATCATCAGGCCTAATGAAGAGGTGATCGTCACCAAAACGGTCACAACGTCTGTTATATCTGAGCGTGCACACGCCACAAAGCCAATTGAATCGTTATCACCCCGAGCAAAATCCGAAGTATTACAAAAAGCACTGCTCAGTGCGCAGCGCGAACTACGCAGTGAACGCCGAAAACGCCGCGACATGAAGCGAGTGAGTCTGATCTTTGTGGCAGTTATCTTTGTATTAGTGACTGGCTATGTCAGTATCGATACCTTGATGACGAATAATCGCGTCAAAGCCGAAGGTGCACAAAGTGCTGCGACCGCACCTGGGGCCTCAACTAAAGAACAAGAGGGTCAAGACGAAGCCAAACCAGCTGCTAGCGCGTTAACCAACTACGCGGTCGCTGCTGACCTTCCACGGGCATTATCGATTGATAAGATTGATGTAACGGCACGAGTATTGCCAATGTCGGTGAATACCGATGGCAGCGTTCAGGCACCTCGTAATATTTATGACGCCGGTTGGTACACAGGGAGTGTCAAACCGGGTGAGATCGGGGCGATGTTTATTGATGGGCACGCCTCTGGTCCAACCCGCGAAGGGTTGTTTGCCTACCTCGATAAACTCGAAGAAGGCGATACGTTGCAAATGGAGAAGGGTGACGGCACAAAATTAACCTATAAAGTCGTTCACAAAGAGATCGCCCCACTCGAGGGATTAGACATGAAAAAGATGCTATTGCCCTACGGTAACACCCTGCGCGGTATGAACCTGATGACCTGCACGGGGACATGGGTTGATTCCAAACAGACCTATGACCAACGAGTCATGATCTGGACCGAACAAGTCTAGTTGACTAAGGTACAGGGGTGCAGGTATAATACCTTTTGTATTCCGACGTAGCTCAATGGTGGAGCAAGAAGCTGTTAACTTCGAGGTTGCTGGTTCGAGTCCAGCCGTCGGAGCCAAGAATTCATTTCATGACAAAAAGCCATCGTATCGAATGGCTTTTTGTATTCCCACCTCAGTTGATCACCGTCTAACTGTAAGTTCGAAAGTACAATATTTATCATCGATCTCTTTTGCTCATTATTAGCCTTAGAAAATAGAGCTGGAGCATCCTTCGCAAGTTTTAACAGATGAGACACAGTCCCATAGTAATCGTCTTCCACTTGTTCGATATTTAATCGCTTGTTCTGAAGTGACTTTTGAGTCTTGTTATATTCCTCAAACTTCCGCTGATAAAGCTGTTCGGGAATCTTTTCATCGAGATAGTCCTCGTACACCCTCTCTATACGTGTCTGGTATTTTTCGATCTCGGTATCAATAGTCCTTAGTGTAGTTTCTCTCATTCGCTTTTTATCTTCATGTGACATGCGTAGGGCAGCGCTGAGCTCTTCATAGGCTTCTTCTGGTATTCTGATATCTTGAAACAGTTGCGCAATCTTAGAGCCTATTAAATCCTCTGTAACGTACTTGGCGTTATGTTTACCTTTCGATTGAGTACAGTGCCCGTAGATGTATAGACCCTTCTTCTTTTCAAAGGTAATTCTACAGCCACACTCTGCGCACTTTATTAACCCACGGAATGGATACGGCAACCCGCCCCACCTATGTTGTGTTATCTTATAACCATTTCTAATGGCATCGACTTGATCAAACAGATCTCTTGAAATAACGACATCATATTTATGGGGATAAAGTTTGCCTTTGATACGCATCTCACCGTAGTAGAAAGGATTCTTTAGGACTTGTTCAATCTTACTCGAACCAGCTTTTATGCCAAAATCATCAAACCATTTTTTACTTAGTAATCGCAACGATGTATTACCTGATGCATATTCTTGAAAAGTCTGCCTGACGACATCAGCTTTGAATGCATCAATCTCAACCCATTTTTTGCCTTGTGGTGTAACTGTGTTCTTGTATCCAGTGGGTGCTTTGCCAATCCATTCACCATCTCTGAGTTTTTGTTCGATCTTGCGCTTAACATTATCGCTAATAGCATCTGAGTAGTATTGAGCGACAACGATACCCATCCCTAGTCTTAGTAGGTCGGTGGCTGGAGAACCTTGATGAATGTAAAGATTGTCAGAAGGGAAGTGAAGCTCAATCTTGTCCGCTCGATATAAACTCTGTAGGATGCGGACTTGTTCTGAGCTGGAGTCTCTTGTGTATCGATCAATCTTATCAAAGACAACAATCACCTTTGATGTGCTCGTTTTTATCTTATCGACAACCGCTCCAAAATCATTTCGAGTTTCCTTGTAGGCGCTCTCTTTGATTTCAAATAACTCATGCTCGTAGGACATACGTTTTGCGTATTCTATTAGTCGATAACTTTGTGCAGGTAAGGCATCTTTCTGATCATCAGTAGATACCCTAGCCAATAGGAATGCCTTCATCTTTACTCCGATCTAGACAGATTTGATTCATTTTTAATTATATACTTCTGTACTCTCGTTCTTCCTTCCATTTATCGAAGCCTGTCTTTTTATTTTTTCTGTCTTTAAGCTCTTTATTGGTGCTATCGGGCTGCCCGGGAGGGTGTTCGTTAGCTGCCCTGGGTGTATAGTTATTTTGCTCAACCCTATGTGTTCTATCTGACGCGGATACGTCGAGGGTGTCTGATATTTGTACAGGGTACGATTGTATCGCAATAAGCTGGAGTGCACGCTTGAGACCGTCGTGACTGAAAGTATTTGCGCTACCAGTGTGCGCAATTCTTGCTATGTACCCTTTTCTTTCGAGTGAACGGTAGGTGTTTTTTACTGTTGATTTTGATATTCCCAGTCTTTCACTAAATTGACTAGTTGCAATGAAGTAATTTGGAGCGTAGCTAATAATGATTAATATTACCGATTCTTCTACAGTAGAGAGATTCAACTTACTGAGGTTTCTGATTAATAGGTTTGGTACCTGTGTATAGTTGTAATCAGCTATATGGACACCCCATTTCGCCGTAAATGGACCATTTTCCTCACGTCTTCTTTGTTGGCTCACGGAATTAACTCTTTATACTTCCTATAAACCCGCTGCTCTAATTCAAGCCCGATAGCTTTGCTTATTGGATAAAACGTATTGATCCCTCGATTCTGAGGAAAGAGTAGTCGAACGCCACCATCCAGTCTTGTGTGAACACCTATGGAACCCAGGTAGATTGAGTCCATAAATATAACACTCGCAAAACCAATTAGGCCATTCTGGGGCTTTATGGGAACAAAATCTATTTCGCTAAAATTGCTCACCGTTGTGCCTGCGATTTATCTATGATAATAAGAATTTCAAAGTATTTCTTTATTACTTCAAATTCTTTTGTAGAAAACATTTTATTGGTCATAAATCCCACTGTACATAGGTCAATGTGCATATGTGTGTACACACTTCGGATATATTTAACTAAGGTATTTTGAATTAATAGTTAACAATCCGTACTCGGGAAAGAAGTCTGTCACCCCCGTTTTGGACTCAATGTGTTTTCGGATATATCGTATGTTTTCACTTTTTATATCAACCGACGCTAGCTTTTGACGATGGTCGTCGTAAAAGTCTTTATGGCGTCTTGGCTTTGCTAAATTTGACCGACTTCCTTTAAATAGTTCTTTTAGAAATACCGATGCCTGAGTTGCGGATCGGAAGTCAAAAGGAGTATTGTCGATATACAAGACACCGTTTTCGTACCGTGTGCCGCAAACTTTTTTTCGGTTCTGTTTAAAGTGTTGTTCGAATTCTGTATTTAATTTTTCCATCGCTATAACCCACTCGTCATGCTGTAATATCTGGTTCTCGGTAAGTGAGAAGTTCATCACTATGGCTCGTTCGGCTAAAGGCAACTCATCTATTTCGAAAAAAGTACGTGCGGTTAGTACCTTATTTTCATTTGATTTTTTCGATAAGTCTAAACGAACTATCTTATCTCTACTTGGTAAAGTTGGCATTTCATCACTTCTTCGGGTTACGTTCTGCTCTGAGTATAGTTTCGTAAAGATAGGGCGTCAAACATGCCCAAGTAATATTCAACAGAGTGAGCACCTAACACCGACGCGGATGCTTATTTTGTTGCATTTTGTTGCACTCCTATATTACTGGCTTTGTTGATGTCTATTGGTTACAATGATGATGTCTAGATTAGAGTAAACAGCAATACGAGTATTTCTCGTGTAGTAGTGCCATGAAATGGGCAGCTACACGAAAAAGTAGGCATTACTGCTTGCTCTGATCTAGACAGTCTAGTGTGGCTGTCCTTTTTATATTTTAAGTGGAGATAATATGAATAAAATTAGATCAAGAGTTAAAGCGTCACAACATGAATCATATGGAATGTTCACATTACTATGTGTGCTACTGGCGCCAGTAGCACTAATAATTGGTATTATTTATCTCAGTAAAAAAGACCATTTGGATCGTAAGCTAGGAGAGCATATTGTGGCATTGAGTATATTGGTGATGATAGTTACCGGCGCTCTTTGGGCTATATTTATGCCGCGGCAGGTATATCTAATGCCTCCTACAACTAACCCGGGTGTAGCCGAACCGGCAATAGTGGCGCCTAGCTGGGACATTAATACAGTCTATGAAAAAATCATAGAAGGCTCTACGAAGGGTGAAGTTGAAACGATAACGCAGCAGTCCTTAACGAATTGCGGTGAAACATCCGCAGCAGGTGTCGTGTATGAAAGCTGCAGCTACGGCGGTGTTTCGCAAGGAGGGATCATAGTCGTAAATTATGTGAATGGTGTTGTTTCAACTAAGTCAAAAGCAACTTATTAGGCAAGTATTAAATCCACATAAGGAGAGTACTGTTCTTAAGGAGTGGAAGATCCTGTGGAATTAACAGGGATGAAATTGCGTAAAGTGTCTAATTTTGTCGAATCGAACCGTTTTTACAGCACTTCCAGTTAACACGATCCAGAGATCGTTAAAAAGATAATTTGATATACTACAGTCCATGAATAGGTACCGAAGGTTAATCGTAATTGCTGTCGTAAGCTTGGTGGTATGTTTGTTATGTGCGCTGCTGGTCGATGTATATGTCGAGCTACCTGGCTTGTCTTTAGAAACACTGGCTTCTGTAACAACTATAATCACCTCGATTATAGTTTTTGCGGCAGGTATTGCGCTTTACGAACGGTTTAACGGCTCTCAAATACTAATTGATAAACAGACAGAAAAGATTATTGAATTTTTAACGTTTCTTGGCACTCTGAACTTTTCCGTGGAAATACAAAGAAGCGAGAGAAGGATATTCAATCTTCACGTAACGGATTACAAGAAACGTAGAGATAACTTTATTGATGGAGATATAGATGCAAGAAATGATAAAAATGTCTTTAATTATAAATTTTTTGGAATGGCTCAGCGATTAGAAGAATACTCTAGGGACCCCTACATGCCGAAGCGGACAGCTGAAAAAATACAGGAAAGCATAAATTTTAGTATTATTGGGTCACTTTTACCGCCAAAAGAAAATTTATTCATAGTTAGTGTGCAGGGACAGTTTGACGCAACTCCACCTGAAATGATTGGTGCAAATGGCGCTGCCGCGCCTGATTATGCGAGCCTTTACGAAACAGTCAACAATGAGTCGTTTTTACTAGAAGATATCATGTATAAGTTAGAAAACATGTATAACAGCTCACTTAAGTGGCTGAGCCAGAATAACCCAACGGTCATGAGCACTTTAAATATAAAGTCAATTGAGGGCTTTGATATTAAAAAAGACATTTATTAATATTCGTCAAATTAGAGCCTCTGTTGGCTGAAATCAGTCAAGATTTAGTAAGTGTTGTGTCATGAATACGACCAAGTATTTAATTCAATTGTGCCACCACCGTCAACTGTGTACAACTTTCTTAAGCTAATTATAAAGCTATTGTGGTTATAAAATTTTGGTGTTAAGTTTAAATTAAGTCAAGTATTGTATGGGGGTGGTATCATGCAGATGCGTATTCGTAGTTCTATCAAAAGTTCATTGATAAGGCGAGTTCATACAATATTTGGTAGTAGGCGGGTGATGCCTATTACTCTTGCGGCATTGGTCCTCTCTACCGTTTTAATCCCTACGACAATGATTTATGTAGAGGCGTTGCAAAAGGCGGACGGCTCTCAAAACTTAATGACCAAGGCCCAGCCAGGTCCTATCCCAAAAAGGATTCCCGAGGGAACAATAAACCCAGTAACTCATAAGCTTTATAAAGATGGCGATGTGGTAAAAGAAGAGGAGCAGAAACCTGTTAAAGAGTCTGCCAAGTCTACCGCAACTACTGTCGATCCAATCGAAGCCTACAATAAAGAAAAGCAAAAAACCGACAGCGAGCAGCCAAAGATTCTGCTAGATAAAGAAGTAGCAGAAAAAAGAACAGAGAACAGCCGCACTTACAAAAACAGCAAGGGTACTGAGACTAAGCGAATATTCAGTGAACCTGTAAATTATAAATCAGGTAACAAGTGGCAAAGTATTGACGGTGTACTCAAGGATGACGTTACTTATAACAATGCACAGCTAGACAAACGTTCCATAATTTCAAAACTTATTCCCAACGACGATTTTGTTGCCAAGTCTGTGCGACAGGATGACGGGCTTCTAAAAATGAATTTTAAGTCGTTGGCCGACTCAGAACCAGCGATTAGTGTTGCTGCTGACAAAAATGATGCTTTGAGGATTGAGCCTTTAAACACTAACACTAACGTAAACCCTACGATTGAAACTGCTGGAGACGGTGGTAAATTCGTGCAATATCTAAATGCATGGAATGGCGCAGACTTGTTCTATGAGCAGCGAGGCGAGTCTTTAAAAGAGTATATTAGACTCAATAATCCAGATGTACAAAATGAGTTTAAGTTTCGCGTAGATGGTGCAACACTTCAGTTAAATAAAGATGATTCCGGTAAATTTAACGGTACGATTACGGCAACTTTACCGGACAAATCAACGTTCCTCATACCCGAACTGTCGCTAAGTTCAATGAAGACGGGCCCAGTTTCTAACCCTAAGATGAGCTACTCCCTAAAAGACAACGTTATCTCTGTAACTATCGATAAAGCCTGGCTTCAGGATCTCCCAAAGCAAGACTACCCTTTTGTAGTAGACCCGAGCTATTCGTACACCTACAATACCCAGTATCACACAGGTATCCCCGGTGGTGACCTGGGTCAGTTCATTGCCTTTAAGTCTGATGGGTACCGATGTAATAGCAACAACTGTGATCTGAACGTGGGTACGTTGAATGATGGCGGCGCTAAGACTTGGAGGTCAATGCTCAAGCTGCCCGTTGGAGACGTTTACGGTAAACCGGTGGCTTGGGCGAATATTTACACTATGATCGTTACGCGTCCTTACGCGTGGCCGGGTTTTGCAGGTAGTCGTACATACAACGCAACTTGGGCCAACTGTATTGGTTATAACTGTATATCGGGAGCACCACGAGCAACGGGCAATATCAACGGTGACGGTAACCTGAATGCAACAGCTTTGATGCAGTGGTTCTCGGGAAATAATGTTGGGGATGCCTGGCTTGCCCTATGGGCAAACAATGAAGCTGACATTAATAGCTTCAAGGCACTATCTGGCGGCAGTACTTATTTAGACGTTATATATCAGTGGACTGTAGATCACCCGAATCAAGCAGCGCCACTCCCAACACTAGCTTCTCCAGCGGCAGACGCGGTAGTGGTTGTTCAACGGCCAACACTCAAGGCTAATCCTGTCACCGACCCTGACGGTGACTTGGTTAGATATGCTTTCAGGGTAAAGGACTCAAAGGGTAATGTTGTAGCATATTCTCCAGAACTAGACACTCCTTCATGGACGGTGCCAGATAAGATATTAATGGATAGTGAAAAGTATAGCTGGAGTGTATGGATACTTGAGCGGAATTCAAGTAATCCTTCTGTAGTCGAAACTGGGTGGCGGCCTGCTGATGAAAATCGCCAACTAAATATAGACTTAAGATTAGATAAAGACAGAACGCAAACATATGACGACGTCGGCCCTATTAGTGTCAATATGAACACAGGATCGCTATATACGGGCAATAGCACTCATTCAATTAGTGCACTTGGAGGAGATATAGGACTGGGTCTGAGTTACAATCAGACTTCGAACAATAAAAGAGGTCTTTCTGGTAGGTATTATAGCGGCGATAACAGTGCTTATAATATTGTCACTGATCCTACGATAGACCTTGATTTGGGCAGTGCTTCTCCATTCCCGGGAATTATTCCTCAAGACGACTTTACTGTAACTTGGACGGGAATTTTCATAGCCCCTCAATCAGGACAGTACACTTTTGGTTCCAAAACCGATGGTACTATTCGCATGACTCACCCTAATTTTTCAATTGATGACCCTTGGGGTGACGATGTAGTTCTGACTGAAAGTGGGTGCTGTGGTTTCCAGTGGGGTACCGAAACGGTCAATCTACAAAAAGGCGAGTCATATCGCTTCGAGGTAGATTATGATCACACATCGGGCAATGCTTATGCGCAAATCAAGGTACGCACTCCGGATAATGTCGAGCAAATAATACCAAGTGATTGGCTGAGGGATGATGCCTACTATGAGGAAGCAAGTAATAGCGGACTAAGCGCTAAGTTCTATAAGAATGTTACACCTTCGTCTAATCCGAATTTTAATATCAACGATACAACTCCGTTAGTCTATGCAACAAATGTCCCGCAAGTTGATAGCAACTGGGGTACAAATTCACTGGTGCCCGTCGATCCTACAAACGAATACGCGGAAAACACTATCGTTGTTTACAAAGGCTATGTGACCATTCCTGTTGCGGGTAGTTACCAGTTTGGAGGGAGTAGTGACGATGGCATGAGGATACGACTGGGTAACGATCAGGTCCTAAGTCAAACTGGCGGAACTAACTATTCTAGCGCTATGCAGTTTGATGCTGGCCAGGTAGTCCCAATACAGGTGACCTACTACGAGGCGACAGGGGCCGCTAGTGTCAGTCTCCGCTGGAACGGACCTGCGGGTAATACTGTCATTCCTGCAGAGTATTTCCACAGTACTCCACAGGTTGTACCTTATGGGTGGAATCTTAGTATAGACCCTGATGGAAATATTCCATATGAAACACTTATAGCTAAAAGCAACGGTAATGTAGAGCTGCTAGATTCTTCTGGATTCACACACGATTACACTTGGACTGGGGACGGATATAAGCCGTCAGCCAGTGAGGATGGTTACCTAATCCGCAATAGTGACGGTACGTTCACGCTTACCGGTACTGATGGTAGGGTATATAACTTCTCGGTAGAGGGGGTTATTACTTCGATAACATCTCCGATCGATGACAAGAATCCGGCTGCGGTCAAATACGAGTATCAGAATAACGCCGCGACGAGTACTACGGCCTTGCCCAAGCTGAGTAAAATTGTAGACGGAGTAGACTCTTCACGGTACGGCAAACTCTACTACTGGGGTGAAGCTGACGCGAGCAACGTATGCTCGGTCTTGCCAGGTTTTGACACTCCACCAACAGGTTATCTTTGTGCATTCAAGACTTTCCCTGACAATGTAGTTACGAAATTCCATTATAAAAATGACTGGAACTCCGGACTGCCGACACTTGCCCGTATCGAAAAACCAGGTAATTCTTTAACTGACTATTCATTCCTATTCGGTCAGATAACAGCAACCAGGGATGCCGTAGCGAATGACGGATTCATGTCTGGATGGCTTGATGAGAACAATTCCCTCTATAGCGAAACTCAATTAATATACGATGAGCTTTCGAGAGTTTCTGGAGTAAGGGCACCATCAGCTCTCACGGGAATTCATAGCTGGAACGAACACATACAAATAAAGCACTCGTATGAATATGGTTACAAATCGACCAAGAAGCACGTACAGAACGTACCCGAGCCCAGCGGCTATACAGAATATATTGAATACGATGACCTATTCCGTACAACAAAAGCTTGTGATAATGCAGCCCTGTGTACTTTGACACAGTGGGATCCAAATAAGGATTTGGCATTATCTAGTACCGATGCTCAGGGCATGATGAGTACGATGATCTATGATGACGAGAATAGACCGGTTGAGCAATACGAAGCTGCTCCTGCCGCATGGTTTGGTGCAGACAGAAAACCTTTGGCTGCGTATGTAGCTAGTGTGCCCAAGAATGCAACCAAGTATGACGAAGGGATAGCAGGGCCTGCAGTGGCATGGTACGGCGCAAGAGGTGACCAGTTGTTTGGCGCTGCGAAGCTACACACTACAGGTATCACTACTACTGATACACCGTTAATGGCTCGAAGTTTCGTTTCGGCCGGCTCGGTTCCAGTAGTAACCGATACAGTAACGCCCGGGTATGGATTTAGCGCTACTGGAAAAATCAGGTTTCCAGCAGCTGGTTTATATACGTTCCAGGTCAAGCATGATGACGGGGTGAGGCTGTACGTTGACGACAAACTAATCCTTGCCGATAAATGGAATACAAGAACCGCTGGCAATGTACTTAATGCCGATGAGGCAACGTTTAACGCAGAGTCTGGAAAGACTTATAGGTTTAGACTCGACTATATACACTTTGATGATGGCACTGGAGCGGGCTCAATCGAGACATGGCTGCGGGGTCCAGGTATTACGGACCTAAGTGGGACCGGGCTCGGTACTAAAAGATTTGGTTCAGAAATATCCCCTGCTTACGGGCTCGCAACAAGTGCCTCAGTGACAGACTCTGTCATGGGAACTACGACTGTCAACACTACATACCAAGATCCTGCATATGGCTTGGTTGCATCGAATGCTCTAGATCCTACAGGTTTAAACTATGTTGGTGGTGCAGGATACGAGGCACAAGGAACTGGATATCTGCGCCAGACAAGTAAGACATTGCCTGGCGGAAATACGACGGCATACACGTACTATGGGAATAACACAGCTGTAGACAACCCCTGTACTACGGTGACTGACTTAGCTTCTCAGGCTGGGAGGTTGAAAATGAGCACGGAGCCGGATCCTGATGGAACTGGACCTAAGCTGCCTCGCAAAACCGAATCTGTTTATGACTCGGCCGGTCGTGTGGTCGCAACCCGAGTAAACAGTGATCCGTGGACGTGCACGACCTATGACCTAAGGGGGCGCATATCTCAAGTACAGGTTCCACAGATTACAAATGCATCCAATGTTGTGATTAGGGTAGGTAGTACGGTGTCGAATAACTACGCCGTTGGAGGCAATCCATTCATCACAAGTAGTACCGATTCAGCCGTAGGTACTATAACGACTGAAGTAGACATGTTGGGCAGAGTTGTTAGGTCTGTAGATACTTTCGGGAACATTTCGACATATGCGTTCGATAGCGCCGGGCGTCCATTGTCATCTGTATCACTAATGGGTACTGAAGAGTTTACCTATGACGCCTATGGTAGGGCTGTAGATTACAAATTAAACAATATTATCTATGCCACAATTACCTACGATAACTTTAGCAGGATTGCCCAAGTCAGTTATCCACAAAGCAAGAGTGCTGCGGGTGTTACTCTCAAGGTTGAGGAAGTAAAAAGGGATGCAAGGCAGCGTGGTATTGGGGCGATAGTCCGCTTCTCAAACGGCACTGCGTTTGAAGAAACGCTGAATTTGTCGTCTACAGGTTTGGTTAGTTCTAGTACGGATAAATTCAATAGCTTACAAGCTACAAGTACGTATACGTATGACAAGGCAAATAGATTAACGCAGGCTGTTGTTGATAAGATGAAATACGACTACGGCTATAGTGCATCCAGTGCCACGACATGTAACCAAACAGGCGCAAATCTTAATGCACATAAGAATACAAATAGAACCTCATACGCAGCAACCAATCTTAATACCAATGCGGTTACTTCAAGTGCTAGTTATTGCTATAACAGTGCGGACCAGCTTGTGTCTAGTACTGACACACAGTTGGGGGCGCCAGTTTATGATGAGCACGGAAACACAACTAGTTTAGGTGGTGGTGGAACTCCGATCAGTTTGACGTATAACAACCTTGATCAAAATACTGCAATAACTCAAGGCACCAATAAAGTTGTGTACACGAAAGCTTCTGACGGTACGATAATGCGTAAAAAAGTATATCAAAACAACGTACTTACAAAATCATACAGGTATATCGATGGTGGACGAATCATGCAGTCTTGCTCCGTAACTAACGACTCCTCTTGCACAACGACAGACTCATATCTTGACTTGCCTGGTGGTGTGTCGTTAACACTTTCACCCACACATACAGATACAACGAAAAGAGCCGTATACAGTGTTAAGAACTTCCATGGCGACACTGCTATGACAGTGAACACGGCAGGTGTGGCTACAAGTTCTGTATATCTGTATGAGCCATTCGGACAAACTAGTAATAGTTCCACATTTGGCACAAATAGTAACCCATCCAACGCCACTGATCAATCAATGGGATGGGCGTCGGATCCATCGAGAAAAACGGAAGGTTTGTTTACTCTTGCAATAGTTCAAATGGGTGCTCGGGTGTATCTTCCTTCTGCAGGTAGATTCCTGCAGGTAGATCCGGTAGATGGAGGATCGCCGAATGCCTATGCATATGCCGGTGACCCGATCAATAGTACTGACTACTCTGGCCAATCAATATGGAGTAGTATAGTGAGCTTTGTTCAAAAAGCGGTTCACGTGGTTACGACTTTCGTTAAAACTGCGATTAAGGTAGTTACAACGATAGTCAAGGCGGCCGTTGCTGTTGCTGCGGTAGTGATAAATAACTACGTTAAGCCCGCTGCCGCTAAAATTGGTCAATTTGCTACCGCTGCAGCGAGTGGCGTAAAGGTGGTAGCCAAGAGTACGTTTGAGTTTGTGGGTAAACATTCCCAAGCAATTGGTACAGGGCTTGCAATAGTTGGACTGGTTGCCTGCACGGTGGCAACTGTGGGGGCTTGTGGGGTTGCTACAGCAGCCATCATGGCGGCAAGTGCCACGGTTTCGTACATAGGTGCGAGGTATGAAGGCAAGGGTCAAGTCGAATCGTTAATGGCCGGAGGTGTTGATGCTGCTATTAGCAAAATTCCATTCGGTGGACCTGGTCTAAAAGCCGTTAGGTACTTCGGACCGGGTCGTCAGTACAAGAGCATAAAGACCGCACTGGCGGGTGGTCACGGGGCTGTGAACGACCAGGCAATGTTCCGTCTGGCAGGACAGGGGGCGAATTTCGGTGGGGGTCAGATAGCCGGTGGTATAGTAGACACAGTATGGAAGTAAGGGATTAAATGAAGAAAATTACAAAAATAAGGATTACTAGTGTAATATTTTGGACAGTATTCTTTGTTCTGGGAACGTACTTTGTTGTGAGACAGCCTGGACTGAAAGACTTTTCGGAAGGCCGGTTATTTGGAACAATCATTACTTTTGCTGGATTACTTATATTTGCTTTCTCTGTTGTCGCAGTAAAATCCTACAAAACTTCTGGAAAATATAGTACGATATTACCCGACTTAAAGGTGGCGCTTTTGGCATTCTTATCTTATCGGATATTTGGACGTAATAAGAAGAAAAAAAGATAGTTGCGTAGAGTAGCGGGGGGTCGATGCACGAAGAATGGATAAATAACTACTGAAACATCGAAAATAAGAATTAACTACTAGTTTTTTAGGTAATCTACATAACAATTTAGAAGATTAATTGTGTCTATGCAGAATTTAGATAACAATATAATGGTTCAAATTGTAGTGTGAAATTATTGTCCTAACAATAATTGTTATAAGTTATCTTTTAAATATACTGATAAAGGCAGGTACGAAATATATAAGTCTATTTTTTCTTCGAATCGAATCAATTAATTTAGAGCCTTTTAATGAATTTAAATACGCTGCAGCAGTGTTTTGATGAATCTCTAGATCTATCGCAAACTGTTCTTTCGAGAATGCAGCATTGGTAAATATAAAGTCAACAATTTGGTGTCGTCTGTTGGCTGGAATATCTTCAGGCATATTCTTTTCGAAATCTAATCTAAGTTCATCAATATCTTCCAATGCTCTAGTTGTTTTTTCTGACTGCTCTTTAACGGCAGTGAGTATGAATGTAACCCATTCTAGCCATTTGTTGTTGTATGTTACTTCACGCAAAGCACGATAGTACTCTGTCCTGTGGTTCAATATATAGTCACTTAAAAACAATACCGGGTAATTCAGTACCTTACGTTTAACGAGGTATAAAGCCATTAAAATTCTACCAATTCTACCGTTTCCATCCGTAAATGGGTGTATAGCTTCAAACTGGTAGTGTAGTACTGCCATTTTAATAAGTGCGTCGTAATCATTATCGTCTGCATTGAAATATTCTTCAAAATCTTTAAGCAGATCCCTGATTAAACTTTCTCCTTCGGGTGGTGTGTAGTAGATCTCGTTGGTGGATTTGCTTGCGATTACATATCCGGAAGTTTTCCGAAGTCCTTCTTTTGGCAGTGCAAGATCCTTCTGTAAACGCAAAAGGCTCTCCGTATCGAGTATTTTATTTTCCTTCAGATCCTTCATACCCGAAAACATAGCATCCATATAGCCTCTAGTTTCTTTCTGCTCTAGAGTCAGATCTTCTATGTTTAGTGCGCGTGATTCAAGTACATCAAGAACGGTTGTATGCACATCCTCTACGGCTGAACTATCTACAGCCTCTCGCACAGTAAAGGTTGCAGCCAAAGTCATGGCGTTGTTGAAAGGACGAAATGCATTGGAGGTTTTACCCTCGAGCTTTCCAATGGACTTATTCGCCTCGTTAACTAACTTCAAGATTTCTATTACATCAAAGTCTATTTCTGGTGGCAACTTCGGTAGCTCATTGTATGGCTGGTCGGGTTTTATCATACTTCACAATATATCACCTATTTTGTGAAGTGTCAATAGCTGAGATAACAAAAATAGCGATCGTTTTGTGAAGTGATGTGATATAATAAAACAAGTAGGGAATAAGAAAAGCTCCGCATACCGGAGCTTTCCTGACAATTTTGTTGATCCAATTGTGTCAGGACTTATTTTACTACGAACATTTAAAAAACGTAAGTATAAGAGGAATAAGTATATGAATTCGACTTCTAAGTACCGCTCCGCTGTCACTGGCCGTTATGTCCGCAAGACTGTTGCCGTGAAGCATCCGAAAACAACTGTAAAAGAGACAAACGTCGTTAAGAAAGGGAAGTAGCCGTGAAACGCTATCTTATCTCTTACGACCTTCGTCAACCGCATAAGGACTATACGACGCTGCATGACCACCTAAAAAATGGGTATGCATCAGCTACGCGTCCTTTGGCATCGGTCTGGATTATCCAGTCAACTCGTGCTTACGACGCCGTGCGAGACAACATCAATGCTTACATCGATAAGGATGATAAGTTGTTGGTTATTGATGTAACTAATCAGGCCACGGCTTGGGTTAATATCAATCGTTCCGATTTAAATTTCTAACCAGTTGAGGAGGTCAACGCCACAAGGTATGCTTGTGGCGTTGACCTTTTGAAATTATTACCATCGCTGGTTGTGTGGGGCTGTAGCTCAGTTGGCAGAGCAGAGGATTTGAAACCCTTGTGTCGTCAGTTCGAGCCTGACCGGCCCCACACAGCCAGTGATACGTAGTTTAATATCTATTTAACCTAATTGACATATCAACAGATTTATGCTAAGGTAAATATAAATTTATTTAAAACAAACATCATGAATCATATAAAAAGCGCACTCTACAATATTAAGAAAAAATATAGTACTTATTACGCAGCAGAGCTGTATGTTAGCTCTCAGCTTTCAAAAAGTCTTCCTCGAAGTGAGTACGCAATCTTATCGGATTTACTTCTACCAAATGATGGGCCTTTTAGGACCTCACAGATAGATCATTTGATCGTATCTCCTTATGGAATTTTTTGTATCGAAACAAAATCTCACAAAGGTTGGATATCTGCCTCAAAAGCACGTAGGCTGTTCACTCAGATTTTATATAAAAACAGATACCCGATTTCTCCCAATCCTGTTGAGCAGAATATTGGCCACATAAAAACTATAAACGCGCTATTGGGTGACAAGCTAAAAACCCCTATTGTTAATATCGTCGTATTCCCTTCAGCTCAGCGATTCTTTGTAGGGGGGTACGAAAATGTGGGCTCAGTAAATGATATGATTGCTTCCATTTTTGAACATAGTAATAAAACATACAGCTATCAGGAAACTGCAAATATTATCCAGATTATTTGTGAGTTTAATATCAAACAGACTGTCGAACATGCAAAGCATGTTGAAAGAGTGAGAACGATTCATGCTCACGCGTAAAGCCAGATTCATTCTGAAGTACGTCTAGTTGATATGAGACTTGGAGCTATACAGCTACTTCATTGGTCGACAGTTATAATTATATAGTTAGCGAGATTTTAAAGTGTGTAGAACGCGTACTTGATCTATTTCGACGCCGATTGGTAGCTTACTGAGGCTAATTTCCAGGTTTGGGCTTGTGATGGTGAAAGTATTTATTGCCGCCTTTGATCTAAAATCTATCATCTCGGACGTTGAAAGTGCATTGCTCACACCTTGGGGGTCGTAAAATGGTGACACAAACTTATCAATTTGATTTTTCGGTTCTTCGGCTTCGATGGCAAAGCTGCCAACGTTAATATGTTTTACGGGTGGATATTGCCCGTTGTTCACTCCTGCGTCATTGAGTGAGAAGATGAAGTCTTGGTAGTTACCTGGATTACCCAAGTAGTGTGACTCGCTATAACCGTACCTTCTGGCACCTACGTATAGGCTTATGCCACTAGAATCCCCATAGATGCGAGATGCCTCTGCGAATGTAGTTTTTCCTAATGTAATTTTTTGGTCATTTTCGATAACTTTTTTTGTTTTTGAATCATAGCTACCATTTTCACGAGTAAATGTTGGGTTGAAGTCTTTGTCTCTAGTTGTTACCGAGTAGAGCACTACCTTGTCATTAGAGTCACAGAGCGCTTGAACATAAAAATATTTATTTACATAAATATATTCGTTCATACCATCTTTAACATTTTTGAATACAGGTTGTCCCAGGGAGTAATTGAAATAATCGATCTGCGCTTCTGCTGCAAGTCCAAGAATATTTTGATATGCGACATTTTTTTCGCCAACGGTATCATTGTAAAAGGATATAGTCCCAGTAATTAAAAATGATAATGCAGTTATTGTCGCAGCAATACCAATTATTAAACGAGACCATCGAGGTATAAATTTATATGCAGATTTGAAAAAAAATTTCGTTTGTCTCAATATGCGCATACTTTTACTAACAGCCATGAATCAAGCATACCAAACTACATGCTAAAAACTGTGACAGAGAAGACGAATTACTAATACAATATCATAAATGGTGTACTTTTTATCGGGAGCATACTATGTTGAGAAGAAGCTCGGGTCAATGGAGCTATTTGGTGTTTAGCGCTTTTATAATCTCGAAACCCTGTTTAGATAGCTTGTAGCTAGGTGTTCCCCTGCTACCATATGTTATTGATAGTATTCCAAGGTTTGCCAAGTCGTCTAGATTCGCCACTACTTCTTGGGTATCTATCTCGTTGAGTGATTGAATCAACTCACTATCTACGGACCCCATCGGCATTAAATCAGATCCGCCCATGTGCTCTGAAACCATAATTCTCTTATCGTCTGTCATGTTTGCGAATATTCTCATTATCCTTAATTGAACATCGTCTAATTTTTGTTCGACTTCTAATACCTCTTGCTCCGATAAGCTATTTAAGTGGGCTGTTAGTGCCCCTATGAGTTTTTCTTTCAACTTCGTGCCATTTTTATCGTCGTTTTTTATTGAGAACTGTAACACCCGATGGTGTGAGATATCGAATGGTAGATCGGTGGGATTTGCCAGGTCGGAGTTAAACAGCATTATGGCATTTAATTCAGAGTGTTTGGCAATGGCATACCCGAGCTCAAACATTACATTCTGGTTAACGAGCTTTTTGCCACTTAGCGATTCATCGATAATAGATACGTCCGCAACAAAAATTCCACATTTATCTATCTTCTCCTTAATGATACTGACTATATTTGGTGAACCAACAGCCCCTTGGGTGTCTTTATCTAATCTAGGTGATTTATATAATTTGCTATTGCCTGATAGATCATCAATAGCACTACTTAAAGCTTTAAATATAAAATTTTTAGTTTGTCTATGGTTACTCTGCCAGGAATAAAAGATGGTCGTATCGTTCATAGCTTTCATTATAAAGTATCCAAGATTATTAAACTCAAAGTTACATGGGGTGTGCTTATAGAAATTAATATAAAAAGTTGAGTATTCGAATTTCCAAGCCCATAATAATACCCATAACGTAACAAGGAGGCATATGCACAAACCAAAGTATAGTTTAGATCAGCAAGTTGCAGTCGATTTTGGAGCAACTCAGCAGATTGGCAAAATACAGTCAGCCATCTTAGTAGGTGGAGTGTGGCGTTATGGTATTCGGGTGTTGCCAGAGGATACCGGCGAAACATTTGTAAATGACGCAGAAATCAAGTTTTACCTTAAAGATGGCTTATGGCACTCTGACTCGCCGACTCGAGTAGGTTCTTAATCGTAAAGTTTCGAAGTACGTCTGTTAGTGGGAGCCAATATTATTAAAAGATCCTTACGAGGATCTTTTTGTTTGGTAAGATAAATACATGATTAAGCACTCTCAAAGACAAACAGGTAGCGCGCTCGTCGTTCTCATTATTGTTATAGTCGTAGCTATTATCGGAGCACTTGGCTGGGTGGCTTGGAATAAGTTTTTCGTTTCATCGAATGACTCCCAGTTGGCTACAGAAACTCAACAGGTAGATGCAAAGCCTTGCGGAGATGACGACGCTATTATGGAGAAGGACGGTTTCTTTTGTTCGGACCAAATCGGTATAAGGTTGGCCATTCCGGGTATACTTGCCGGGAAGTTTCAAAAAACCGACAACTACGAAATCTTTAAGGGCACGGTAGATTATACTACCCGAGCATCGGCGGGGAACTCGGACGTTGTATATACATCAGTGCTGGCTGGGAGCGATAACTTTACGTTGACCATCGCAAAAGAGCCTTTACGAAGTGGCTATGTTGATGTTGCACATGGGAACCAATCGACATACTACGATGAAGGAACGGGCGTTTTGAGTAACGTGACGTCTCCGACAAAAAGCTACGATTCGACGAACGATACATATGTGACATCTGGATCTTATGCCGTGGCTAGTCCGGTACCTTCATTTGAAGTGGCTGGAACGAAAATTTACCACGCGTCTGTCGGCGATGCGGGGACCCGCATTGAAACGTATTTCATGGTCATAAATAGCAGTATCGTAAAGATTAAACTTACCAACAATGGCTATATGGGTGCGCCAGAAAACGATCCAACGACA
>Ga0247805_1000390_pt1 | contig 23094 bp, 15 predicted proteins | sample UWRJL044104R1_FD_180930 | JGI IMG/M metagenome (GOLD analysis project Ga0247805, IMG submission 180930) | Plant litter microbial communities from Arlington Agricultural Research Station in Wisconsin, United States - UWRJ-L044-104R-1 | ecosystem: Environmental > Terrestrial > Plant litter >... | reverse complement strand
CTTCTGTCCCGCAGGTCATACACACACATGTGTGTTTCCGTTTATTGAATCTTAAAATTTGAGATGGCTGCTGTTGAGCGGCCATCTTCTTATCAATTGGGCCAGATCCTATGTTAACAATAGAATGTTAAAAGTTTTCCTTAACTATTAGCAAGCCAATTTAATTATAAAGGCAATAGAATACTTTTATAAATACAAACCTTAACTAATCACGATGAAAAAAGTAAACATGCTCAGCAAAGCTGAAATGAAGAATGTAAAAGGAGGAGGCGTGCCTCCAGGAACTCCGGGAGGAGATCCAAGCTTTTGTGGTCCTGCTAAAGGCTACATTGTCTGTGTAGATAACCAAGGTGGCGGGACTAGTAATTTTTATTCTTGTTGTACTACGATGGCTGAAGCTCAAGCTTTTTGTCCTGCAGGACAAATTTATGGCTGTGAACTCCCGCAGCTAGAGTTGTAAAACTTAAAGATGGCTGCTGTTAAGCGGCCATCTAATTATTAATTACCTTATATCTTATCATAACAATAGACTCTTGAAAAGTTTCCCTAACTATAAACAACCCGATCAGATGGATTGCGGTCCCACATGTTTACGCATGGTGGCAAAATATTATGGTAAAAACTTTAGTTTGCAACGTCTCAGAGATGTTTGTGGTATAAATAGAGAAGGGGTTTCCTTGTTAGGGATCAGTGAAGGTGCTGAAAAAATAGGATTTCGTACAACAGGTGTGCGCGTTGACTTAGAACTTTTATCAGAAGTAGAATTGCCATGTATTTTGCATTGGAGACAAAATCACTTTGTAGTACTTTATCGTATTAAAAATGACTTTTACTATATATCTGACCCTGCAAGAGGATTGGTAAAATATACTCAGGCAGAGTTTCTGAGCAATTGGATAGGAACAAATTATAATGGCGAGGCACAGGGTATTATTTTAACTATAGCGCCTTCTCCTGATTTTTATGTCCAGCCGGGAGATAAAGAAGACGGATTGAGTTTAACATATCTGGCAGGATATTTAAGACCATATAAACAATTGATCTTTCAGTTATTTATTGGTCTTGGTGTAGGAAGTTTATTACAACTGATTCTCCCGTTTTTAACACAAAGTATTGTTGATACCGGTATCAATACCAGAAATCTGAATTTTATTTACATCATTCTTATTGCGCAAACGATGCTTTTCCTGGGGCGGTTGAGCGTTGAGTTTATCAGATCATGGATTTTGCTGCATATCAGTACAAGGCTTAATATTTCAATTCTTACAGATTTCATTATTAAACTGATGAAATTACCTATGGGTTATTTTGATACGAAAATGACCGGAGATATAATGCAAAGGATGAATGATCAGGGGCGTATTCAAAGTTTTCTGACAGGCTCCACATTAAGTATCATATTTTCCATGTTTAATCTCGTGGTTTTTACTGGTGTCCTTGCGTGGTATAACCTGAATATATTTTTTATTTTCCTGATCAGCAGCGTTATTTACACGTTATGGATAATTTATTTTTTTAAAAAAAGGCGTGCACTGGATTTTAAGAGGTTTGATATTTCTTCTAAAAACCAAAGTTCTGTTGTACAGCTGATCAGCGGTATGCAGGAGATAAAACTAAACAACTGCGAGCAGCAGAAAAGATGGGAGTGGGAACGAATTCAGGCTGGCTTATTCAAGTATAGCGTAAAAAGTTTATCATTAGGTCAGATTCAGCAAGCAGGAACATTTTTTATCAATGAAGGAAAAAATATCCTGATTACTTTTATTGTAGCCAAATCAGTTATCGATGGACAATTAACATTAGGGGGTATGATGGCCGTACAGTATATTATTGGACAATTAAATAGTCCGATTGAACAAATGCTCGGCTTTTTACAACAGTTGCAGGATGCAAAAATCAGTCTGGAACGGTTAAATGAGATACATCAGATGGAAGATGAAGAGTCTTCAGAAAAGGTTTATATGCAGGATCTTCCATTAGATAAAACTATCACTTTTGAAGATTTATCTTTTACTTATCCCGGAGCAGGCAATGATCAGGTATTATCTAATATCAGTTTGTCCATTCCTGAAGGTAAAACAACAGCTATCGTTGGAATGAGTGGTAGTGGAAAAACTACAATTCTGAAATTATTACTCCGCTTTTATGAACCACAAAAAGGGAATATCCGGATTGGCGCAGGACAGCTGAGCCAGATCAGTTTCCGTCACTGGCGTGAAAAGTGCGGGACGGTAATGCAAGATGGATTTATATTTTCGGATACAATTGCTAAAAATATTGCCGTAAGCGATGAGCAGCCTAATATGCTTAAGCTTGAAAATGCTATACGAATAGCTAATATTTTAGAATTTATCAATAGCCTTCCATTGGGCTTAAATACAAAAATCGGGCAGGAAGGAAATGGGATTAGTCAAGGACAGCGTCAACGAATTTTAATTGCCAGAGCTGTATATAAAAATCCGGAATATATATTTTTTGACGAGGCAACTAATGCCCTCGATGCTAATAATGAGAAGGTCATCATGGAAAACCTTGAAAATTTTTTTAAAGGCCGCACTGTGATTGTTGTTGCGCACCGGCTGAGTACAGTTAAAAATGCTGATAATATCATTGTACTTGATAAAGGGCGGATCATTGAACAGGGGACCCATGAATCGTTAAGCAGAAATAGGGGTGAATACTATCAGCTTGTTAAAAATCAGTTGGAACTGGGGAATTAGCCTTTAAAAAATTAAAATGGATATCAAAACAAAGGAAGAACCTGCCAGTACTCTTACTGACCATGCGATCAATACGGAAGAAATTCAGGAAATTATTACTGCGGTTCCGGTATGGATTGTCCGGTGGGGCATTGCGCTCATATTTGCTATACTGACTGGAATTATATTGCTCTCTGCCATGATTGATTATCCTGATGTAGTTAAGGCTTCGCTGAAAGTAAACAGCCTGAATTCTCCAAAAATAGTACTGGCTCCTCAAAGTGGAAAAATCGTTGATTTACTTATTAAAGATGGAGAAGTTGTAAAACAGCACCAGGTGCTTGCTTATTTAGAAAGTACAGCTGACCCCGCTGATGTAATTCGACTTTCTTCTATGCTGAAGACATTACAGATGGATTTAAACAAGAGTCTGATTGTGCTGCCGTCTAATCTGAGATTAGGCGAATTACAGGGTGCGTATCAAAGCTTCTATCTCGAATTTCTTCAGTATCAGGCTACACAAAAAAATGGGTTTTACTTAAAGCAACGTGTCTTTTTGAAAAAGGAGCTGAATGACATTGATGTTTTAAAAACACAAATTTATAAACAAACGAAAATACAGCAGCAGGAATATTCAAATGCTGAAAATGAATATAAATCTTATCAGAAGTTATATCAAAAGAAGGTTATCTCTCATGCAGAGTTTGTTCAGCAGGAGAACAAGTATCTTGCGTCAAAATATCCTTTACAACAAAGTGAGACTTCTTTGTTAAATAATGCTGGATTATATAGTGCCAAAGAAAAAGAGTTGTTGGAACTGGAACATACAATCTCTGAGCAGGAATCCAGGTTTTTACAGGCTTTAAATAAAAACCTGACAGAAATTGACAGCTGGATACTTCAGCATGTTTTGCGTGCCCCTGTTGCTGGCAAAGTTAGTTTTGCGGGAATTATACAACAGAATCAAAATATAGCGGCAAATCAGGAAATCTTTGTTGTGAATCCCGGTAATACTGATTTTTTTGGTGAAATACAGATTCCCCAATATAATATGGGTAAAATTCAGGAAGGTGAAAAAACGCTGGTTAAACTGCAGAGTTTCCCTTATGAACAATATGGGATGATCAGGGGAAGGCTGACCTATATTTCTGATGTTGCTTATCGTGACAGCGTTTTCATTGCTAAAGTTAGCTTTGAATCTTTTGAGAATAAAGAGCAGCATAGAAAGATTGTATTAAAAAACGGAATGCAGGGCCAGGCTGAAATCATAACTGAAGAAAGTTCCTTGCTGCAACGCTTCTTTAGAAGTATTACTAAAGTTTTGAAAAACTAAAGATAACAGCTGTGTTTGTCCTTTTCTTTGCCATAGAAGGCTATGTCAACCTACTACGATATTGATCTAAAATAGTACATCGCAAAGTCTTTTATATCATTTTACTATACTATAAAACCCCTGTAAAAATTAATTTACAGAGGTTTCTTCATCTAGTTTAGAATTTTTATCCCTTTGGATCCAGCGCATTGTCAATCCTGTCGGCAAGATCCTGTAAATGATATTTACTTAATCCTGTCGCAGCATTTGCACTGCTTTTAATTATTGTATTCAGTTCTTTAAGCTCACCTTTTACAACGGACAGCACATCACTTTGTGAAGCGGAAATGCCAGATTGCAACATCATACCACCACCTCGTGTCACCACAATATTGTTTCCTGAAGAAGCCGTTGATGGTGTCACAATAGAAATCAGCTTATCAACATACATTTTCTGCAAGTTCCTTCTGTAAACATCAATTGTCTGGTTTGACTTTAGTTCAGTGAATATGGAGCCATTTAAAGCTACGAACAGATCAGTTATCTTATAGGCGCTTTCCCCATCGGTTGCTTCGGCAGAGATGAGCTTAGTCAGCGTATTCGTACTTACTAATCTGGTCAATGTCGTGTTTTGCAATCTTCCAACAACCTGTAAGCCATTCTGATCAATATTATCAAGGATTGGTTTATTCACTAACCATAGCGGCGTTTTAAACAATTGCAGGTCCAGGAATGTCATTGCCTCCTTTTGTGTTTCTGCAGGTGTGCGTTCATAAACTGCTCCTGTTTGCTCTGCAGTTTTGGGATTCTCGTAAACCCCGCCAATGTTTTTTGCAACGTGGCCCATATAGCGTCCGAACTGCGTGGTAAGTTGTCCGTACATGTTGGAAAGATTATCGTATCCCTCATTTGCTTCTTTAGTCCATGCCGGCAAGTTGGTTAAGATTACTTTAAGGTTCTTTATACCGTATGTGCTCGCTTTCATTGCATTATCAGACAGATCTTCATTTTGTGAATGAGGATCGTCTGCGTTAGATTCTGTACCAAACCACAGGCGTCGGTTTTTTGCCGACTCAATTGTCATTTTATTCAATACCGGTACATCAGCACTTGCTGTTTTGGTATCAGGGAAATATTTATATCCCCATTCAATAGCCCATTTGTCATAATCACCAATTCGTGGATATAGACCTTTAGCGCTAATTTTATCTTCAGGCTGTGCTACATAGTTAAAACGTGCATAATCCATAATTGATGGTGTATGCCCATGTTCTTCCACCCATTTTTTATCACGCAGATATTCGGTCGGAACAGTTGAGCTTGATCCGTAGTTGTGCCGTAATCCTAGCGTATGTCCAACTTCGTGGGAGGAAACAAAGCGGATCAGATCGCCCATCAGCTCGTCGCTGAAGTTCATTTTTCGTGCTCTTGGATCAACAGCTGCAGTCTGGATCATATACCAGTCGTGAACCAGTTTCATTACGTTATGGAACCAGTTGATATGACTTTCCATGATTTCACCACTGCGGGGATCAGAAATACTTGGTCCGCTGGCATTGGCTATTTCAGAAGGTTTGTACACAATCGCTGAATGGCGTGCATCATCCAGGCTCCAGGTAGAGTCCTGCGCTGCGGTTGGTGCTAACTTAGCTACAATCGCATTTTTAAAGCCTGCCTTTTCAAAAGCCTTTGCCCAGTCGTTTACCCCTGCAATCAGGTATGGTACCCATTTTTTCGGTGTTGCCGGATCAATATAAAAAACAATCTGCTTTTGTGGTTCAACCAGTTCTCCACGTTTATATTTAGTTAAATCTTGCGGTTTTGGTTCTAAACGCCATCTTTTGATCAACTCAATTTCTTTTACACCCTGTGGGTTAAGATCAAAATCAGTATAGCCAACAGCGAAATAGCCTACCCTTGGATCAAAATAGCGTGGTTTCATCGGTACCTTTGGAAGGATTACCAACGAGGTGTTTAATTCAACTGTAGAAGATCCTGTAGAGGCACCGCCTCCCCCGCCCATTGAAGGCATAGCACCGCCAAAAGGATTAGGTGCAGCAGCAAGACTGTAAGTTTTTACTGTGCTGATCTCCACATTAGTAGGATAACTGCGTAAATTCAGAATATAACTTCTGTCTGATTGCTGACTGCCCAGTCTGAAACGGCTTTTAGCCATTGAGGAGCCAAAATAGAAAATATCATTATCACTATTCAGGTAATCAGTGATATCAATTACACTGCCCTTTTTATCTGTTGTATAAGCCGCAATATTAAAAGAAGCTGCGATGGCCTGGATATTGGAATTTTTTAATGACTGGTACATGGCAGTTGTACTGTCCGGTCCGTAAGTCCTGTAACTCACCTTGCGCATAAAAATGCGATTGTTAGGTCCTTTTTCGAACCTGATTACAGCACTTCCGATTTGGTCACCAGCATAACCTTGTGCGGCACGTACTTCAGCACCAGATTTTGCAATCCGGCTAACGACTAAAATATCCCTTCCCAGCGTAGTATCCGCAATCTCAAAGAAGAATTTATCTTCCAGTTTATGCGTAGTAATCATTCCCTTTCGGGTAATAGCCTTGCTCGTTATTACAGTAGCATACGGTTTAGGCTGTGCTTTTATTCCGGAACCAAGGGCTGCGCCCGGTCCTCTCCTTGTAGAGTCTGATGCCGTAGCCGGAGGCCTTACTTGCGCCTGGGCCATGGAAATGGTCATCACTCCAATAAAGATGGTGAGTAAATTTTTATTCATAACTTAGTTAGTTGATTACGCATAAATATAACTTACGAAAGTTAAATAGCTGGTTTGTACTGATATCTTTACATATGAAGTGAGTCAGCAGGAATTGCTTCTGCCATAACGATATCTTCCGCACCATGGGCCAGTCGTTTTAAAGGTTTTAATAGTGCCAGGATCAGTAGGCCAAAACAAGTGCAGAACACCGTGATGCCGAGAAATATTTCCATTTCGCCAGCCGTCTGTGACCAGACACCTATCCAAGCCGCAACGTAATTACCGAGACCGGTAGCAGCAAAGTAAACACCCATCATGATCGATCCGTATTTTAAAGGAGCCAGTTTTGTGATAAAAGAAAGCGCTACAGGCGATGCGCATAGTTCTCCGATCGTATGGAACAGATAAGCAAGGATCAACCAATACATCGCTGAAGATCCTTCTATCTTATATTGATAAGATGCGGCAGCCATAAACAGGAATCCGGAGCCCATAATGATTACACCCAAAGCCATCTTGAAAATGGAAGAAGATTCGTGCCCTTTCCTTTTCCAGTAGTACCAGAACGCAGCTATTGGTGCGCCAAGAGTAATAATAAAGAAAGAGGTGCTGGATTGGAACCAGGAAGCCGGAACTGTCCAGTTCAGGAATTCGATGGTACGATAGGTTTTCTGTTTAGTATATAAGTTCATTAATCCTCCTGCCTGCTCGTAAGCCGCCCAGAAAACGATAACCATCAAAAACGAAATCAGTAATACAATTATACGGTCTTTCTCTATACGTGTCAGCGGTTTGCGGTGTTCCTCTTGTTTTTCTAAAGACAATGCTTTTGATGGTTCTCCGATACCCTTCAGGTATTTTTGTCCTAAGATGAACATGATCAGCCCGAATGCCATACCAATCCCGGCTATGCCGAATCCGTAATGCCATCCGTATATTTCACCAACGTATCCTACAATCAGCGGAGCAGTGAAGCCACCGATATTGATCCCGATATAAAAAATAGAAAATGCTTTATCCCTGCGGTCATCACCAGGCAGATATAATCCGCCAACCATAGTGGAGATATTTGATTTAAGGCAACCTACGCCCATAATAATAAATGCAAGACCAGTATAAAATGCCCATAAGGTTTGTACAGCCAGTACACTGTGGCCGATAACCAGTAATACGCCACCCAGCATTACGGTTTTCTTTTGTCCAAGCCATTTATCACCAATAATTCCTCCCGGCACAGAAGATAGGTAAACCAGAAAAGTGTAAATTCCATATAGTTTTAAAGCATCTGTTTCTGTCCATCCGTAACCTGCATTTGCTGTTTTTGTAGAGGCGACCAGAAATAGCACCAAAATGGCACGCATCCCATAATAACTAAATCTTTCCCACATTTCTGTGAAAAAAAGAACGTATAATCCGATCGGATGACCAAAAACCTGCTTTTGTTGATGCATATTAAAATTCTGTTTAAGTTTTGTCTTTATTTGGTGCCAATTATAGAGATTTTAATCGGTAAAAATGCCTTAGTTAGCGTAACTTATTGTTGGTAATGTAGAATTTGGTTTATTTAATTTTAAAAATCCATGAACTCAAGCTTTTCGTTAGCTTAAAAGATTGTATTGACTAATCTGATGTTAATGTTTGCGATACTTTTTGTGAAATATTCAAATCTTACCCTTTTATAGCCGGATTGTAACTTGTTAAGGGGTTGTGTTTCTTATATCAGGTTAATATCTATAAATTTCCACCGAAAACAAGGATTATTAACCTTGGTTTACCTGTCTTTTAAATCGATTTTATTCATTGATATGTATATACCTGCAGTAAAATATTGCTTCATTCTTCTTAGCCTTTGTTTTGTTTGTTTCCGTTGCCCGGCTCAAACACCTAACTGGCTGGATGAAACCAAAAATGAAGAGAACAGGATGCCAATGCATGCTTCTTACTTTGTCTATGAAAATGATAGGGTTGCGGCAAAAAATGACTGGAAGTTATCTGCTAACTATTATAACTTAAACGGAGCATGGAAATTTAAGTGGGTAGAAAAACCTGCGGATCTGCCGAAAGATTTTGAATTACCAGCACTGGATGACAGCCAATGGAAGAATTTTAATGTTCCTGGAAACTGGGAAATGAACGGTTATGGATTTCCTATATATACCACTGATGGCTTTGAATTCGCATACCTGATGAAAGGTGGCGTAAATCCGCCATTGGTACCGATGGATTTTGATCCAACAGCGGTTTACCGGCGACAAGTTATTTTACCGGACAACTGGAAGGGTAAGGAAGTCGTATTACATGTTGGCGCTGCAAAATCTAACCTTTCTGTTTGGGTAAATGGTAAATATGTAGGTTACGGAGAAGATAGTAAGCTGCCTTCGGAGTTCGATCTTACTCCGTATTTACAGCCGGGAAAAAACCTGATCGTAATGAAAGTAATGCGGTGGTGTGATGGAAATTATATCGAAGACCAGGATATGTGGCGTTTAAGCGGTATTACGCGCGACTGCTATCTGGTTGCACGCAATTCAGTATATCTCTATGATAATGAAGTGATACCAGATCTTGATAGTGTTTACAAAAATGCATTGCTAAAGATACGCTTACAATTAAATAAAAAAAACAATGCCGGCTTTACCGCCGAGGTGGAATTAAAAGATGGTAACCTTTTCGTTAAAAAGCAAGTGGTAAAGTTTGATACATCTGCGAATGTGAGTTTCACAATGCCAGTTACTGCGCCCCGTTTGTGGAGCGGAGAAGCGCCAAACCTATATCAGCTGACGATCAGGTTATTCAATAGCAAAGGAGCATTAACAGAAGTAATTCCACAAAAGATAGGTTTCAGAAAGGTAGAGATTAAGGATGGGTTATTTCTCGTAAACGGCAAACCAGTTCTGATTAAAGGGGTGAACCGGCATGAAACCGACCCGCTTACGGGGCAGACAGTTTCAAAGGAAGCAATGCTGCGGGATATCAAATTAATGAAATTGTATAACATCAATTCTGTTCGTACCAGTCATTATCCAAATAGTGAGTATTGGCTGGACCTGTGCGACGAGTATGGTATCTATGTTGTTGGGGAAGCCAATATTGAGTCGCATGGAATGGGTTACGACCTGACAAAAACAATGGCTAACCGTCCTACCTGGGCAGATGCGCACCTGATGCGTGTACAGCGCATGATCGAGCGGGATAAAAACCATCCTGCGATAGTTATCTGGAGCATGGGTAATGAGGCAGGCAACGGGTTTAACTTTTACCAGTGTTATTTGTGGATGAAAAAGCGGGATAAAAGCCGGCCTGTTCAATATGAACGTGCGGTAGCAGATTATAAAACGCTGACTTGGGAATGGAATTCTGATGTGATCTGTCCGATGTATCCTACACCAGATGGGATGATTACTTACGCTAAAAATAACCCCCAGCCAAAACGTCCCTTTATTATGTGTGAGTATGCGCATGGAATGGGTAATTCATTGGGGAACTTCACTGATTACTGGGAGGTGATCAGGGCAAATAAAAAAGTTTTTCAGGGAGGCTTTATCTGGGATTTCGTAGACCAGTGTTTTCAGCGGGTAAATGCTAAAGGAGATACCGTTTACACTTACGGAGGAGATTATGAGCCTAAAGAGGCTGTTACAGAATGGAACTATGCAGCCAAGGGAATGTTTTACGCTAACAGAACACCGTATCCCCATGCCTGGGAAATGAAAAAAGTATATCAGGATGTCCATACAAAGCTGATCAACAACAAATCTATCGAAGTATACAATGAAAAGTTTTTTACAGGCCTGGAAAATGTGATGTTGGACTGGGAAGTAACTGTAAACGGGAACAAAATACAAAGCGGCCATTTAAACAATGTCAATACAGATCCGCAAAAAGTAAAGCGATATTCTTTGCCTGTTAAAAATCTTCCTGAGGGAGAGGCTTATCTGAACCTTACTTACCGGTTAAAAAAAGCAGAACCGCTGATCCCTGCGGGGCACATTATTGCAACTGAACAAATCAAATTAGGTGGTGAATATAAAAATATTCTTCAGGTAAAGGCAAAAGGTAAAATTACGAAAAAGGCAGGCGGAAATACGGTGATATTGACTTCGGCAGATATGCAAATGGTGTTTGACAAGCAAAATGGCTGGATGCAAAGGTATGTAATAGAGGGAAAAGAAATGATGGATACATCTTTTAACCTGAAGCCTAATTTCTGGCGTGCACCAAATGATAATGATTTCGGGGCAAATTTCCAGACGAAGTTAAATAAATGGAAAACGGCTGTGAAGAATGCAAAATTGAAGGGATTTACAGTTGATGTGAAAAATGATATCGCAATGGTGAATGCACATTATGAACTTCCTGATGTTTCGGCCACGCTTACAGTTTCTTATCAGGTAAATGGCGCAGGTGAAATTTTAGTGCGCCAGGCATTGAAAGCGGATACGACCAAGAAAACGGAGATCATGCCAAGGTTTGGAATGCAGTGGATTTTGCCTAAAGGATTTGAAAATATTGAATACTACGGAAGGGGGCCCCAGGAAAATTACCAGGACCGTAATTTTAGTGCCCATTTAGGGGTTTATAAACAATCTGTAACCGCACAGTACTTCCATTATGTAACACCACAGGAAACAGGGAATAAAACGGATATCCGTTGGTTTAAAATTACAAACAGCAGTCATAAGGGGTTGGAAATTATTTCTGATGTACCACTGAGCATGAGTGCCCTTCATTATTATGATAGCGACCTGGACGATGGAGAGAAACGCCATCAGCGCCATGCTGCAGATCTTACACCAAGAGCAGAAACACAGTTGAATATCGATTATAAACAAATGGGTGTTGGCGGTATTGATAGCTGGCGGTCCCGTCCGCTCACCAAATATCAGTTACCTTTTGCAGATTATCAGTTCAGTTTTATGGTTAAACCCTTACTTTAGCCTTACCAAAAATAAATTAAAGTATGAAGAAGTCACTCCTGTTTACACTGGTCCTGGTATTGTCTGTTGTCGCCGGACTAAAATCACAGTCTAAAAATGATCCTTATTTGTTTGCTTATTTTAAAGGAAACGGTGTGGATGGTTTACATTACGCTTATAGTACAGACGGCTATAAATGGTCGGCTCTTAAAAACGACCAGTCGTTTCTTACCCCGTTGGTGAGTAAAGACAAGCTCATGCGGGACCCTTGTATTATCAAAGGTAAAAATGGTGTTTTTCATATGGTATGGACAGTGAGCTGGAATGATAAGGGTATAGGTTATGCCTCTTCGAAAGACCTGATCAACTGGTCGGAACAGCAATTTATTCCTGTGATGGCCAAAGAAGAAGGTGCCCGGAACTCCTGGGCGCCAGAGATTACATACGATGAAAAGTCTAAGTTATACATGATTTACTGGGCTACAACGATAAAGGGACAGTTTACAGAGACTGCAGGTGCAGGAGATGATGGATATAATAACCGCATGTACTACGTAACTACAAAAGACTTTAAAACATATTCTGATACCAGGCTACTTTATGAACCTGGTTTTAATGTAATTGATGCAACTATCGTGAAAGATGGTAAAAGGTTTATTATGTTCCTGAAAGATGAAACCAGGCAGCCTGCACAAAAGAACCTGAAAATCGCTTACAGTGAAAAATTAACTGGTCCCTATACTGCGGCTTCAGCTCCAATTACAGGTAAATATTGGGCAGAAGGGCCAACTACTTTAAAAATCGGGGATAAATGGGTGGTATATTTTGATAAATATACCGAACATAAGTATGGGGCTATCTGTTCTGCAGATCTCAAAAACTGGGAAGATATATCAGATCAGGTCAGTTTGCCTAAAGGAATCAGGCACGGGTCTATCCTGCAAATAACAACTAAGCAGCTTGATCAATTAAAAGCACAGTAATAAAATAGTAAACCAGGCAGAACAGTATTCTTACTGGAAGGCCATTACAGATAATTAATCCTGATGACAAAGATACGGTTGAATGGCCTGATACTTATTTTGATAGTGAATATGGTGACAGTACTGACCAGCGCTGGTCAGGTTGCTGATACAACCATTAAAATTACTATAGACTTCAATAAAACAGCGCAGACCATACATAACATCGGTGCGTCAGGATGTTGGTTTTCTGAGGGGATTGGGAAAGACTGGCCGGTAGCTAAGAAAGAAAAGATTGCGCAGCTGCTATTTAGCAAAAAACTGGATCAGGAGGGAAATCCCGAAGGAATAGGTTTATCTGCTTGGAGGTTCAATATTGGTGCCGGTACAGCAGAACAGGGGGATAGCAGCGGGATTAAAGATTTTAGAAAAAGAACAGAAAGTTTTTTAAAACCTGATGGAACATACGACTGGACTAAGCAGTCTGGTTACCAGTTTTTTTTGAGAAAAGCGTATGATTACGGGGTAGAAAACCTGATTGCTTTTTCAAATACACCACCGGTACAGTTTGCGAGGAACGGTTTAGGCTATAAAACGGAGAAAGATTATACCTCTAACCTGAAAGCAGACGCTTATGATCAATATGCTAACTTTCTGGCGCAGGTAGTTAAGCATTTTGATGGAGAGGGGTTGCATTTCAAATATGTGAGTCCGGTAAATGAACCACAATGGGATTGGTCGCGCAAATATAAAGAGGCCGATCAGGAAGGATCTCCATGGAAAAATGAAGAAATATATAAGGTGACTAAAGCGCTGAACACTGCACTGGACAAGGAAAAACTAAACAGCAAAATATTGATTACTGAAGCGGGGATGCTAAACTACCTGTATGGTGGTAATACCGGTGCATCCAAGCAGGTACAGCAATTTTTTAATAGTAAAAGTCCGCTGTATGTAGGTGGTTTAAGTCATGTGCCAAAAGTAATTGCCGGGCATAGCTACTATACGGAGTCCAATGATACTGTTTTGGTCTCTACCCGGAAAAAAGTAGCAGATACTGCTTTAAGCTACGGTGTAGACTATTGGCAGTCAGAATATTCAATGCTGGGTGATGGTTTCAGGGAAGGGATGAAAGGAAAACGCAGCGCAATGGACTGTGCGTTATTTCTTTCTAAAGTAATTTATAGTGATCTTGTTGTAGGTAACGCTACTGCATGGCAGTTCTGGAATTCCTATGAACCAGGGAAAGCTGAATCTGATATACGTTATTACCTGATTGCTTTAAATCCCCGGCCCGATTATAAAGACGGCGAGTTTACAGTTACGAAAAACCTTTGGGCATTGGGCCATTACAGTTTATTTGTTCGTCCCGGTATGAAAAGGATAATCACCAGCTCAGATATAACTGGCCAGCAGGTTTTAGATAAAAACTTATTAATTTCTTCTTACACCGATAAAAATAATAAGCTGGTTGTAGTTGCTGCGAACCATGGCACGGTACCAATCAAACTGAACTTAGAATTAAAAAATACGAAAAAAAAGTATAAAAAAGCTATTCGTTATTTAACGGATAGTAGTGATACACAAAATATGAGGCCATCAGCAGTATTCTCTTATCAGTCGGGCACACTATTGCCCGCCCGCTCAATTTCAACTATAGTGGTTGACTAGTTTATAACTATTATCTGATACAAAACCCAGGTTACTAAGACATTGTAACGATACAGATACGCTGTCATAAAGATAAAATAAAATTTATTAGCTAATATGCATATTACTAAATCAATTTAAAATGAAACTGTTTTTTATGCTGTCCATGATCATAGGTTTTCAGCCCAGTTCTATTAGTTGCCAAGTTAGTAGTAAGAGAAATGAAACAGCACAGCATCCTAAAATTAAATCCAGGCATGTTTATGATCCATTTTTACAGAGAGCGATTCCTATTGACCATAGTATTGATCATTAATTACAGATGAAGTTTATTTTAACCCGCTTTTTAGTCCTCCTGTTATTCTCAGGTTTTTTTAGAGCCAGTGCACAGGTCACCACTGTAGGGCAGGGCTGGGCAGGTAATTCTGTAAATGCGGTTATTTTTAGAAAAAACTCGATTTCCAGCTGGAAAAACTACCAGTATATTGCTTATTATGATCAGAAGAAAAATGTAATTCTTGGAAAAAGAAAATCTGGTGAAAAGAAATGGATTACGAAAATCACCCCCTATAAAGGCAATACGACCGATGCCCACCGTTCGATCAGTTTAATTACAGATGGTGATGGTTACCTCCATATTTCGTGGGACCACCATGGCAATGCCTTAAACTACGCAGTTTCTACTGCTCCGGGGTCCTTAGAAATGGGACCAAAAGTAGCTATGACAGGCAAAAAAGAAAGTAATGTTACTTATCCTGAATTTTATACGCTTGCGGGTGGCAACCTGCTTTTTCTTTACCGTGACGGATCTTCAGGAAACGGGAACCTGATGTTGAACCGTTATGACCTGAAAAGTAAAAATTGGACACAGGTACAGGATGGATTTATTGATGGAGAAGGAAAAAGAAACGCCTATTGGCAAATGACTACAGATGCCAGAGGAACTATACATGTAAGCTGGGTATGGAGGGAAAGCCCGGATGTAGCCAGCAATCACGACATGTGTTATGCGCGGTCGGCCGACGGGGGCAAGACCTGGGAGAAATCAACAGGGGAAAAATACCAGCTTCCAATTACTGAATCGACAGCAGAATATGCCGCAAGGATTCCTCAGCAGAGTGAGCTGATTAATCAGACTTCTATGTTTGCGGATGCCTCAGGACATCCCTTTATAGCAACCTACTGGCGAGAGCAGGGAGAAACTGTACCACAGTACCATGTCGTTTATAAAGATTCTACCTGGAAAACGATGGACCTTGGTTTCCGCAAAACCCCCTTTAGCTTAAGTGGGGTGGGCACAAAAAGTATTCCTGTAAGCAGGCCCCAGATACTTGCCTGGACAGAAAAAGATAAACTGGCAATTGCGCTGATCTTCCGGGATAAAGAGCGGGGAGAAAAAGCCTCCATCGCAATCAACAGGGATTTAAACCAGAACTACTGGGAAGTTAAAGATTTATCGGAAACTTCTGTAGGTTCCTGGGAACCAAGTTATGATACAGAGCGCTGGAAAAATAATGGGATATTAGCTTTGTATCTCCAGCAAGTTGTGCAGATGGACCTGGAAGGAAAGGCAAATATTGATCCGACCCCGGTACAGGTGCTGGAATATCAGTTAATTAAAAAAGAGGACCACACTAGAAAAATAAAATAATGAAGATTAAGCTACTTAGCGTAATAGGACTGATGCTGTTCTGTATTTCGGTAAACGCACAGCGTTATAAAACCAGCGGACAATTATTAAAGACAATTGACGAGCGTTATATCACTGCTGAAGCACAATATAAAGTAATGATGAAACAGCTGGGCCCGACACAGTTTCCAAAAAGCTTTGATGCGAAATCCGGAAAATCAGACAACAGCGATTCTGGTTGGTGGTGTAGCGGTTTTTATCCTGGGACCCTGCTTAATCTTTATGAAGAAACAAAAGATCGGTCTTTGCTAACAGAAGCCAACAGGATTTTAGGTGTGCTGGCGAAAGAGCAGTATAATAAAACAACGCACGACCTGGGGTTTATGATGTATTGCAGTTTCGGCAATGCTTTAAAGATTGATCCTAAGCCTGAATATAAACAGATCCTGATCAATAGTGCCAAATCTCTGGCAAGCAGATTTGATCCTAAAGTGGGATGCATCAAATCATGGGACAGCAAAAAGAAAGATTTCCTGGTAATTATTGATAATATGATGAACCTAGAGCTGCTGTTCTGGGCTACCCGTGAAACCGGAGATTCAAGTTATTACAAGATTGCGGTTACACATGCCAATACAACAATGAAGAACCACTTCAGACCTGATTACAGTTCTTATCATGTGATCAACTATAATCCTGAAACTGGTGCTGTACAGAAAAAACAGACTGCGCAGGGCTATGCGGATGAATCCGCATGGGCACGCGGACAGGCATGGGGACTATACGGATATACGGTCATGTACCGTGAAACAAAAGATAAAAAATACCTGGATCAGGCTAACCATATCGCTTCGTTTATTTTAAATCACCCTAATACGCCTAAGGACAAAATTCCTTACTGGGATTTTAGTGCGCCAAATATTCCGGCAGCATTGCGTGATGCTTCTGCTGGTTCAGTAATGGCTTCTGCATTGATGGAACTTTGTGCCTATGCTGATGAAAAAGCCGGTAGTTTATATTTTAAAACGGCCGAAAAGATTATAAAAAGCCTCTCTGCTGCTCCCTATCAATCACTTCCAGGAACAAATGGTGGTTTTATTTTGCAGCATAGTGTTGGCCATATCCCTCAGAATACAGAGGTAGATGCACCACTTACTTATGCGGATTATTATTATGTAGAGGCGATGAAGCGATATGAAAATATCAATTCATTTAAACCGGGAGAAATCTGGCCGGATAATAACGGGGTACATATTAATGCGCATGGCGGGGGAATCCTGTTTGATAAAGGTTTGTATTACTGGTATGGTGAACACAAAGTGGCGAGCGGACTAGGCAATACTGCACAGGTTGGTGTACATGTTTATACTTCAAAAGATTTAATAAACTGGAAGGATGCGGGCATTGCACTGCCTATATCCAGTGACCCTAAAAGCGATATTACGAAAGGGTGTATTCTGGAAAGGCCAAAAGTGGTTTATAACAAACAGACCAAAAAATATGTCATGTGGTTCCACCTGGAGCTTGCTGGTAAAGGTTATGCAGCGGCACGTGCCGGGGTAGCTACCAGCGACCGTGCAGAAGGGCCTTATACATTTATTAATAGTTACCGGCCAAATCCCGGAAAGCTGCCTTATTACGCTCCGGGTACAAATCCTAAAGACCAGGTGAATTGTGCAACAGCAACTACCGAAGCGGATAAAGATTTTTGCCGGGATTTACCGGGCGGACAAATGGCAAGGGACATGACGGTGTTTGTGGATGATGATGGAAAAGCTTATCATGTTTTCTCTTCTGAAGAGAACCTCACCCTGCAGCTTGCGGAACTAACTCCGGATTATACTGGTCACACCGGAAAATTTATCAGAATCTATGTGGGTGAACAAACTGAAGCCCCTGCACTTTTTAAAAGAAACGGTATTTATTATATGATCGGTTCTGAATGTACCGGATGGGCACCAAACGAAGCGAGATGGTTTACAGCAACATCAATCTGGGGACCCTGGACTTTTCATGGAAATCCTTGTAGAGGATTTAATGCAAAGAAAACTTTCGGCGGCCAAAGCACACATGTTTTACCTGTAGCAGGGAAAAATGATGCGTTTATTTTTATGGCCGACAAATGGGTGCCTAAAAATGCGATTGATGGAAGATATATCTGGTTACCTATTGAATTTAATGGTGATGATATTACTATCAACTGGGCTCGTGAATGGAGTTTGAATGTGTTTGATACAGCAAAAAAATAAGCATATGAAGAAGATCTCGTTAGTATTGGCGCTATCTGTATGGGGCCTTATTTCAAATGGACAGGTTAATCTGATCAGTAATATTGATGCTAGAAAATCAATTGACCTGAATGGGAAATGGCAGTATATTGTCGATCCTTATGAAACCGGATTTTATGATTACCGGTACAAGGAACTGAACGAAAAAAATCCCGAAGCTTACTGGAACACTGATATCCAGGTAAACCGTACGGAAAAGAAAGAACATGGCTATGTAGATAAATACAGTATAAATGTGCCGGGCGATTGGAACCACCAGCAACCGGAGTTCACTTATTATGAGGGAACGATCTGGTACAAAAAGTCTTTCGATTACAAAAAAGTTACTGATGGCAATAAGTGTTATCTGTATTTTGGAGCGGTAAATTATCGTGCTGATGTCTATTTAAACGGAAAAAAACTGGGTATGCACAAAGGTGGATTTACGCCCTTTAACTTCGAGGTCCCACAGTCATTATTAAAAGACAAGGGAAATTTTTTAGTTGTTAAAGTAGACAATAAGCGGCATGCCGATGAGATACCAACATTAAATACGGACTGGTGGAATTATGGTGGGATCACCCGCGATGTGAAACTTGTTGAAGTGCCGGCAACATTTATACAGGATTTTGTAGTTCAGCTTAAAAAGAACAATACAGGGAAAGCGCCGGCAAAATCCCCCGAAGTAGAAGGATGGGTAAAATTAAACCAGGCACCTGTTGCCGGGGAAACCATAACGATAGAAATCCCGGAGTTAAAATATAAAAAAGAAATCTCTGCCACTGGACAAACTACGGCGCTGACTTTTAAACTACCGAAAGTCCAGCTATGGTCTACCGCTTCACCAAAACTTTACAAAGTTATTGTCAGTACTAAAACTGACCGTACAGAGGATAAAATTGGTTTCCGTACTATTGAAGCGCACGGCATCCGGGTACTGCTCAACGGCAAGCCTGTGTTTATGCGGGGAATAAGCATTCATGGTGAAATTCCGCAGGATGTACGCCGTGCTTACAGCCAGGAAGATGCTGTGCAATTACTCAGACAATCCAAAGAGCTGAACTGTAACATGGTGAGGCTCGCACACTATCCGCATGATGAAAAAATAACCCGTCTCGCAGATTCACTGGGAATGCTGGTATGGTCGGAAATACCAGTTTACTGGACAATTGATTTTACAAGTCAGGAGGTACTGGATAAAGCTAAAGTGCAGCTGGAAGAAATGATTACGCGCGACCATAACCGGGCGAGTGTCATTATCTGGTCGGTCGGCAACGAGACCCCCATCAGCACCGTCCGAACCAACTTTATGCACAGTCTGCTGACTAGAGCCAGGGAGCTGGACAATACCCGTATGGTATCTGCAGCATTGGAAGTAAATTACAGTGCATTAAACGATATGAACATCGTAGATGATCCTTTGGGTGAATTCGTAGACCTGGTATCGTTTAACGAGTACCTGGGATGGTATGGAGGACTGCCAGATAAATGCCGTACCACCAATTGGGATACTCCGTATAACAAACCCTTATTTATCAGTGAAACAGGTGGCGATGGTAAGGGCGGATTTCATGCAGATTCCCTTACCAGGTTCAGTGAAGAATACCAGGAATGGTTTTACAAAGAACAGACTGCTATGCTGAAAAGAATGCCGGCCAAGTTTGTAGGGATATCTCCCTGGGTATTGAACGACTTCAGGTCGCCCCGCCGCAACAATCCTTTTTACCAGGAGGGATGGAACCGCAAAGGTATGTACGACGATAAAGGCAATAAAAAGAAGGCCTTCTTTGTGTTGAAAGCCTATTATGATCAGATGCAAAAAGAAAAAAAATAAAGCAGGTGCATGCGCTTTACAGTGAATTAACGGACCGCCCATTAACTTCAACACCTGTAAACCGTTAAGCACAGCACATAATTAATAACAAGCAATACAACTAAAAACTCACAAGCTAATGAAACTTAAATATTATTTATTGACAGGGATAATGTTTTTTATCCTTCAGCAGAACTTTGCCCAGGCACCTGCGCATACCTTCGCATTAAGTGACTCTTCATTTGTGCTGGATGGAAAACCATTTGTAATTGTATCAGGAGAAATGCATTATCCGCGAGTTCCAAGAGAGGCATGGAGACAACGTATGAAAATGGCAAAAGCCATGGGGTTAAATACGATCGGTACCTATGTATTCTGGAATTTACACGAACCGCAAAAAGGTAAATTTGATTTTACAGGCAATAATGATGTCGCCGAATTTGTGAAAATTGCAAAAGAGGAAGGCCTCTGGGTGATTTTAAGACCGAGCCCTTATGTTTGTGCAGAATGGGAATTTGGCGGTTACCCTTATTGGTTGTTGACCGAAAAAGGATTGGTTGTACGCAGTAAGGAAAGTCAGTATCTGCAGGAATATAAAGACTACATTAAAGAAGTAGGCAAACAGCTGGCCCCCCTTCAAATTAACCATGGCGGAAATGTGCTGATGGTACAGGTGGAGAATGAATACGGATCATTTGCAAGTGATAAAGAATACCTGGCAATTAATGAGCAGATGTTTAAAGACGCTGGTTTTGATGGCTTGCTATATACTTGTGATCCTGGACCGGATCTTGCCAAAGGTCATTTAAAAGGTTTATTGCCCGCAATAAATGGGGAAGATAATCCAGTGAAAGTGAAAAAAATGATCAGCGAGCTGAATGAAGGTAAAGGCCCGTTTTTTATCGCAGAATGGTACCCGGCATGGTTCGACTGGTGGGGTGCGCCACATCATACTGTTCCTGCGGAAAAATATACAGGTAAGCTGGATGCTGTTTTAGGCGCGGGCATTTCCATCAATATGTACATGTTTCATGGCGGAACTACCCGTGGCTTTATGAACGGGGCTAATTTTAAAGATACCTCGCCTTACGAACCTCAGATCAGCAGTTACGATTATGATGCGCCCCTAGATGAAGCTGGGAACGCGACTGACAAGTTCATGAAGTTCCGTGAGGTGATTCGGAAACACCTTCCGGCCGGACAGCAATTACCGGAGGTTCCTGCTGCGAAACCTTCGATGGCTATCCCTGCAATCAGTTTCCAGCTGGAAACCAGCGTAGCGGATATTTTGCCTGCTCCAGTTAAAAATGCTAAACCGCTGACTTTTGAAGATCTGAAACAGGACTACGGATTTGTATGGTACAGAACAGTATTACAAGGTGGCAAAAATGGGATGCTGAAACTAAGGGACTTAAGAGATTATGCTATAATTATGATCAATGGTAAGCGTGTCGGTACATTAGACAGAAGATTGAGCCAGGATAGTCTAGACCTTACCTTACCTGCGGGCAAAGTTACTCTTGATATTTTGGTGGAAAATCTGGGAAGGATCAACTTCGGTAAATATTTACTACAGAATAAAAAAGGAATCACAGAAAGCGTGCATTTTGCAGGGACAGAAGTTAAAAACTGGCAAATGTACAGTTTGCCATTCAGCGATATCTCTGCAGTCAACTTTAAAATGAAAGCTAAACCGGGCAATACACCTGTTGTAAAAAAAGGAACTTTTGTAATTGAACAAGTAGCTGATACTTATCTGGACATGACCGACTGGGGCAAAGGGTTGGTGTGGGTAAATGGACATAACCTCGGTAAATACTGGGAGATCGGCCCGCAGCAAACTGTGTACCTCCCTGCAGAATGGCTTAAAAAAGGTAAAAATGAAATCGTGATTTTAGAGTTGCTAAAACCGGCGCAAAAAGAATTGCACAGCTTAAAAACAGCCATATTGAGCACGATGAAAAAATAATCATTTAGCTTTTTCGCTAATCATTAATATATTAGCAGGATGTCATCGCATCATATTGTAAGAGAAAAACAGGAGCCAGCTTTATATATCCACGACCTGGGTAATTTTGATGAAGAATATTTGGGACAGATCCTGGAATGGAGTCCTACGTTAATCGTAAACAGTACAGTTTATGAAAAGGTAATCAGTCTTGGCCTGAAGGTAGATGTCATCTTAAATACATTTGATGGTATTGTGCCCCAGGAAAATACCAAGTCTATTATTGGGGCGGGAGATGAGTATAATACGGTTTTAAACTACCTGATTTCGGAGAAATACCCGGCGGTAAATGTTATAGATAATGGTAAGAAGCTCGAAGAGCTGTCTTTTTATCTTACTAAAATTAATATCGTCCTGTTCAGTTCATCAGAAAAATCATACGCCATAAAAACAGGCTTCCGTGTCTGGAAGCCTGCAGGCAGTATATTCCTGATTGACGTGGTTTCTTATTTCGAGGCTGATAATCTCAAGCAGCAAGATGAACGTGAATTTGAAGTGGTGAAAGATGGGTTTGTAGAGTTTACCTTTACTACAGAATTTTTATTTTTAACAGAACGGTTATGATCAGTCTGAGAAAAGCTAAAGAAGAAGATCTTGCAGTAATACAAGCAATAGGAACTACTACTTATGGTCCTACTTATGCCCATTTGCTGGGTCAGGAACAGGTGGATTATATGTTAAATAAATTTTACAGCAGGTCGGCCCTACTCTCGCAATTTATCGACGGGCATAATTTTATCATCGCCCATGATGGAGGTAAGGACCTTGCCTTTGCTTCTTACTCTATCGTTGATCATGATAACCATATCGTCAAGCTCCATAAATTATACGTTTTACCCGAAGCGCACGGCAAAGGACTGGGTAAATTTTTAATTAACGAGGTTGTTGATAAAGCTCGGGATGCGGGGGGACAAATTTTACAATTGAACGTTAACCGTTATAATAAAGCCAAAGATTTCTATGAAAAGGCAGGCTTTAAAATAAAAGAAACCGCCGACATTGAAATTGGCGGCGGTTTCTTTATGAATGATTATATCATGGAGCTGCCAATTGCAGCCGCTGTTTAATTAGCCAGTTTAGGGATCCTTGTTGGTGTATCC
>Ga0247805_1000388_pt1 | contig 23122 bp, 38 predicted proteins | sample UWRJL044104R1_FD_180930 | JGI IMG/M metagenome (GOLD analysis project Ga0247805, IMG submission 180930) | Plant litter microbial communities from Arlington Agricultural Research Station in Wisconsin, United States - UWRJ-L044-104R-1 | ecosystem: Environmental > Terrestrial > Plant litter >... | reverse complement strand
AAAATTGCGACCACTTCACCGCCTTTGAGTTGTGCCCAATCAACTCCAGACCATCCTGTCGGAAAAATATCGGTTAAAAAAAGTGACTGTTCATCAGTAATGTTATCCGGAATAATTCTGGGACTTACATCTCCATACGGCACGCGCACATACTCCGCTTGCCCCCCGGAATAACCACCATACAAATCTGTATAGCCAAATAAACCAGCACCCTTCTGATCCATCATATCGCCATTAGGTCCGTAATGCTTATAATTGGAATTCTCGCAACTTGGCGAGGCGCCATGGTTACAGAAAAAGCAATGGCCACAGGCAATCGGAAAAGGAACAATCACGCGGTCACCTTTTTTCAGGTTTTTGACCTCCGCACCAACCTCCTCTACAATCCCCATGAACTCATGGCCCATCACCATATCCGTCGTTTGAGGAACCGCACCACTTAGAATGTGCAAATCAGAACCGCAGATCGCGGTTGAAGTAACTCTTAGAATAATATCAGTAGCCAGCTCAATCTTAGGATCGGCAACTGTCGTGTAACTAATGTCCCCTGGCTTGTGAAATACTGCTGCTTTCATAGATGTTTTTTAGTTAAATGAGTAAATTTAACATCCTGAATATTAGAAAGTTTCGATAAAAATAATTAATCTTTTTCAAAACAAACAGAAAATTAGTGTGTTGTGCAGACCCTAAATCTAAGCTGCAGATTCCAATGCGGGCTACCTTTACCGTTGCCCAGCATTCGTCTGGAAATACAGCTTACTTTAAAATATCATTAAGCGACTCGCCTGTGTTATGAACCTTCAGGACATTTAACATCTGCTCCTCAAAAATGCTCCAGCGCCTTTCCTTACCAAAAGTTTGCTGAAGGGTTTGGACATGCAGCCTTAACCCGTTCAGGTTACCTGTCAACAACAAAAATTCAAATAATTCGAGGTAATTATTCAGACCATTTTCTTCGATCATTAACTCCACCAAATCTGCCGTCGAATGAATATCGTCAAAAACACCAACCACCCGCTCAAGATCAGCCAGGAGACCAGAACCCATTACCTGCAAATCAGTATGCGCATCAACAAGATAAACATCCTCAGCAGCATTCACCAGTGCGGAAATCCGCTTTCTGAAATGGCATTCATATTCCTTTGGTTCCCTGCACGGTGCTTTACCAATAACCTCATCAATCCTCATGGAATATATACCGCAATTGACATAGAATTTGGTTTGAGCAGAAGTGTTACCCTGACTATTTTGAAAATTGATGATAAAAATAAGATCAGCTAAACGCCTGTAAAAGCTCAGGCCCTTTTTACTGAAACCCTTTAACTTCAACAGCGGTTTAACTGACCCGGAAAGTAATTGAATAAAATGCGTTTTCACAACAATCAGCGCTTAAACCGATCGCTGTACATTTTCAACTGCCCCTTCAATACCTGACGGGCCATATGGATCCTGGTCTTTACCGTACCGATAGGAATATCCAGTTCCTCAGCAATCTCATGATACTTAAAACCCTCAAAATATTTCAGAAAAGGTACCGCATACTCCGGTTGCAATTTATCCAAAGCTTTATGGATGTCCTCCATCACAAACTTACGCTCACCCATATTATCAGCCGCACTCGCGCGCAACTGGAAGGAACTCAAATCCTCCGAAGTTTGGATCACTGCCTTTCTTCGGCCGTCCTTGCGGTAATCATTGATAAAAGTATTGCGCATAATCGTATACAACCAACCGCGCAGATTCGTACCCTGTTTATACAAGTGGTGATTACGAATCGCCTTAATCAATGTATCCTGTACCAAATCATTGGCATCCTCCAGGTCCCGTGTAAATTTCATAGCAAAACTCTCTAGGCAAGAGCGGTGGTTACAGATCTGATCATTCAGCATAACGTTTTCCATAGGTAGATGATTTTTAATGTTTTAAATAGGTAAAAACCCCAATTCAATCACCATACCAAAAACAACCAAAATAAGCCCCAAAAAACTTAACCATTTCTTCACAATAGCGTTATGAAGTACAAAAAGATAATTTTTTTCGCAAAAATCACAAATAACCACCAAATCATCTTCCAAGACTTAAAAAATGGCACAATAGATGCTCAGAGGCCTGCAGTACGCAATCCTGAACCAAAAAATGAACACACAAAATTTCAATTGCCACTCCTTTTTAGACAACAATACCATAAGCCTGCTTGAAATCTCCGTCAAAGACAACACAACAGCTGCCCCAACACTTAGCTTTTACTGGTTACTCATCAACAAGCAAAGCCTCAAAGTCACCAGACTTCAACTCAAATCCAGAGACGATTCAGACTCCATCCAGGAAAGATTCTTTGATTTGGGATACTTAAAATACGATGCCAGCACCGGCGTCTTCATCAGCCAACATAGCAATGAACTACATCCCCTGGAAAACACAAGCTGTCATCATGTACCGGATCCGCTGTTACAAGCAGTAGAAAACTACCTCAGCATGAGATAGCCTACCACACACCATACGCAGCGCCCAGGTCTAAAAATCAAAAGAAACAACCAGCAATATAACGTTAGATGTAAAAAGGATAATTACGCAGCAACAACTCACTGAGCTCATTCAACCTGCTACGGTATTCTTCTTTTCGCTTTTCAGTGAGTTCATTTTCGATATCATAAACAATATCAAGTTGTTTATTCAACTGCGCAAACTGCAACCAGCGACTAAAATTCAAGCCCAAGTCCAAAAAATTCTCCCGGCACATTTGTTCCAGGTTATGATCATAAAAATAAACCCGGGACTCCAAGTCAAACAACCAAAGATCCCCCTGTCCGTTCTGCCCAAATACCCAAAACTGAGCAATTTCCTCCGGCGAATAACCTGCCAACCAATAATCCGGATCACCAAAACCCATCGTCTCATTAAATGACTGCACGCTGTCAAACAACACACACTCTGAAGAAATCTCTACCGTCTTAATCCGCGTCACAATCTCCCGGTATAATTCATCAAAAGGAAAATTAAGTGATCCAGGAAAATTCCTCAACACCTCATGATTTACCAACAGGTCCACTTTGATATCCGTTACCGCTCTTATCCTTAACATAGTTTGATCGTACGATTTGAATTATGATTAACAAATATAAAAACTCAGCCTGTATTCATCCTAACCGTAGTGCCGGGCAACATCAATAGCTGCCTAAAAAAGCTACAACTCAGCCGCGTAAATCTCCAGACCAATCTGCTCCGCAAGCAGCGGAGAAATCATGCCAAAACCATTCCAATAAACACCAGCAGCAGTAATCTCCGGATAAAGATTCGCAAGCACCTGCTTCCCATAACAGACCCGGTACACGCCATCGGCCATAGGCAGCACCAGCAAGTTCATCCCAGACACCCGGACATGATAAGGCTCCATATCAAAAAAGAAGGCCTTCATCGCCTTACATATTATGCTCAGTAATCAACTCCCCCACCTGCTCCACAAAACCCGGTTTCAAATCATCCTGAGTACGCCACCTCACCTGATCCCCATCCGGCTCAGCGAACACCACACCAAGCTTATTCTCCCCCTCCATAATCCGGTAAAGCCCATTTTCAAGCGGCTCAATCCGCAAACGGTCCTCCAGCAACTGAATTTCAAATGATTCCATAACTTACCTATTTAAATAACCAACAATATCACACTCCATAAGCAGACTAAGCCTTATTCAAATACACCTTCACAACCTCAATCGATTCCCCACCTCAGCAACCGCCTTCCTCAACTCATTAGGAGTCACCTTCAACTGACTCGTCCAATACTCAAGCTCATACGCATTCTCCAAATTGATGGCATCCGCCTCCCCAAATCGATCTTCCTTTTTCATTTCGTTCTTTTTTTGCATTCCAACCATGCTCAACTTACCCGTTAACTAATCCACCCTATGAGGATGGTGCCTCTCTATCTGGTCTGCCAGCAAATGCAGCAGTGCCTCTTCCAACCGACCAGGATTCTGGCAAACATGTAGGTAATTGTAAGCATCAGGCTCAAAGCTAGCCACAAGCTTACCTTCCTGGAATACCTTCACTTTACAACGTTCTCCACTGTGGTGCAAATATTCACCAATCTCAAAATGATGAACCGCTTTATCTAAACTGATACTGATCGAATAATTTCCCATAAATATGACTTCTAAGCATTAACAACCTGGAACTGATCTGGTTTCGTCTTTCTTCAATTACCTGATTTTTAAAACTCGCAATCGACAATCCAAACATTCCGGCCACAACAGCTGTTCTGGGCAAGATGAACCAGCAGAAAAAACCAACTTACCTGAATTTTGATAAGGAAAACTATCCCTGGAAAGCCGACATCAATTACCAAACCCATCCCAGTGCCTACCGAGTAGGCAAAGGAGAACAAGGCGTTCTGATCTGCAAGCCCTACAAAACCGAAATCGGCGCACACTGGAGATTTAAAACACCAGAAATCGCCAGTCAAAGCAGCCAGAAAATTTTTGAACTGTTCAATAACTACCTTATGATTAACGACTTTGTCGGAGCAGACATGGCACGCAAGTTCCTTCAAATGGGTTACACACGCGCCAGGCGCTACGCCAATTACAAAGGCGGCAGGAAATACGACAAGGCCAAGGACTACGCCCCCTTAAAACGAGGCACCGGTGAAGAGCAAAAAGCAGAAGCTGCAGCCATATTTTATAAAACATGGAAATTAGCCGAAGCAAACCCCATTTACGCCAAACTCAAAGCAGACTGGAAAAAACACTACGGATAAGCCCAACATTTCCATAACAAATTCAACGTTGCACTGTTGTAACAAAAAAACAATCCATTATGGAAAACCCAGAAGAAACATTTAACATCTCCGTACAGATTAACCCAGGACTCGAGCCCTTGACTATGACCATTACTATTGTCGCCGAAGCCTCAGCCCCAGACAACCAAACCAGAACCTTCAAAGTGAGCCGTGATCAGGAAACCCTCGGCATACTCCGCCAGAATACAGATCAGCGATGGGAACAAGTAGAAGGAAACATGGACCAGGGACAAGTAAACCTAATCGGCGCAGCCATAGCTGCCCAATAACCAACTAAAACAAATCAACGCTTATGATAAGCGATCGACAAATAAGGGGAATCAACACAGAATGCTCGTCAAAGAACTCAAAACATTAAGCGACAAAGGCATCATAGACCGAAAAGCATTTGCAACCATGCCACCAACCGTCGAATATTCACTAACCTGCAAAGGAACCGAACTCAAACCAGTCATCCAGGCCATACAAAACTGGACGATACAGGCAAACCCAATGCACCCAGACAGCAAGCGCTAGCAGATCATCAGAAACATACCTCACCCATCCAAAGCAACTACTTCCTGGAACCGGGCTCCCCTGAACGCCTAAAAGGCGCCAGCGGCTCCGCATGCTCATCTCCCTCCTTAACCCCCTTCCCATCAACAAGACCATTATTGTCTTTTGTTCTTCAAAATCAGCCAATCCCTGCTGTTTTCGTTTTTCCTTCATTGCTTTAGACTCCTGGTCACGCACTTGCTTCTCCATAATTTATAGATCTATCAATTCAACAAAATATAACGACTGTGCTTTTTTTTGCATTATAAGCACCATTTTTCCGATTACTATTATAATTCATTGCATCCTCCTCCTTGCCATTCTCCCGGACCCCAGGTTGAACGGCTAACTTATCACCCTTATCCCGCTCAGCATCCTCACGCATTTCAGAGATCCTCTTACTCGCATCAATATGTGCTCACGCTTATCATCCTCAGATTTCAAAGACCGCGTAGCAGAAGACTCCGTATTCTTCGCCGCATCATCACGGCCAACATTTAAAGACCCATCATTAAGATTATTATCCAGGCTTTCCATCATCAAATCATTTAGTTAAAAACACAACAAACCGAAACACTGAAGGTTTTAACGAAACCTTACGAGTAATAGCAATGTGAATAGGCATCTCTTTATTGTTTAACCAAATTTAAAAAAAAGATGAAAATGTTACCCTCCGCCTATACGCCCCTCGATAATAAGCTATCCAGTCAACTGAAAACAAATAAAGTTTTTCCAAATCCCCAAAACCAAAGCAAATTGACATTGTTCTAAGCCAAACATCAATGCCAACCGCACCAATTTATCGGATACACATGAAAAACGAATTGAGCAATCAAAATACAAATCGCCTAGCCAGCTTCGGACTATTCACCACAGGAAAAAAGAAATTCGAACAGGCCGGAAGTCGTTTCCTTGCTGGTAGATACCTAACTACTTCATAAAAGTCTTAGCCATCTTTATACTTAACGGCATATTTGAACGTATGATCCGGGAAGACATTCAACGCTTCAAAACCTATGCAGAACAAACCGATTTCAAACAATACGCTGGACTGGCGATATAAACCATGAACACATCAGCAAAAGATTTACAGGACTTATACCAACAGCAATTGATCAGTTTGGTCGCCGCAGAAAAGCGGCACATCAAATCTATCGCTAAAATCAGCAAAACAATCCTGACCGATAAGCTAAAAACTGCGCTTAACACAGAGGTCACAGATATCCAGCAACACCTGGAACGTTTGCAACTCTGTAAAAAAACGCTGAAAAATAAATCAACACTAAAAGCTGAGATGGCATATCTACTGACACAAGCAGTAGAAAACTATCCAAAAAAAGGAAAACCTTCCCTGCTTTTAGATCTTCGTGTTATGAGATACATGGAGGATGCCTTCATGCAGAAGGTAGCTGCTTACCAGCAATTACAATTGATGGCTAATGTTATAGGAGACGAGCGATCGGCGCAGCTATTGGAACAATCTGCCAACGACAATCAAAACAGCTATGCCTATCTACAGCAGGTTTCAGCTAATATCATTTATCCAGCTATAATGGCTGATAAAATAACCAGCATCTAAATAAACAACATAATAACCACTAAAAATAAAACCTTATGGAAAACGAGCAACACACAGATCCTCAGCAGCACAAAAAACAACCTGACGGAAAAGATGAAAACGAAAAAAATAATGCCATCGCCAGTGACGGCCCGGTAAGCACCTCCAATGCTGAAGGGAAATCAGACCTGCAAGAGAACGACGCCGAGGAAGAAGAAACCGACGACATCTCCGGAGACCTGTCTGGTAATGCCGCAGGAAATACCGAAGCAGCAGATCAGTAAGGACAATGAAACAAATCGTCTTCTTTGGTGACAGCCTGACCGCAGGCTACGGCTTGCGGTCAGCTTCCACTGAATCCTTTCCAGCATTGCTCAAAGAACAAATCGATAAGGCAGGGTTCAATTACCAAATCATAAACGCTGGAATCAGTGGAGATACCAGCCAATGCGGACTTTCCAGGCTGGAAAATGTGCTCCGGTATCCAGCAGACATTTTCTTTTTAGGATTAGGTGCAAACGACATCCTGCGCAGCTATCCAAGTTCAACAACCGCTGTAAACCTGGACAAGATCATTACCCGTGTTAAAGAAAAATATCCCAAAGTTAAAATCGTCCTACTCGGCATGGAACTCCCAGAATGGATCGTTGCTTCCATCGCAGACACCTACCGAAAACTATATCGCGGACTCGCGGAAAAACACAACTTAAGCTATTTGCCCTTCCTATTGGAAGGCGTCATCGGTAAAGCAGAACTCAACCTCCCGGACAGACTGCATCCAAATGCCAATGGCTACCGTATTATCGCAGATCGCGTATGGCCTGTACTGCAAAACCTATTGGAAAAAGCAGATCAAAGCAATGATCAATAACAAAGAGGACAATCACCCTTCGCGCGTACATTAATCGACATAAACATTAAACACTTCAGCCTCTGCATTGTTAACACTAGACACTTAAATCCCAAAACCTATGAAAACGAAACACCTGATATTGTTATTATTTACAGCTGTATTTGCATCTTGTGCATCACCAGAACAACGTGCCAGTAAAGAAACAGATACCAATACTATCAAATACAAAGACACCACAGGAACTGATACAGTCACCAACGTGGACGGCCGCTCAGGAGACAACGGAGCCGGAAAAGACACCACCAACACCGCAGAACAAAAAGCCATCCGGGAATCCGGAAAGTAAAACAAGGACAAAAACCCACAGGTTTGCAAGTCCAATAAGATTTTTGGCTCATGTGTCGAATTGACATATGAGCCAAATGAAATTACCCAGCTATCTTATCTTTTTTATTTTAATTTTTTACTAACAACCTCTTTGCGCTTCTTCCAACGTTTCAACAGTTCATTTTCGTAATAAGGCAAACCCTTGCTATCCAATAAACCCAGACTTTCAGCAAGCGGTCTGGATAATTCTGCAAGTTCACCATGATTCTTGATCCATTCGCGCTGATTACCTTCAATCTCCTTCTCATGGGCAGCAACCAATTTATTAATCAATGCCGCTTCTTTTTTATATTCTTTCAGTTTCCTATACATCATCATCAGGCGATTCCCAGCCTCAACATGTAAGGGATTATGTTTAAGAATCAATGCATATTGTTCAGCAGCTCCTTTAAACTTAGCTGCGCCCTCCAATGCATTAGCTTCCTTAAACACCAGCGATGTTATAATCTTACTTTTTCCCATAAGTATACAGAAGCCTTAAAAATCCTCACCGTTCAATCGCCTGAAACGCTCCTCCAAAGCGCACCGCCATTCTTCAATCGCAGCTTCCACTGTGTACCCACACCCAAAAATACCCGTCTCGCGATCTGGTCCGGAAAGACAACAATAGCTATTCTCCTCTCGGAACAACGTAGGTTTTAACTTTTGTACTTCCTCATCATATTGACTATAATCTACCTTAATTATAACATGAGGATCTATCGAATTTGACGCCATAACTTTAAAATGCTAGAATTTCAAAACTGTTCTAAACGATTTACCAGACTTCGAAATAATGTTTCTAATAGGTAAACTTCATCGGTATCCATTAAACACCCTCAATAACAATCAGTTTTGAAAAGTTTAGATTATTCAAGGTTGGTGGATTTTATAATTTTATAGTAATTTAATTGAGTAAATACCGGTTAACATGGAACAACCTTCAGGAAGGACTGTTATGAATTATAAAATTGACGACCATGAAAGCAGAAAAATTAATCGCCTCCTATTGTAAGCAAAAAACTCTGGCGGAACAAAAGCAATCGCATCGCGAGTTGGTGGTGAGATAAATTAACGTAGTCGGTAACGTACCATCAACTCAAGCGTCGGAAAACAATGTCAAGTTTAAACCTCCAATTCAGATTGTACAACCTCTGATTTATAAAAAGCATAAAAACCTTATATTAGGAATTGTGAACAGCAAACATCTTGTACCAGCATATATAAATACCGCATGCGCGTTTGGCATAAGCATTTTCTTTATGTTAATCCTTTGCCGGTGTAAAAGCCCTGATCAAAAAGTATCGGATGCTGCTGCCAAAACAACATCGCAAGTCAAAAGGTTAAATCACCTTTGTCAAACAATAAAATCCAGGATAGCATAACCACGAATACAAACCAAGCGAGGCAGGCTATTTGCTGGATGACAGTCAATGCTGATTTTATGACCAATTGCCTGAATCCATTTCTGACTTCAAAAAGGATTAACCCAGACTGTACCAATTGTGAAAAAATCATGTTCAACTATACTTTAATTGTTGATGGCAATGGTAAAATTCAGACCATATCGAAAGAAGGGGAAAATATGAGTTGTATACAGATGAGCGAAAAAAATAAAAAGAAACTAGAAAAAGAAATTCTGATCTATATGAAAAAGCTGGTATTACCGGCTCCATTTTATAAGACTATTTATAAAGGCAACCTGGGCTTTATAAGTAAATGTTAATTAAATTTCAGCATAGCAGATTCATTTTGAAGACAATTGAAGCCATGCCTCGCAAAACCGCTAATCATTTAGCGTAATCCCAAACCATCAAAGCAGTGCGCTAATGCCAGACATCAGCCGGTATAAACAGCAAGAAAGTATGACCTAAAAATTAGTGACGATTCAAAGGATATCCCAGATGAATTCCCCATTTATAAGGAAAAACCTGCTATTGAATTACCCCTTTTCGGCCCTGAAAGTATCGGATACCAACTTTCTAGGCCGCTTACCTTTCCGCTCACCGATCATACTATCTCCAGTTCGGTCCGCAGGTCCAGGAAAACGATTCGTTTTAAAAGTTGCGGGCTTCTGTTCCCTGTTTTCCTCAGCGATCTTTACAGTGATTTTGCGGCCGCGTAATACCATTCCATTCAAAGCTGAAATTGCCCGATCCGCACCAGCCTGATCCATCATCTCTACAAAACCGTAGCCTTTGGCCTTGCCAGTGAACTTATCAGTCAATAGGGAAATACTATGCATCATACCATGAATGCTAAAGATTTCAATCAGCTCGGCATCCTGGATATCCAAAGGATATCCGACTATAAATAATTTAACCATATTAGGATTTAGGCTGCAAAAATACTGGTATTCAATTAAAAAAAGAAACGTCTATCGGCACAAAATATAAGGTGAGACACCCCTCATTCAGTAGCCCGGAAAACTGCTTCATTTCTTAATAGAATGCCTGCTCAGAAAATTAATTCAGGACCTGGTCGCCCTAAACTGAATCCATGACCGGAATTAAAAACCCGGCCAAAAACCGGGTTTTTAATTAAATGCAAATGCTATTTTGAGTTTTTCTTCGCCGTAACTTCATTACGGATTTCTTGCGCCAAAACTTTGGCATTTTGCATAGCGCCACGTAACCGGGTACCAGCTGCCTTATTATTCTTTTCATAAAATGCTGCAGCATCCTTTTCAGCGGAAGAGAGCAAAGCTTTCAATTCTTCGAACTTTTTCATACGTTTTAAACTTGTTTTTATTTTCAATTGATACAATTTATTAAAAAAAGGGGTCAATCACCCCTTAATTCAAGGACAAATCCCTTGACTGGTCCATTTTTTGACTTTTACCATCAGCAACTTCGATTTTTACGCCAAGGGTATCCCTGAGCTCTTTTTCCTTCAGCAGAAAAAGGCCCACATCCATGGTCAGCATATTTTTATCAGGGACAACAATGGATTGTATTCTTCCTTCAGCATATGCCAGTGTCCTTTGAAGATCCCGCCAGCCTGATCCCTTAAAATTCTCACTCCCCCGTTCTGGTTCAGACAGAACCAATACCAGCCTGATCTGATTGGCTTCACAATGTGCCCTAAGGGCTGAAATTTTCTTCTCAACGTCCAGGTCATTACCGATGTCAGGCAACCGCAAATAACCAATGGCAAGTTGATCTGGTTTCTTATCCATAAAAGTTAGATTATGAGCTAGGAATTAACTTGGCTCTGTTAGATAATAAGGATCGTGTTTCACAGGCAGCTCACCTGCCCAACGCCTGCCCGGTCTCTACTTCCTTGCCCTTTCCTTTGTCTTTGCCCACAGACAAATCCTTACTGGCGCTTTGGTCTTTTAAGAACTGTTCCCTTTTCTGGATCCCCCCATCCAGGTCAAAGAAATTGATCTTTTGGAAACGCACCTCGGTTTCGATGATCATTTTAGCTTCCTTACCGTCGCTGTCCAAGACAGTGACCACCGGACTTGCACCGTTACGCAACGCAGTCAACAGCGCATCATACTTTTGCGGATTCTCCAATTCCTTGATCTGGTATTTCTCAAGTTCCTTTGAAACCTCAAAGCCATATTGGGGCACATTGTAAGCAAGTATAGCGTAGTTATCCCTACTCTTGGGAGAATCAAAGTCCAGCTTGGTCCAGGCCGCATAAACTTCGCCTTTAAGCGAATTGAGCAGGTCATCGCGAAAAACATACTTACCCTGGATCATATTCACCGCCTGCGGAATAGAAAAGCCTTTGCCTTTATCTACCCAAATGGTCTGGGTTGGCGGTTTATTGTTAAAAGTTCTTTGAAAGTCATTAGCAACGTAATTGACCTTACCATTTTCCATACTGGCTAAAAGCGCACTGGAGTCAAACTTTCTACCAGAAGAAAGCACACTCGAACCTTTCTGGGCCTTAAAAAGCTCAATCGCCTGCAAGGTATTGTCAACGGTTTTAAACTGAGGTTTTCCATCCTTTTCAGGCGTGGTCACGAAATACTTGTGCCCCTCTTCCAAGATCTTACCCCGGTTATGGGACACCTGGAACTTATTGAGGTAAAAGTGATCCGAACGATTCGATTTCTGAATAAATATACTGGCTTCTACCTGCCCTACCTTGGCAGGGTAAACGTCAGTCAGCAGGATTTTATCCAACCCTGCCCGCATTTGTTCTTCCATTAGAATCAAGGACCTTTCGGAGACACCAAGCGCTTTGGCCTGATTGATTACATTCTCCAGATTGTTCAAATTTAAATTCATGGCATTTGATTTAAGTTAACGGTTTGATTATTTATAAAGCTTGTTCTTGGCTGGGATCAATCGTTTTATTCTTTTCCTGCGTAGATTAATGCTGTTCCCAGTTCTGCCATAGGGTCTTTGCCTTGTTCAACTGCTGATCCATCAGCCTAATTCTGAGGTTGATTATTACGCAGCAGTACCTGCAATCCAGCACGAAGGGGAATGCGAATTTTACGCACCTTCCGGCTCAATAGATTTTTAGCGGCATCGATACCTGCACCTGCTGCCTGTACCCCAATGGATTGGTCCATACTTAAAAACTGCATACCCCGTACCGCATCGTCCAGGCCCGAACTTGCTGCAATGCTCAGTTCTGCTTCGGGTGCGTCTATTCCCGGCATCCCGTCCAGGCTATACACAGACAACTTCACGGGTACAATAGAATTGCCCAGGCGTATATTACTGATATCCAACAGCAAACGGTGATTGGCGATCCGGCTCAATGCAAATAATTCATGACCTTTGGGGATCAAAACCCCGTAGATCCGCATAGAATCCAAAAGCCTGATTTTAACCGACGCCCCCTGTCCTACTTTTTGCCTGTCCACCAAAATTGCGGGCACCGCCCTGAACTGACTATCAACATCCAGGCGAACCTGTGACTTTAACCGCTGCTGTACCAGCTCCGGGTTCTGAATAGACATGATCTTATCCAGCATACCGTTTAACTGAGTTACCTCGGGATCTTCAGCTTTATTTTCCTGCATGGTTTTCATCAGGGCTTCCAGGCGGTCCACATCGCTGCTCATCCCTGTCACCCCAGACCGATCCCATCCCGAACCACCCAGACTTCCATAGGATTTAGAAACTACAGCTTCAGGTTTAGCGATCTCTTTGTTCAGTGCTTCCAGCTTGGCAGTGATTTCCAGGCTCGGATCCTGAGCTGGATCATTACCAAATCCTAGATCTACGGGGCCGGAAGAAAAAGCCGTAGTTTTAATCCGGGCGGAATCCCGGTCGGTCTGCTCATAAAATCCCAGTTTATCTTCCGGTTCCTGCTTTTTGAAGTCCGCGTCAGGTAATGATCTATTGAACCCACTGGCCGCCACTGGCGACCCCATAACATTATGGCCGCCACCAAGTCCATAAAATATCGCCGCACTTGCCAGCAGCACAAACACCGGTGCGATCATCAGCATTTTCTTTTGATCGAATTTCCTTTTTGTTCCCATATTGATATATCTTGATAAATGATTAAAAAAATGCCCTGAGGAGCAGATAACCGCAGTAAATCCCGAATCCGAGTCCAAAAGCAACCAGCAAAATCAATTGTACTGCAACTGGTATTTGGCGGACCCGACCATTGATCCGGTCTGCCAGCCTGCGCTGAACGGCAAGTAAGCCTGAAGCAATCCGCCCGGCGATCCGGACCTGTGCTTCGCTAATTCCGGCCTTATTTTGTTTGCTAAAAAATCCCATGAGTTAAGGTTTTAACGGTACATCCCTGTGCTCTAAAATCTCCCAGTTCTGGATAAGAAACCCATGCGGGTTATCATCGGTCTTCACCTTCAGGTCCCTGACCTGCCCCTGGCTCACCAGCTTTCGGATCACCGTACTGGAGGACCGGATCAGCTTTTCGGTGGCGTAACAACGGAAGCGGTACGGATAAGAATCGATATCCAAAGCTGTACTATCGACCTGGATCTCCTGGGAAATATTGGCGCTGATCATGTTGTTGTAATACCCGGATTCCCTCAAATTGTCATATTCCTTTTTGGCACTCTGATCGGCCAGGTTCAGGGATTTGGAAACCGTTGCACGGATCGCTTTATCATCAGGGCTCAGGTTAAAAAAGTACTCATGGAAGGTTTTGATGTGGTCTCGGAGTTCCACCGGCAGGTAAGCGTCTCTTCCTGCTGCCACTGCCCCCAGCACTTTACCGTTATACAGGATATACACCCGCTGGCTTTGCTGGTTCAGCGTCAGGCAAAACTTATAAATGCAGAATAGCATCACCAGCACATTGGCCAGCAGAAAGGCAATCGAAAAGCTTTTAACATGCTTAAAAGCCGTATCAATGTTTTGAAGTTGTTTGAACATGGTCTAAGAAATTAGTTTAGCTGCCTGATATTTTATCCTTGAAATAATCATTGCCAACGCCCTCGGCCATGCCATAAGCGGTCTGACGGTAGCCGTCCCCGTAGCCATCGGAAGTCATTCCGCCCCCTTTCTTGCTGCTAAAGGACAGATTAGAAGCCACATTTCCCCGTGCAGCCGCACCGGCACTGGCAACCATACTGTTCACCTTGGTCAGGATCGCATTTCCTCCACCGGCATGCACCACATAATTGGCAATGGTAGGCACGGAGAAATAACCCAGGATCCCGATGATGAGAAAAATCATGTAGGCGATATCTGTGGAAGAAAACAGGGTATCTCCTGTGTTGTGCACTTCCGCAATATCGAGTTTGATCATGTTTTGCTGGATCTTTCCCAGGATCGTCCCGAAAATGTTGGAGATGGGGAGCCACAGAAAAATGTTGATGTAACGCGCGACCCAGACCGACAAGGTATGCTGCAACCCGTCAAAGACGGCAAAGCCCAGAACAATCGGCCCAAGGATCGCCAGTACAATCAGAAAGAAAGTCCGCAAGGTATTGATACAAAGCGCTGCCGATTGATACACCAGCTCCAGCACTTCACTCATAAAAACCTTAAATCCCTGGCGCATTTTATAATCCTGGCGGTCAGCCCAAAAGCGCAAATCATTCCCAATACTTTCTACCCAGCTCTCATCCTGGCCATTTGGATCTTCGGGATGGGTGTATTTATACCATTGCTCACGGTTACCGCTACCATCCTCACCCACATAAGCCTTCCATTTCACAGACTTACGAAGCTCCAGTTCCTTTTGCTTCATCAGCGCCTTAAGGGCATTATTACTGTCTTTAACCATACCCTGAGTACCCGATACCGCCAGACCAAGCACCCCGTTCATCACCGCAATCACCATGGGAAAACACAGGATGGCCAGTCCCAGAGCAAAAGGACGCAACAGCGGATAAACATCAATAGGCTCCGCCTGGGCAATCTGACGCCAGACCCTGGAAGCGATATACCATAAGGCCCCAAAACCAGCAATGCCACGCCCCGCAGAAATCAGCCCGGAACACAACGGGATCATCTGTTGATACACCTGGTCAAGCACCTTATGCAGACCACCAATCTGGTCTCCAAAATCACTCGCAAACACAAAAGAAGGGACTAGTAACATCCCTAAAAGCGATACCAGCCCAACACGCCATCGATTAAAATTCTTCATAACAAAAAGGTTTATTGATATAAATCCAAACTTCGGTTCAGCTCCAGCCGCTGCTGATCCCTTTGGCTGGAAAGCGCCATACCATTGGCATTGAAACTGCGCAGGAACTGCAGCTTATCCTGTACCTTGCTAAAGATCCGGTCAATCGCTGCCAAACGTTCCTGATCGCTCATGCGCAGTTTGGATGCTGTGATTACCGTGGCCAGCTCATCCAGGTTATCCATACTCAGTGAAAAGATCTGCCCATACACCCGCCCGAGATAGGCGATCTCCGAGGCGCTGAAATTCCCACTAGAGCGGAACCGGTTGAACGCATTTTTATACTCCGAAATGATACTTTTCTGATCCGAAAGGATATCTGTCACCCGCCTGTATTTCTTAATCTCCGGATTCACCAGCATCATCCCGTCCAGGAAAACCTCATGCAAAGAGAAATTACCTTTGGAAATATTCCGGATTGTATTGTAGCCGGTGCTGACCACCGAATACCCTTTTTTCATGTCGGTCAGAATATTCTTCAGCTGAGACAACTTCTCCACGTTCAACAGCAACTGCTGCACTTCGGTACTCTGGGCAACAGCCGAAACAACCACGCAACAGCTCAGCGGAATCAGTAAGGCCAAAGCCCTTAAAAAGCTAGTGGTTTTCATAAGCATGGTTTAAAAAGTCAATCCCAAGAGCCGCCCGTTTTCTGGAACCGGAAAACCCGTAAACATCGGCACAAAAAGCCCGCGTAAAGGTCGCCTTGTCCTGCATGGAGACATACAATTTGTCGATCCGGGAAATCCGCTCATGGTCGTCCATTTCGACCAGTCCGGGCGTGATTACCAGGATCAGCTCCTGCAAATCAGCACTACACTCCGCAAATACTTTTGCCCGGACAGCTAGCACATACATCAGATTTGAAGCAGACAGCAAACCACCATCAGAACGAATGCCATTAAAACCCTTCAGGACTTCCAACTGGCAAGCCAGGATCTGCGCCACTTTTACCTGATCGCGAACAAAAGGACTGACTGCCGAAAGCGAGGAAATAAAAGCACTGTGCAAAGAAAATTCCCCATTGGAGAGGTCCTTAACCGTCCTAAGCCCGGAGCCCACCAGCTCGTACCCCTTTTTCGCATAGCCCAGATACACCTGCAAAGCAGCGATTTGTTCCAGCAGATACCTTTTCTGGGTTTTCTTCTGGTTAAAGAATTCCCCAAAAGTCTGCCCGGCAGACCAAAGCGGCAGTAGCCCCAGAAGCATGCCGCAAAACAGCATAAACACCATTTTATTTTTTATCCTATATTTAGCCATCAGATATTGATTTAGTTTGTTTATCCAGAAAATGAAAGCCATTAGCAGCGTCCCGGTCATCCATGTCAGTAACCTAAAATCGGCCATCACCTATTACCAGCAGATACTGGGTTTTAAACCGGACTTTATTTTTGACGACGGCGTATTTTTGCACCTGGAGGAAATCTGTATCCACCTCAGCGGGCCTGAAGACCCCGGGATCAAAAAGACTCCCGGCCAGGCGCACCTCTGCATAGATCTGGAAGAAGTAGATGCTTACTATCAAAATGTGATGAGCAAAGGAGCCATCATTCAACTTCCCCTGGCTGAGCGGAGCTATGGCATGCGGGACTTTGCCCTGGGTGATCCGGATGGCAACACACTGGTCTTTGGTTCAGCCATGCCACCTCAGATTCAGTTGACCCCGTAAAGCTCTTTCAGCATGGTGATCTCATCCAGAGACTTTGCCCGTTGAATACTGGTCCCGATGTTAACTGAATTGAACTTTTTTAAAGCAGAATAATTCTCATCCATTCCATCCGCTGCTTTAGCAATCAGTTCCAGACGTTCTGCGTCAGTCATCTGCGTCTTAAAGGAATTGACCACCAGAATTATCTGATCCAGGTTTTTCACGCTTTCTTCCAAAATCCCGGAATACACTTTTTGCATGTAATCCAACTCCTGGACAGAAAAATGTTTGTCCTTAGCAAACAGGCCCCAGGCCCATTTGTATTCATCGACAATGGCCACCTGTTTTACAGTTAAATCCTTGATCCGTTTGTAATAAGCGATAGCTGATTTGATCTGCCAGAGCTCATTGTAATAGCCACTATACAGCTCCTTCTGACGCTGCGTCCAGTCGGCAATCTCACCCAGCTTCAACTTAGACAGCGTATTTTCGAGCACCTTCTGTGCATTTTGGAGCCAGATGGTCTGATTCTGTAATCGCTGCACCTTCAGGTCCACCGCCTTGATCACTTTTTTCACCCCTGCCTTGATCACTTCAAGCACGGCAACCTGAGCAGTAGCCCCCTTGGGCAGCCCCACCATCAGGGTCATTGCACTCAGTGGAAGAATCACCATATATTGTTTCATGAGCTTACTGATTTGATATTTTAAAGACATAAACCTCCCTCCCGGGACGATTTCGGCCGGTTTAACTGCTGTAACTTTCATAAACGCTTATTCTTTTTCTACTTTGCGGTACTCCCGACTCCCCACCACGACCAGACCTGAATCCGGGAAAATCGAAATCGTTTTACCTTTTTTACTTTCCAACAGCGTGCGGGTTTTTTCATCGTAGACGGCAAGCCATTTTTCGTGGCGCTGTTCAGCGCTACCCAGCTTACCCTCAACCACCCGGCGGAAAGCGGTATTTCGGTAAATCCGGTACGCATCTGATCCCGCATCCATGGGCTGGATCAGCAGCGTGTCATTGGCCACACTAAACTCACCTTCCGCATAATTCACATAGGTCCCCGGAATAAAGGACCGGACGTCCTGACCGGTTATCTGCTCCAGCCTGCGGCAGGAATAAAACAAAAGCACGCCACTAAAAACAAGGAGTAATAATTTGAAATGTTTCATGGTCTAAAAAATTAGGTTTGATTAATAAAGTGTTAAACATTTGATCAGGCTCACGATTACTCAACCACTACCACCACCAGAAGCATGTGAACCTGCCCGGATATCGGCAGCGAGTGCGGCTATCCCCTTTGCTATACCTCCGTACCTGCTGGCATACTCAGCCACCAGTACTTTTTCTTTCTCCTCCGTCGTATAGGTATAATATTCTTCCAGGCTCACCTCCACCCGGTACACCTTGGTATGCCCGGTGCCCAGGATAATCGCGCATTCCTTATATTTCCTTTTGGGGTCATTCGCTTTATTCACCGAAAGGATCAGCGCCTTATCTTTTTCGGTCAGTCCCAGCAGTTCCTGGATCATGTCAAACTTATTCTGGAACTTGCTTTGATCCATCAGGATCTTGCAATCCGAATTGTTGATGATCGCATTCTTGACAATCGGCGAAGCGATCACGTCCTCAATTTCCTGGGTCACCACAATCGGTTCCCCAAAAAACTTACGCATGGTCTTATACAAATACTGTACATATTCCGCCATGCCCTGCTTGGCAATTGCCTTCCAGGCTTCCTCAATTAAGACCACTTTCCGGATCCCTTTCAGCTTGCGCATTTTTGACAGGATCATCTCCATGATGATCAGCGTGACAACCGGGAATAAAATCGGGTGGTCCTTCAGGTTGTCCAACTCAAATACAATGAAGCGTTCCTGCAACAAGTCCAGGTTCTGCGAGGCGTTCAGCAAATAATCAAACTCCCCGCCCCGGTAATACGGATTGAGTACATACAAAAAATTAGCTACGTCAAAATCCTTCTCCTTCACTTTCCCATCTTCCAGCACCTGCAAATACTCAGACATTAAAAACTCATAGAAAGAATTGAAACCCGGGAATACATCTTTGTTGGCCCCGAGAAAAGCAAAGTACAAGGTCAAAGCATTGGAAATCGCCACATACTCAGACCTGCGGTAAGGTTCATCATCCTTTTTCCAAAGCGCTAGCAGTAAGGTCTTGATGCTCTCCCGCTTCTCCGTATCCAGTACTTCACCCTCAGCTAAAAAGAAAGGATTAAAAGCAATAGGATTTTCCTCGGAATAAGTAAAATAATAACCACCGACCAGCTCGCACAGCCCTTTGTAACTGTGCCCGATATCCACGATCACTACATGCGCCCCCTGCTCGTAATAACTCCGCATGATGTGATTGGTTAAAAAGCTCTTACCAGACCCGCTGCCACCGATCAAAAACTTCGATCGATTGGTGATCCAGCCCAGCCGCACCGGTTCATCAGAAATGTCCACATGTACCGGCTTCCCCGTTAACCTATCCCCTAAGCGGATCCCGAAAGGAGACAGCGAAGAGCGGTAAGCGGATTCCAGGTTAAAGAAGCAAGTAGCCTGTTCCAAGAACGTATCAAAAGTATCATTCATCGGGAAGTCTGCGGCATTCCCGGGAAGTCCAGCAAACCAGATCTGCGCCTGTCCGTCAGTCTCCTGTTTGGCCACGGCATCCAGCTGGGCCATCGCAGCGCTCACCTTATTCTTAACCACCTTTCCAGCAGCTTTCCCTTCAGACCAGGTCAATACATTAAAATGCGCTTTTACCGGAAGGCGCTGGGACGCAATCGCTTCATTTAAAAAATCATTCACCGCATCCCGCGAAATCCCATTCTCCCTGGAATAACCAGACAAGGATTGCAAACGCAGCTTTTTAGTTTCCAGGCGTTTCAAAGTCCGCTGCGAATCCCCGATGAACACATACTGGTTTAAAATATGGTTACAATTCAGCAACTGTCCAAGGGGCGTAGCAAAACCAACACTAAACTTGGTGCGGTCGTTTGAATACTTATCGTAATTGATCCTGGAACCGCATACCCCAGGCAAATCTTCCACATCAGCCAGGGTAAACAGCTGTAACTCCTTTTCACCAACCCTAAGCTGATCACCAACCTGAATATCCCGGATCACCGGCATTTCAGATTCCCCAAGCAAAAAGCAATAGCGCTCCAACACTCCGGCCGTATTTGCTGTACCCGCCAGATCATCATTCAGCAACCGCGTCATCTGCACCATTCCACTGTCGCCCATAATCTGCGCAAATTGACCCGCACAATCGATAAAATCTGAAATCCGACCCGCATCAATACTCCCCGGTGGCACCACCGACTTCCGTAAAATGTTACTGTAAGCAGAGGAAGACAATTTCCGTCCAACTGGCTTTTTGGTCAGATATATAAAACATTCGTGGGTAAGAAACTCCCGCTCGTTAAAAAAGCGCTCAGAAGCCCTCCCCAGCATACTTTTATCCGAACCTTCAAAATCCGGCCTGAACTGATCCGTTAAAAACCAATCCTGTTTGTGAAATACACTGTGCATTGGAAGTAACCTTATCGCCCTTACCCAGGCCTGATGATAAGCCTCATATTCTGAGCTCGATAAAGAAAAAATCTCCGGCAATACCAGCTTAAAACCAATCGTAATATCCCCCTGCATGGAAAGGATACAATTATTTTCCACCTTATACACCGGTAATAAATTTGAAGCTTCCATCAGGATATAGATTTAGAATCAACAGAACCAACACGCAAACCAGCACCATCATGATATTTCAGCCCGGTAAATACCCGGCGCGAGCGGAAGACGATCACTTTTGGCAAACCACGTCTGGCAAAAAACTTCATCAGCCCATGTTCCCCAAAACGGTGCGAGAGATGAAAAACCGAAAAGAACAGCCCGGAACCTAACACCGACACCAAAACCAGCAGCACATACAGCGGCAAGCCCAGGATATAAGCCAAAGCAAAGCCCAGTAATAGCAGCACCAATCCAACCGCCAGATAAGCAATGTACTGCGCCTTGAGCCCCTTAAATACAATTGGCTTAGACACCCCCTTATTGATTTTATACACGCTGCCCATTACCCAAGACCAAAAAAAGACTTCAAAACCGTAGCCACCACTACCAAAAAAATACACGAACCGAACCAGGCCGCCGCCACCTTATTGGTATCCGGCTCTCCCGCATTCCACTTGTTGAAAACCTTAATGGCCCCGATGATGCCCACCACCGCACCAATCGCATACATCAAATCCAGCCCCGTGTCAAAATAGCCCACCACTTTACTGGTCGCCTCGCGGATTCCCGCATTCCCATCCTGGGCGGCAGCCGTAAAAGAAAAGAACAAACTGCAGAGCAACTGGTAAGTCCCCAGCACAAAGCCTAAAAGCAGCAAACGGGCAACAACCGCTTTTGAAAAAACACATCGAAAAAGTCTCATGCACATAGATTTAGAAATGAAAACAAAAGAACCACAACACGACACTGACTAACAACCAGTTAATCCCAGAGCGATTCCAGTTCCTGCACACTGATCAGAAAAGGTGCATGATCCACCACATAGGCATTAATCACCGCAATCCCCGGATGAGAACCAATCCCAGGGTAAGCCTCCTTCAGCGCTTCAATTAGCTTAAAGAAATCCTGCTTCGTTCCATCTTCCTTAGCCAGAATCCCAAACAAATCCTTCATCTCTGCAAGCACATCCATCACCAGACCCGCTTCGGCTTCCTGGACAACCCCATCAGCAGCAACATCCGCAAACACCAAATCCGAAGCGACTACCCGGGATATCCCTTCAGGCATCCTGGGTTTGCCCATCAAATCATCATACCCCTTATCCCCAAAACCAGGCAAAACACCCGACCCAGAAACCGGGTACCCACCAGCAGCCGCTCCCCCGGTCAGTCCGGAAAACGACACCTGCCTGCTACTTAAACCACCACTACCATTCCTACCTTTACCATACACCAAAAAAAGCCAGGCATACCAGGCCGTCAACAGTGGCAGCGCAGCCAACAAAAAATCTGTCCATGTAAATTGCTGTAACATCACAATCAAAATTACCTCCAGCGCCCAATTGCAACCAGAATCGGATACAAAGGACAACAGAAACCAAAACCTAACATCCCAGATGGGACATTTCAGCCTAAAAACAAGCTTACGCAGCCCCCTAAGCCCGGTTTATTTTTCATCCCAGCACCAATCAGATCCACATCCGGTTAGAACCAATACACGCCCACCTTTATTTCTCTCTTATACCTTATTGCTATTTTCCATACGGCACACCATTCAAAGAGCGCTCCGCTATAGAAAATCCCTCTACCATACATTTTTAAACCAGGATTTCAACAAAAAAACAATCCTCAATTCAAATCCGAAAAAGCAACATATTTTCATCTCAACCCCTTACCCATACCACCTCTCCAGGCGTCAGACTCTGAAATCTTATCAAGCAGCGTATGCTGCAACTGATCTATAAAATGCGTCTTAGAATACCGCTTCCGAGCCTTCAAATCCTCAAACCCACGCTTAGGCACTCCGAGATTCACCCCAAAGAAATCTCCCAATCCTTCAAAAAACTCCGTAATCCCCGTCGCCCCATCATTCACCACACCTTTTAAATGCAACGCATGCGCCAGCTCAATCAAGTTGATCACCTCCGAAGTCCATTGAAACGGCCTGCTTAAATTCCCCTCAGAAGTTACAGAGCACGTGGTAGACAACACTGGAGCCGGTAGATCCAGCTCCGCCAGCAAAGCCAAAAGATCCTTAC
>Ga0247805_1000386_pt1 | contig 23341 bp, 19 predicted proteins | sample UWRJL044104R1_FD_180930 | JGI IMG/M metagenome (GOLD analysis project Ga0247805, IMG submission 180930) | Plant litter microbial communities from Arlington Agricultural Research Station in Wisconsin, United States - UWRJ-L044-104R-1 | ecosystem: Environmental > Terrestrial > Plant litter >... | reverse complement strand
TCACCCGCTTTTTTGCCAAACGTTTGTTATAGCCAGTATTTTTTAAATTTTATTAACGTCCCAAATTTCTCTAATAATATTCGACATAACTTGTGTTCTATTGTCGATAAATTCTTTAATATCGTTTAAAGGCTGGACACCTAAGTTTACAAGATAATTATCAAGGTTATTAGTATAAAAAGTATTTAAAATACTTTGATTCAATAATAAATCATTCTTTAGTTTGTTGAATTTTCTGTTTTCGATTTTGCCATTAATTTCATTATGAATTGGATTAGGAATTAGAATAACATTTCCCAGCTTATTCTTGTAAAAATTAAAATAATCTTCATTACTAAAGTCATTTTCTTCTATTGAATAATTGTCAATTAGATTATGTGTGACGTATCTATTTTGTCTTCTAGGGGCTAACAAATCACTTAAATTAACAGGTTTTTCATAAATTCCGTTTATATGAAAATTTATTCTAGCTAATAAATAATGAACAAATTTACGGTGTAGGCTAGTAATGTTAATTTTATCAAGATCGTCAAAATTGTCTTTGCTTGATGTAATCCTTTCCTTTAAAATTTCTTTAAGCTCATGAATTGATTTATTTCTTGTTTCTTTTACTAAAGTGTATATAATATATCTTAAAAAAGATTGGGAAATACCTTTACCATTTAATGCTCTAGACACAACTAAAATATCTAAAAATCGTGATATAGCTTCTAACTTTGAATTGATAGTTATTTCATCATCTAACTTAGTGATTGATGACATTAATAAAGGATAACTTAATGATGAAGCTGTACTCCAATATGATCCTAAATAGAGACTTTCAACATCGTTTGAAATTTTAGATTCATAAAATTTTATTTTTTCATATAGGGACGAATAGAATTCAAAATCACCTTTGATGAAATTATAGAAGTCATTTTGATTAATAAGACCGATTTTTTTATGATTGTCTTTAACCCATGTATGAAATCGTGTACCTATCTTTTCAAAATCTTCATTTTCAGCCCCTCTTAAGCCACTTCTTATAGATTCTGCATATTGACTTCTTAACCACGCTCTGATGAATTCGAGATCTTCTTGTGTAGAGTACTTATGTAATGCTGAAATCCTTTCTTTCCAAATACTGTTTATTTCATCTACTTTGTCAGAGTCTTTAATATGAGTTAAAAGATAACCTTTTAACATCTCAGTCGGAGTCAAATTTAACCCTCGATCATTCATCGTTTCAAAAATGGTGTATGCATTTTCATCACTAAATGCAAGTATTTCTACCATTATTACTTTTTCTTTTAACCATTCAATAAATAATGGTAATTTTTTTGTTTTTAATTCTTCTGAAAAAACGTTTGTTATATCTTGATATCTTTCAAACATGTTTTTTACAGACTCGTCTTTTTCTTCGGATATTAAAAATTCTTCATCATTGTAGAGTTTTTCAAGAATATTCGTTCTATCTGGAACCTCAATGTTGTAGGTTTTTCTACCTCCTTTTTTAGAGAAAATTAATTGTGATATTTCTTCAGGATCAATAGAGTTTTTTTGAAGATTATTAAGATATATTAATAATAAAGTAACAGAAGTTAACCTTTGTTGGCCGTCTACAATTGAACGAATACTTCCTTTTTGACAAATTACAACAGGACCAAGATAATATGTGTTATATGAACTCACATCTTGAGTAGTTTGTCCAATTTCAAAGTTTGAAAGAAAAGATGCTTCTAAATCAATTAAAAGTTGTTCGATGTGCTTAAATTCCCATTTGTATTCTCTTTGAAAATAATCTACTATATATTTATTTTGGAGAATTTCAAATAGACTTCTGGCGTTAGCCTGTATATTGTTACTAAGTGACATTAGTGTAAGGTTTTGATTATTGATTTAAGAATATAGTATGCGGATTCATAAATTGATAGATTATCTTTCGTTGGTGTTATTTCACCATGGAAAAGTATACATCTCAATCTATAAATAATTTCTATTAATGACTGAGCAATTAAGTCAGAATCATTTATAAAATAGATATTTTGAAATTTTGAGAAAGAGTTTTTTTTAGAATTTTGAATTAAAGACTCTCTCTTTTTAGGATCTACATCTTCAAATAAATTTAAAATTACCTCTTGCATTTTTAGAGTAAGATTTTTGAAATCATTGTCAAGTTTCAAATGTTCTTTGTCGTATTTATTATGTTGATAACTAAATACACTTGAATGCCCAACTGTTTTCAAGATTGTTAACTTAATTCTATAATTATGAGGAGGAGATGGAGTAAGATATTCTGCCTTGTACGTATTTTTATTAAAATTTCTAGTCTTCGATTTTTCAGGGTTCTCCCTAAAATTAATATCACTAAATGAAATTCTATTTGTATTTGTAGGAACCCTTATATGTTCTAGCAACTCATTTAGTGATACAATGTGATCTCTGAATAATTTACTTTCAGAATTATTTCCTTCTAGTAATGATATAATTCGGGTTTTAAAAATATTATCCTCAGATTTTAAAGCATAAATGATTTTTGAGTCAATATTATTGTGTTGCGGGTAATTGTTACAGTACCAAGCATTAAATGGTAAAAAGCATTTTATAAAAAGTATGGAATAATCAAAATCATTATTAGCTATTTCTAACCAACGAGATTTGTTTTCAACAAAAGTATTAGGCATAATCATTTTTAAATGTAGTTGTCTTTAATATTGGCTATAACTTGTATATACTCGCTACAAAGTAGCGACAATCTATCCAATTTTGTGTGTATAGTCGCTATTTATTGGCGTTTTGTATTTTTTCAAATGTATTGATTATTTTCTTACAAAAATGAAATACTAGTAATTTTATTACAGACTTTTTTAAAGCAAAAAAGACGGCTTTTTACACCGTCTTTAATTTTTATTATTTATAAATATTTCCAAATATATCCCCCACTGTTTTCCCGTTCTCGTCGACAACATCTAGTAATGCAGGTTTTTGAAACTCCTGTTTTTCTAGATGCCTCTGAAGCTGAAATATAACTGGCTAGTTCTTCTCCTTTTAAATTGTATTGAATAACCTGTTTCTTTCTATTATCAGCTTCTACAACAAATGGCTCTTTATAGTCATAACTCCATAAATACCCTCCTAAAGTGTGATTGACACTCCAACAAGCTCTTGATATATCTTGTTTTCGAACATTTACGCTATCTGCTGCTGTAGTTAAATTATCAAAGGTCGTATTTAATGAACCGTCTAAATTATATTGATAAACCGATTTTTTGATACCTCCGCCATGATCGGAATTATAACCTTTCTCAACAGCATTGTTTTCCAAAATATATTTAATTTCCTTGGCTGCTAATTCATTATTTGTTGAAGCAGTATCAATCTGTTCCCAAGTGAAAGCTTCGGGACCATAAGTCCCGATTGCTTCCTGAAAATACCCGCCAACTTTTTTATTGGCTTTTTGGATGTGGTCTTGTTTACGCTCTTCCAACGATTTGGTAGTTGCTCCAATGTAAATCTCACCTGTTAAAGTGTTTTCTGCTTTGTAGATTATACTATATTTCATTTTTATTTATATTAGAGTTTAAAATAAAATGATAGTTTCCACCAGTTGTTTTTGATACATATTCAACTCCTTTTTTTTCTGCGTAAATTTTCAGCCATTTAGCTATTTGATGTGGTGATGTTTCCTTCATATCTGGATAGAGATATTTAAAATCGCTTTCAAGTTGTCGTTTATCAATTGAGGTATCATTTTGAACATATGTATCGACATACGTTACAAATTGCTCGTTAAGTCCATCTAAAAATTTATTTTTAGAAAGATTTATATGAGGTACTTTGTGTAAACCATGCTGAAGATAAGCTTGACAACAACCCATCATAAATTGATAAAATTTATTCCATTCATCGTCCTTCCATTGAGAACCAAAAAATCGATTTCCAAATTCCATTTCAGGAGTGAAATATTGATTATAGTAATTATTAATTTCAAATTCATGTCTGCGTCTTTCATCAGAAGAACCTCCAGGACCTGAAACATAATAATTTGAAGTAATTAATATTTTAGGTGAATTTTTGAAGTCAATAACGAAAGCTTTTTCTCGTTTTTTTTCAACTTCAATTCCAGAAGTAATCATAGGAAAGAAATTTTCCAAACTGTACTGACGTTTTAAATCATCATAAACTAAAATGTCTGTTGTTAATTCAATCCTTTGGTTTTTAAACCAACTACCATCTTTTATATCTTTTGCATCGAATATTTCTACTTCCCTACAGCATTTGAGTGCCATTGATAAAAGTGTCTTACCTGTACCTCCGTGAGCTTGATTATTTTGTGTCATGTTTTCATCATAAAGAATAATAGCTCTAGGTTCACCTACTTCCTTATTGCGATGTAATGAGTATCCTAAAATGGTTTTTAAGGCTAATAATCGTTCCTGATTTTGTCCCGTGATGTTTTCACAAAAATTTTCAAACTGACCTTTTTCAGTACAATATATAAATGGTTTTTGGATGATTCTTTTTTCCCAAATTGGACTTTCCAGAATTGAATAATTACAATGTGATATTTTATCTTTAGTAACTTCGCAATAACAATTTTGAAAATAGAATCTCGAACTTTCCATATCGTCTCGATCATTTATGTTTTCAATCGCTGGTAGCATATCTAATTTCTTAGAAGTGATATAGCTACCTACTCCCTTGACAAAAACCTCCAACACTTCTGGTTTTTTATTTTGTATTAGAAAGTCCTTAATATCATTTGCCATTTGTCCTTCATTGGCTAGACTTAACCTATTATAAACCATCTTAGCGAAGACATAATTGTTATCTCCTATTTTAACCCTAACATATCCAATGTCTTCTAGGAATTTTAGCAACCCTACATGCTTAATCTTTGGTTCTCCATTTTCTGTCCAAAAGATTTCTTTCTTCTTCTCTTTTTCAATACTCATATATTTTTGTTTATTTACGTTCTTCTAAAATAGTGGAGAAGAACTTGCCACAGTTGTTTGGAGTACATTTGTTCTAACAACGGTGTAAAGGTAAAAGCAACAAAAAGTTTTAACAGGGGCAATTAATTTGTACCAACTGTAAATCAACAAGTTATTATTTTAATGTATAGAAATTTTCTTCAGATAATAGTTTTTTAAGGCTTTCAGCAGCAGTAGTTATTGATTTGTCTCCATTTTTAAAACTGGCTAGTAGTTTATTTGCCAATGTAATTTCTTTGTACGAACCATCTTCACTGTAATATTCAAATGAATTTTCAATAAGTTTTCCTAATTCACTGTCATATTTACTTTCGGTTAATCCCTTTTGTTTTAATAAAAAAAACAAACAAATAATTTCTGATCTTGATAATCTTAATTTAATTTTACTAGAATGATTAATTACCTTATCCCATATTTCGTAATTGTATATAAATTCAATTATTTTCTCATTTTCATTCATAAGAAGCGACTTTAAATCTTCTTTTACAAATTCAGTTTTAGAAAGAATTACATTTAGTTCCTTTAAAACTTTTAGTTTTTCGTCCAAATATAATTTACATTCTGGGGATTTATATTTAAATGATTTTTCTATTTCTAAATTAATATTTCTAATTTCTTGGTCAGCTATTAATGGAATTTTTTTGGGTAAAAAATCTTTGTAGAAATAAATAGTATGATATGTTTGATCCTCATAACTTGTCATTTGTTTATATATTATTTCAAAATCCGTTTGCTTTATACTTGGCAATAATAATTCTGTTGCTATACCTGGTGATCTTTCATCGTAATTTAAAAATCTATTTTGTAGAGCTAAAAAAGTATCTTCATTCTTAAAATCTAATATGGACGGTATAAAAATCATAGAAAAAAAAGTTGACGTCAACTTTGACAAGTTATTTATTAAAAAAAGGGTAACGCAATCTAATAATTTTACGCTACCCATTTTAAATTAGCTAAATACTTTTTCAGGGTTTTTTTGTTAAGGCAGAAAACGACTCAAAAGGTTCTCAACAAAATACAACATAACTGCCTTCTTATTACTTATATTACAATCTCAAAATGATAATAGTAATACGCTTTATTGTCTATAATAAACACCGTTTTCAACTCAATTGTGACTTTGATTTCATCTACAAACACAAATTGTCCTGTTTTGAGAGTACCAATATCTTGTAATACCTGCACTTCAAACGGACAATACAGTTTTATTAAAGTGTTATTCCACGTAATTACATAGATTTCTCGTGGAGAACTGTATTTTAACAGCTCTGCCAGCTCTTTTTTTGTCATTTTTTATCTAATTTTTATCTTTTTAAAAGGACAAATTATTACTATTTGATTGTCTAAAAGCTATGGTTATACTAATTAAGGAACCAATTGTCTGTGTCGGTTTTAATGAAATTTGCGAGGTAATTGATAAACTCGTATGCATTTACATTCTTTTCAAAATTGGTATCAATGTAAGCGCTTTTAGCAGCTTCTGTAAATAAGTTATATAGTCTCCAGAAGTTAATAGTCCCATTTTCAAATTTTGCAAAGTTGGGGTCTAGATGATAGTCCTTTATAATTGAGTTGATTTGATTGTCATTAATATTTAAATGGAAGAGGTTACGTTTGGTCTCTTTATCCAAAAAGGAGTAGAGTTTCATTTTTCCAATCAAATGTGCAAATTGAGTCTCAGTGATTGAAAAGTTATCCATCTCTTTCAACTGTTCTAGATGTTTCTTTTTATCATAGCTATTTATCAACTCATAAATTTTAGCTTTTAATTCTAAAACTGAAGACACCCGAATATCTTGCTTAAGACCATCCGTTGAAATACAAAGATTAGTACAAACAGTGTTTTGAAAACCTATAAAAACCTTAAATTTCTCTATAGATTTTTTACTAAAAAGATTTTCCTGATTGTAGGATCGTACTCCCCCTATGGACAAACTCAATTGGTTCCCATTAATTATTTCGCTTATTTCAGGTATCTCAATGACAAAAGCCATACGTTCATAATACAATGTCTTTTCATGCTCTAAAAGTTCTTTTGCCGGTTTTGCGACAGCAGAAGGTATTCTGCCTTTAATTTGATGACTAACCCTTATTTCAGGCTTTAAAACACCTTTATAGGCTAAAATTTCTTCTACAACTTCTTTAGTGCTTTCAATAAATTCGTAATGACTAATAGTTGATTCGTTATCTTTAGCAAATACTGGAATAATGCATTCCGATTTGAGATGATCTAAATCTACTTGTGTAGTATTTGCTTCAATAAAGTTTCTTTTTGGAAATATTATGATTTCTTCCTCATCAATTACTTGGTGGATTGGATTATTTAATACTAAATTCATTTTTTTGTGGATTAGGTTGTTGGACAATTTGTTCGTTTGGGATAATCTGATTATTAAGACCTTCTAATGTTTCTTTACGTGCTACAATTATTGGATATAGTTCTTTACTTAGATGCGGATATTGAGCATAAATTATTTTTAAACCTTCTTCTGTTGTACAGGAATTGATTTCGTTTTTAATTTCATCTATAGAAATTCCTTCATTACTCCATTCGATTAAGCGTTTTCCGGTAGCAGAATTGATAATAAATTCATTTTTTCCAGAAAATAATCCAGTTCTGTCTTTCGATGATTGCACCAGATGATTATCATTCAGGAATTCAAAATTGACGGTTAATTCATATTCAAATCCTTCACGAGTTACCTCTTTCATTCCTAGCTTACTAACTTTGGTTTTACCATCAGAGCCTTTATCGATACTATAATCTACCTTTCTTCTGCTCGTAGTAATGATATGGCATTTTGAGAGTATTATGGCATCTATAAAAGCGTTGTGCCTCGGAGTAACTTTAGCCCAGTCTTGGAATCTTCCGCCTAATTGTTCGTGTATTTCTAAACATCCTCCTTTTGATTGCCACTCGTGGCTGATACTATCAATGATTATAACAGAAATATCTGCTTCTTCACATACTTGGATGGCTTTAATATAGCGTTCAGGTGTAAAAGGTTCTCCTAATGACAAAACGTTGAAATTTCCCAAGTGGGAGTAGAGACTTGCAGAATTGTTCTCTGTATCTATCAATGCAATTTTTTTCCAGTCGTTGGTCATTCCATGCGCCATTAATAAGGCTGAATAGGTTTTGCCAAATCCACTCGGACCTGACAATCCAATTCTTAATTTTACTTGATGTCTTTGAGCAATTTGTAATTTCATAATTTTTTATTATTAAGTATTAATTAAAAAGTTATATGACATACATTTTTAAAATAAAAAAAGGAACTCCGTTACTGAAGTTCCTTAATTATGTTGTCTTTTTTTGAGCTGTTTTAGTACACCTCTTGTGGTTTAATAACGTTATCGTTAATGATAGCGTCTTCATCGGATAAATACTCATAACGATGAGTCATTTCTACAATCTCGCCTGTTTCACGATCAGTGTATTCGTATGGTTCAACTTCTACTTTTCTAATCTGTCCAGGAAGTTGAGTACCAATTAATGATTTACATGTAATTTCGTTAAATGTACACGCAAGATTTGTGGTTTTTGCAGTAAGATAAATTCTTCCACTTTCTTTACTTTTAATAGCTTCAACTCCACCTTGAACAACAAGTGAATAAAATTTTTCTCCATTTTCTTTTTGGAATGCCTTGTAATCTACAATTGTAACCATAGTTTTAGTAATTTATAGGATTAAACAAATGAATTAAATCAGCAATAATTTAGAAGAGATTTATTTTTAATATCCAATTATCACTGGGCGGGTATATCCCAAAATTTGAGAAAAGTGGGGGCTGAGCTATTTTGTTAGTTTAAGTGTTCGACCAGAAAAAAAAAAATTAAAAAAATTTTTTACTCTTTAAAATTAGTAAGCCTATAGCTTATTAAAAAATAATGCGGTTTGTTTATTTTAACTTTTCTAATTTGTAAATAGTTCTTTTTGAGATTTAATCGGATTTCCCATCACATTTAATAAATGAATAATTCCTTTTTGCATTCTAATAATGCTTTCGTCTGGTGCTGGAATACATAAAATTTCTATTTCACTAGTAAAATGTTCATTGTTAACATAAATATTTTCACCTTTTGCTGTTATAAGTAATCCAAGTTTACCATCATTCCTATATTTACTTGTAGTAATAACTGATGAAATATTTTTGGGTAGGAATAAATAATATTCAAATGATTCACCCATATATTGATTTTTAACACGTTTTGTAATAATTAATGTTTCACCCCAATCTATTTCATTCTTGATTTTAATACTGTATTCTCCCATATATGGATCAGTATTCTCTTTAAATTTTTGATTTAACCAATCAATAGTTTCTTGTTTTGATTGTGTGAAACCTACTTGTGATATTAGTAATAATCCAATAATAATTTTTTTCATTTTTTATATTATTTAGTTACAGTATTCAGCCTTCCTGCTGTTAATTTTACATTTCAAATATAGGCAAATTTGCCTATAGCATAAATACATTATTCAACGAATTTTATTTCGTGGATAATCAAGACAAAAAAATCATATTAATTAATTTTGGAGATAATCTTCGTAAACTCAGAGTAGCAAAGGGGTTTACGCAAGAACAACTTGCAAATGAACTAGCTATTGAAATTTCTCAAATAAGCAGAATTGAAAGGGGAATTATCAATACTTCTGTTACTACTTTGTATGAAATCTCTAAAGCATTAGATATCGATGTGTCTGAACTTTTTATGTTCAGTAAATTATAATAATTGTTTAGATTACTTTTTTCAAAAAACTTTTTTTGGATTCTTTTCTATATAACTAGAGATTAATTGCATCATATAGTGATTGCTTTTGTATAAGGTAACATGCTCTTTAATCTCCGATACATTCGTAATTTGTACATCCGAAGATAGATAACCCATACCATAAAAATGTCCATTTTCAACCCAGATACAGCTTCTTTCATCAGGAGTTCTTCCTTTATCTATAATTGCAAAACTTTGTTTATTGCTTTGTAAAAATAGAATTGCATTTTCTACTTTTTCATTGTATAAATCTACATCGGGTAAATTTGCTGTTTCAGGTTTTACACTTAATTGATCTTCAATTGTATTACCATAGCTACAGAAACAGTGATCCAGTTCGAATTGCCTCACAATACTTTGTAACATATTTATTCCTTCGTATAAACTACCAAAACGTTCTATGCAGGATTGAAATTTATTTAATTTTCCAATTCCTAAATATATGTAACCATTCCTCGCTTCATATTGATAGAGTCCATATTTAGGTTCATATTTTTTTAATGCTCTGTTATAAGCAGGCCACAATTTCTGGATTTCTGAACATTCAAGTAATAAAGCCATTAATTCAGTAGCACAAATCTCAAATGATATTGCGTGAATCTCTCTCAGGAAATTTTGTCGTTGTGAACTCACATTATTACCACTAAAATGGGAAGCTACTCTTTTTTTTATATTGATGGCTTTGCCTACATAGATTACTTTACGTAACTGATTGTAAAAGTAATAAACGCCTGCATTTTCCGGTAAATTGATGAAATCTTCAGGAGGAAGATTGGGTGGTAATCTTTGGTCTTCTGCAGACTTTTTAAGCATCTTTTGAATTATACCTTCAGTATCCCATTCTAATAATAGAGAAAATAATATTGCTGTAGCAGCCGCATCACCACCTGCACGATGTCGATTTTCTAATGGAATGTCCAACGATTTGCAAAGCCTCCCTAAGCTGTAAGATGGCATTCCAGGTTTGATTTTTCTTGCTGTACGTACGGTACATAATTTTCTTGCTGTCCATTTAAACCCTGCTTGATTAAGTTGATGGAAAACAAAAGAATAATCGAAATTGACATTATGAGCTACAAACACACGCCCCGACAACATTTCGAATACTTTTTCAGCAATGTCTTCAAAAATTGGTGCCTTGCTCACCATTGCATTATTGATTCCAGTTAACGCAAAAATAGGAATTGGTATTTCCTGTTCTGGATTAACTAATGTTTCATAACGTTCAATTTCATTCGTGCCATCATGAATTATAATTGCAATTTCGGTAATGCGACTTCCTCTGGCATTACCACCCGTGGTTTCAATATCGACAATAGCATATTCTAATTTTTTCATGTTTTATACTTTCCTATCTTAACTTATCAATTGTTTAAGAGTGTTGTTTATTTCATTTTATGCCTTGGCAAATTTATCTCATGCTCCTGAGGATAAGGAAGACGATTTGTCATACTTACATCTTCTTGTATTTGCTGATGTACCTTATAGTCTCTATCGTTAGTATTAGAATATCTAGGATCAGGAATAAAGGGCATTTTTGACATTTTTATTACTGTAATGGTGGGAAAGTGATAATCTACTTCTACTTTACCCAATAATAGATAACAGCCGCCACCCTGAAAAGGATACTCTTTGAGACTGTCAGTAAAATGGGCTGTATCAAAGAACTCACCTTCGGCATCTATCCAAGTACCAAAAAACATAGCTCCTATTTTAGTTGGAACATGCTTGCGTGAAATAAGATATGCCAACATTCGGACTGTTTTTTTATGGTATTGTAATAAGTTTTTTGCCATTACATCCCCTCTGAATTTAGTTTTCAATAAATCAAAAGGGGAACAGGAAACCGGAAAACTTAATAACTCAATTTCATCAAAAGCATCTTCAAATTTAGAACGTTCTAATACTGGCAACGTATATTCTTTTACAGGTTCATGAATCAACATCAGGTTTCTGTTCTCAGGTTTAAAATTCACGAGAATTAATCGCGCTACTACTAGTAACTGATTTTTTGTTTTGCCTGTAAAACGAAATGCACCAATAAAAATTAAAATTTGTATTCCTTCGATGCCAATTGGAATGCGATTGATGAAATTTTCCAACGATTTAAATTCTCCATTATTCTCACGTTCTTTTTGTATTTGTAAAGCTATTTTTGATTCCAAGCTTTGGAGATGCATAAATCCAAGATAAATATCGGAACCGTAAATAGTAGTTTCAAACTCACTTTTATTAACACAGGGATTATGAATAGAACCACCAGACATTTTTGCTTCGTGCACATATACTTCTGTTCGATAAAAACCACCTTGATTATTTATCACCGCTACCATAAACTCTAAAGGGTAGTGTACTTTCAAATATAAACTTTGATAGCTTTCTACTGCATAAGATGCGGAATGTGCTTTACAAAAGGAGTAACCAGCGAAAGATTCTATCTGTCGATAGATTTCTTCACTGAGCTTAAATGGATGACCTTTTTTTGAGCAAGAAGCAAAGAAATTATCTTTTACTTTCTGTAAAGCTTCCTTAGACCGCCCTTTACCTGACATTGCACGACGAAGTATATCTCCATCAGCAGCTGGTAACCCGCCATAATACAAAGCAATTTTAATAACATCTTCCTGATAAACCATAATGCCATAAGTTTCACCCAGTTGTTCTTCAAAGGCAGGATGAAAGTATTCAAATTGATCAGGGTGATTATGTCGGAAAATAAATTCTTTCATCATTCCTGATTGTGCAACCCCTGGACGTATGATAGAAGATGCAGCAACCAATGTCTTATAGTTATCACATTTAAGCCTGCGTAACAATCCACGCATGGCGGGACTTTCAATATAAAAGCAACCTATAGTTTTTCCTATCCCAAGAAACTCATTGCATCGGATTTCATTTTTAGAAATAGAAGTGTCACGGATATTGAGTCGAATACCACGGTTTTTCTCAATAAGTTTTACACTATCGTCAATATGACCAATACCACGTTGACTTAAAATATCAAATTTTTCAAGTCCAATATCTTCAGCAATATGCATATCAAAAAGCGCAATAGGAAAACCTTTTGGAGGCATTTCTAATGGGGTGTAGCAGGTAATAGGTTCTTCTGAAATCAGTATGCCACAGGAATGCATGCTTCTTTGATTGGGATATTTTTCAAGTAAAATCCCATACTGCTGCACTTGTTGTACTACTTCATTGGTAGCGTGTAAGGTCATGGGATTTTTAGCCAATGCATCCAGTTCTTCTTTTGGTAACCCAAAAACTTTACCCACTTCACGAAAAATAGAACGGTATTTAAATTCTACATTCGTACCACAAAAAGCCACATGATCTTTGCCGTATCTTGAAAAAATATATTCAAGAATGATGTCCCGCTCTTTCCAGCTCCAGTCAAGATCGAAGTCGGGTGGACTTTTACGGTTCAGATTTAAAAAGCGCTCAAAATAAAGATCCAGTTCAATCGGACAGATATCAGTGATTCCTAAGCAATATGCTATAATGCTATTAGCACCACTGCCCCGACCTATATGCATAAAACCCTGACTATTACTATATCTGATAATATCCCATGTAATTAAAAAATAACCACTAAATTCTAACTGATCAATTATTTTTAATTCTTTAAGTATTCGTGTTTTTGCTTCAATATTATCTTTTCCATATCGCCATATTAGCCCCTGTTCTGCTAGAGTGGATAGCAAAGCGATATCACTTTCTTTATTATTGGTATAAAATTTTTTATTCTTAGGAGTTTTAAAGTCAAATACAAAATTGCAATCCTGAATGATTTTTTCAGTGTTTTCAATAATTTTCGGGTAAAGATTATAACAGGATACGATTCGTTGAACAGCTACCATTATTTCTGACTCCTTACAATAATCAGAATCACTGAGCTTAGTTAAAATTACATTTAAGTCAATTGCCCTAAGAACTTTATGTAGTTGGTGTTCCCCTTTAGTTCTAAAAGTTACTGGCTGGAGTACTACCATTTTTTCTTGTTTATTCTTCCACTCTGATAAAATAAGCTTTTGTAACTGCTCAGGACGAATACCGATGTATTCGTTGATTTTTAAAACTGCGGGTACATTTTCCAAAGGATAAATAATAATCACCTGCTCAAAATCTGGTGCAGCTAATGGTAAAGTTGTACCGTCAAAATTATTCTGGGTAAGAAAGCGGTTCATCTCAGCCAGTCCAGAAGCATTCTTAGCTAGTCCTATGTAACGTAGCTGATGCTCAGAACGAAATTCCATACCCACAATAGGTTTGATTCCAACTGCATCACAGCCCTTTATAAAATCATAAATTCCAGTAACAGTATTAATATCCGTTAATGCCATAGCCGCAACCCCACAGCGAACCGCCTGTGTAATCAATTCCTCAAGCGGAATGGTGCCATAACGCAGTGAGTGGAAAGAATGACAGTTAAGATACATTAGATTTGAATTAGGATTTACGCTTTAAAATTTCATTTTTATTATTGGGTTTGAAAGAAGCTCCTGCACATCGCATCACGGCATCAAATCCATAACGTGTTTTCATTTTATCCATAGCAGCATACAAAGCGAGCATTTCCTCTGTATCCTGAAATAAATCAATTTGATAGGTTCCTCGAACGAGTCCGCTAAATCGAATTCCAATAAGACGAAGTCTCATTCTTCGTTGATATAATTTTTCAAACAATTCAGTAACAGTCTTTGTTAGGATATGATCCGCAGAAGTATATTGTACCCTGCATTGTTTGGTTTCAGTATCAAAGTTGGCATATCGTATTTTAATTACTACGGTTGAAGTTAACCATTGCTCTGAACGCAATTGAAAAGCCAGTTTTTCAACCATTCCGACTAATATTCTTTTGAGTTTAGGGATATCAATTGTGTCTTGTGTAAAAGTATGTTCAGTAGAGATTGATTTCCTTTCTGTATAGGGTTCAACAGGATTATGATCAATTCCATTGGCTTTTTTCCAAAGTTCAACCCCATTTTTTCCAATCATTTGCTGTAATACTTCAGCAGGCATTTCAGATAATGTCTGAATAGTGCGAATACCTATTCGTGATAGTAGTTGAAATGTTTTGTCACCCACCATAGGAATTTTTTGAATAGATAAAGGATTTAAAAAAGACTTTACTAAATGTTCAGGTATCTCTAAATTTTGTTTTTGTTTTGCTTCACCCGTTCCAATTTTAGAAACAGTTTTATTAATAGATAAGGCGAAAGTAAGGGGTAATCCTGTTTCCTTTATAATAGTTTGTGCTAGTTCATCAGTCCATTTATAACTACCATAAAATTTATCCATTCCAGTGATATCTAGATAAAATTCATCAATACTGGCTTTTTCTACTACGGGCGCATTTTCCTGAATAATTTCGGTAATAGTGTGTGAAAACTGAGAATATAATTCCATATCACCTTTCATTACTTTTGCATGTGGACATAGTTTAAGTGCCATTCCAATAGGCATTGCGGAACGAACACCGAACTTTCTAGCTTCATAAGAACAAGAAGCGACAACACCTCTATCACCGCCTCCAATAATCAGTGGAATACCATTTAATGCAGAATTGGTTAATCTCTCACAGGACACAAAAAACGTATTCATATCAATATGTACAATTGTTCTTCCCATAATCATCTCATTTTATACAAGACAAAATTAGCACAAATTGTAACAAAAAACATATTGAAATTTGTTATAAATTGTAACAAATTGGTCAGTTAATTTTCTTTCTATGTTATAAATAATGAGCCAAAGAAGTTTGTTAGTTTCTTTAGCTCATTTTGTATTATATTAATTTTTTAGTCAATTTACTCATTTCCTCACTTACTTTTTTCTGAACTACTTTTCCATAGCTCTCCTGTGTTATTGTCATATTAGAATGCCCTAATAGTTCTGATACAATCTCCATAGGTACATCATTATATAATAGGACTGTTGATGCAAAAGTTTTTCTAGCAATGTGATGTGTTAATCGTTTTTCAATCCCAATGATTTCAGCAATTTCTTTTAGATAGGAATTGAATTTTTGATTAGAAATTTTAGGAAATAATATCTCCTTTTCTGTAGTGTATTTATCAATTATTTTTTGTGCTTTTGGGAGAATTGGAATAGAAATTTGTCGTTGTGTTTTTTCACGTTTCATCTGAATCCAATTAATGCTATCGAATCCAATTTGGATATACTGCTTTTTAAGATTTACCATTTCAATATAGGCTAAACCTGTATAGCAACAGAAAATGAATAAATCTTGAATTGTACTTAATCTTTTTTGGTGGAATACTGCTTTTTCAAAGGTTTTAAGTTCTTCTGTAGTGAGGAATATAACGGTTTTACGGACCGTTTTTGTCTTATGGAGTATAAATGGATCTCTATCTAAATATCCTTCTGAAATAGCTTGTTTTATAGGTGTTCTTAATCTCTGAATAGTTTTGTTGATTGTGATTTGGCTTTGGTTTTTCTCTGTCTTTAAATAATAATCAAAATCATCCAAAAATTGCAAATTCAATTCTTCTAATGGGAATTCTGTTTTTCTAAATTTCCATTTTAAAAATGCTTCAAGATGATTTCCAACATATACAAATTTGTTATAGGTGCTCTCTTTAAATTCTAGTCCTACTAGTTTTTTTATTTTAGATAAATACTGTTTGTAATAGGAGAGTATATTTTCTTTTTTCTTGATTTCTTTTCCTAGATATTTATTGTATAAATCATCAATAGTAAAGTTGCTGCCTCGAAGATTAAAAATAGTGTAAAGATTGTTAAGTTTCGATTTTATAGTATCAAGTTGAGCATTATAATCATTTGCTGATTTATGAATTTTTAAAATTAATTGGTTTTTGTTGTCCCAATATTCAGATTCAATTTGAATTCCTGTGGCAAATTGTTTTCTGATACCGTTTAATGTTATTCTACAGTATAATGGTGATTGATTTTTTTTATTTGTTCTATTTTTTGCTTGAACAAATAGGATTTTAAAATTGTTTGTTGTCATAACTTTTGGTTTAAGTCAGACATGCAATTCGAAAGAATAAAAAAGTGTTACCTTTTCAAAAAAAAGTGTTACCTAATATGTTACCTTTTTTCTCAAAATAACTTGTCAAAGTTGTCAAAAGTAGAAAGCATCTATTTTCTTTACAAACCTTTGTTAAGTCTTGTTCCGTTGAGTTTAGAGCAAAAAAAAGACTATCATTGCTGATAGTCTTTTCTAAAAAAGCTCCCCCTCTTGGGCTCGAACCAAGGACCCTCTGATTAACAGTCAGATGCTCTAACCAACTGAGCTAAGGAGGAAACTGTATATTTAATATGCGTAAGGAACGTTTTTGGTTGCTATTTTTAAGATGTTATATCTTGTTCTTAGCGGTGGCAAATATAAGACGTTTTTTCAATGTAGCAAACAAAAAATGAAAAAAATTTCAATTTTTTTTACCTGCCTACAATTGCCTTGTAGATGTCATTTCCATTGGCAAATAGTAACAATGTGATAAGTAAAACAAAACCAACCATTTGTGCATTCTCTAGGAATTTCTCAGTTGGTTTTTTACCAGAAACGATTTCGTATAATAAAAACATGACATGACCACCATCAAGTGCCGGAATAGGCAATAAGTTCATTACTCCAAGCATAATCGATAATAAAGCGGTGATACCCCAAAACACTTCCCAGCTCCATGAATTTGGAAATATATTATAAATAGCCGCAAATCCACCTACTTGTTTGTAAGCTCCAGTGTCTGGATTGAAAATCATTTTTAATTGTTTTCCGTAACCTATTAATTGATTTTTCCCTTTTTCGATTCCCACAGGGATAGATTCTATGAAACTGAATTTTTCAGTACTTACTTTATAATAACCTAATTTCTCTAAAGAATCCATTCCTAAACCTCCTAGCTGAACGCCTAATACTCCTTCTTTGTCTATGATAAGCTGAACAGCTGTTTCCTTTTGGTCACGTAAAACCACAGCAGGAACTGTTTTCCCTTTATTCTTATCTAGGATAGTCTTAGCCTCGTCAAAGTATTTTATTTTTTGACCGTTTAAAGAAAGCAAAATATCTTTTGGTTGTAAAGCCGTATTTTTAGACCCGTCACTTACAGCGCTAATAGCAAATGGCATACGAATAGAAACAATAGATTTTTTGTCGTATTGAGATAATTGATCTACAATATCATTCGGCATTTTTATAGTTTGTTCTACACCGTTTCTTTCGATAAGAACATTTTTACCCATTATGATTTTCATGTTGATGTCATTGTCAAATTTGACAATTTGAGCACCATCAACCGCAAGGATTTTATCTCCAGTTTTAAAACCAGCTTTAATCATAGCTGGATTTTCAATTAAAAGTCCGTCTTTTAAATCGTTCATAGCAATATAAGTATCGCCATAAGCAAATGCCATACCAATATAAATAATAAAAGCTAAGATAAAGTTAACCGTAACTCCGCCCAACATAATAATCAAACGTTGCCAAGCCGGTTTAGAACGGAACTCCCAAGGTTGTGGAGGCAAAGCCATTTGCTCTTTGTCCATGCTCTCATCAATCATCCCCGAAATTTTTACGTAACCACCTAATGGAAGCCATCCAATTCCGTATTCGGTTTCACCAATTTTCTTTTTTAGCAGCGAAAATTTTACATCAAAAAACAAATAGAATTTTTCAACTCTGGTTTTGAATAATTTGGCAGGAATAAAATGCCCTAATTCGTGTAATATAATTAGTAATGATAAGCTCAATAGAAATTGAGAAAGCTTGATAATGATCTCCATTTTTTAGTTTTGGTTCTTAATATGATGCACAAAAGTAAGGTTTTATGTTTTAGTTGCAAAGGTTTAGAATTTTACGCGATAATAAATGTTTGTTAATAATTTTCATTTTGCTTTTCGAAGCGTAACTTTACGTTTCTCTAAAAAATAAATAGTATGGCTTCTCAGTTATTTTCTTCTATAAAAATTAAAGATATTACTCTTAAAAACCGAATTGTTATTTCTCCAATGTGCCAATATTCATCAATAGACGGCTTTGCTAACGATTGGCATTTGGTGCATTTAGGAAGTCGTGCCAGTGGCGGAGCAGGATTAATTATTCAGGAAGCGACTGCTGTGGCTCCCGAAGGCCGAATTTCACCTGAAGATTTAGGGATTTGGAAAGATGAACATATCGAAAAACTGAAATCTATTACCGCTTTTATCAAAAGTCAGAATGCTGTTCCGGGAATTCAATTGGCGCATGCCGGAAGAAAAGCCAGTGTTACATCGCCCTGGAAAGGCAATAAAAAACTAGATGCTTCGCAAGGCGGATGGCAAACCGTAGCGCCATCGGCAATAGGATTTCATGATGATGAAACGCCAGTTGCTTTAGATAAAAACGCAATCCAACAATTAATTTCCGATTTTAAAGCAGCAACTAGAAGAGCCGTGGAAGCAGGTTACGAAGTACTCGAAATTCATGCGGCTCACGGTTATTTAAATCATCAATTTTTATCGCCCTTATCGAATACTCGAACGGATGAATACGGAGGGAGTTTTGAAAACCGAATCCGTTTTACAATAGAAGTTCTGGAGGCAGTACAAACCGAATGGCCTGCAAATTTGCCTTTGTTTGTTCGAATTTCAGCCACAGATTGGGCAGAAGGCGGTTGGAATATTGAAGAATCTATTGCACTTTCGAAAATTCTAAAAGAAAAAGGAGTCGATTTAATTGATGTTTCTTCGGGCGGAGCAGTTTCACACCAAAAAATTCCTTTAGAACCAGGTTACCAGGTTCCTTTTGCTGAAAAAATTAAAAAAGAAACCGGAATTTTAACGGGAGCTGTCGGTTTAATTACCGAAGCCAATCATGCCGAAGAAATTCTAACGAGTGGAAAAGCCGATTTGGTTTTGTTTGCCAGAGAATCATTGCGTAATCCTAATTTAGCATTGGATTTTGCAAAAGCATTAGCAACAGATGTTCCTTGGCCTCCACAATATGAAAGAGCCAAACCGAGATAATTTAATGTTGGAATTTTTTAACCACAAAGGGCGTAAAGATTTTCGCAAAGATTCCAAAGGATTATAAAAATCTGTGTTAATCTGTTGTATTCGTTGGATTTGTGTGCCAATTATAACAATAAAATAATTAAAAATATGAAAACAATAAAAGCCGCTTTACTTTCTTACGGAATGTCGGGCAAAGTATTTCACGCACCTTTTTTAGAATTGCATCCCGGTTTTGAATTATTGGGTTCCTGGGAAAGAAGCAAAAAATTAATTCAGGTTGATTATCCTAATGTGAAGAGTTACGCGTCTATTGACGAAATTTTAGCAAACGACAAAATTGATTTAGTAGTAGTAAATACACCAATTGATACTCATTTTGAATATGCCAAAAAAGTTTTGGAAGCTGGAAAACATGCCATTGTTGAAAAAGCGTTTACCACCACAGTTGCCGAAGCGCAGGAATTAGGAGCTTTGGCCAAAGAAAAAGGATTGAAATTAGCCGTTTTCCAAAACAGAAGATGGGATAGCGATTTAAAAACCGTACGCCAAATTCTACTAGACGGCGCTCTGGGCGAAATTGTAGAAGCCGAATTCCATTTTGACCGTTACAATCCGCTTTTGAGTGAAAAACTACATAAGGAAACGGTGAATTCAGGTTCAGGAATTCTGAAAGATTTAGGGCCACATTTAATTGATCAGGCTTTGTATTTGTTTGGTTTTCCACAAGCCGTTTATGCCGATATTAGAACCACTCGTAACAATTCGCTTGTAGATGATTGGGTAGATATTTTATTGTATTATCCTGATTTTAGAGTGCGTTTGAAAGCGAGTTTCTTTGTACGCGAACCAAATCCTGCCTATGTAATTCATGGTAAAAAAGGTTCGTTCTTAAAACCGCGTGGCGATGTACAAGAAGACAATTTGAAGTTACTTAAAAAGCCAAATTTAGAATCCTGGGGAACAGAATCATTGGAAAAAGAAGGTTTTTTACACACTGAAATTGATGGTAAAACCGTCCATGGAAAAATTCCAACGCTTCAGGGGAATTATTATGCCTTTTTTGATGGCGTTTATAATTCGATTATCAATAATACGGATGAACCCGTTACCGCTCAGGATGGTGCAAGAGTAATGCAAATTATAGAAGCAGCAATTCAAAGTAATCAGGAAAAAAGAGTGATCGATTTGTAGACTATTTTTTTCGATTAGAATCAATAACCGCACATTCGCAGATTTTAGTTAAGCTGTAAATGTGCGGTTATTTTTTATTATATCTGTGTGAATTTGTCAAAATCCGTTTTATCTGTGTTCCATTATAAAAGCAATATCCCATAAACTTATAAACGATAACGATGTATTATTAGTTAGTTAAACCAAATAAGTAAAGCTTCAAGATTCCTTTTTGTATTTTTGCAGCTGTAAATCCATAAAACCCCAAGCCTTTGTTACGATTAAATTTTATAGGAAACTTTAGAGCACAAGGAAAGATCAAAAAGAGTTTTAGAAACGCAAAACTTTCTTATCTCAATAGAGTGCGTATTGCAGTTTCGTCTTTTTATTTTGGTATGGGATTGTGTTTTGCAACCTGGGCAAGTCGAATTCCAGATATTAAAGTGTCATTAAATTTAAGTGATGCCGATTTGGGTTCTATTTTATTTGCACTTCCGGTAGGACAATTGACCATGATGGCATTTTCCGGTAAGTTGGTTACACGTTATGGAAGTCATCGTTTAGTGATTTTGTCATTGAGTATGTATGCTTTTTGTTTGACTAATTTAGGTTTGGCTACTAATGCATGGCAACTGGCTTTAGGATTGTACTTTTTTGGAATTTTCGGAAACATGAATAATATAGCGGTAAATACGCAAGGCGTTTATACTGAACAACTTTTTAATAAAACCATCATGGCTTCTTTTCATGGTGTGTGGAGTTTTGCTGGTTTTACAGGTGCTTTAGTGGGATTAGGAATGTTAGCTTTAAACCTGACACCGTATCATCATTTTATTGTTGTTGGTATCATTACGGTATTGCTTATTGCTTTTAATTATAAATTTTTGGTCAAAGCCAAAGAAAAACGAAAAATTGCCGAAAAGAAAAAACTATTTTCAAAACCAGATATGTCCTTAGTTTGGCTGGGAATTATTGGTTTTGGATCGATGGCAAGTGAAGGAATTATGTTTGATTGGAGCGGAATTTACTTTAAAGATATTGTTGAAGCTCCGGGACCTTTAATCATTTTAGGATACACCTCATTTATGATTATGATGGCAACAGGACGTTTTCTAGGCGACGGAATGATTAATAAGTTTGGTAGAAAAAGCGTCATACAAACTGGAGGAGCATTAATTTCGGCAGGACTTTTTACAGCAGTATTTTTTCCATATTTAATACCATCTACAATTGGGTTTATGTTAGTAGGATTAGGAGTTTCGACCATTGTGCCTACATTGTATAGTATTGCTGGAAAACACCCAACAATTCCTCCTGGCGAAGCATTAACAGCAGTTTCAAGTGTGAGTTTTCTTGGGTTCTTAATGGGACCACCAGTAATTGGATACATTGCCGAATTGTTCGGACTGCGATTTTCATTTGCTTTTATTGGAATCTTCGGAATTATCATTGCTTTACTTGTTCCAAGAATCAAGGTGATTCAGTAATATTTTTTTCTGATTAATAAAACGCTAACAGCTCTCATTTCAATATGATTCTGTTAGCGTTTTCTTTTTTTAAATGCATCATATAGAAAAAATAGTACAAAAATATTTTTTATTAAAAGTTTTTTCTTACTTTTAATTTTTAGAAAGTCAAATCTAACTTTCATAAGTTGTTTAATACCACTGCTTTCTGATTTATTTTATTTTCAAAAATAATAACCCCCTATTGATTTTTAAATATTCCTTTTTTGGAATGTTTTGTTGCTTTTAGCAATCACATTTTCAAATTGTATTATCAAGCAATTTTCTTTTTAAAGAAGAAAAGTTGCAGTTAATTCTATGGGCTTATGAGATATTTTCTTGTTTTATTTTTCTGTATTGAGTCAGTAAGTAGTGCTTTTGCACAAGATCAAACCCGGATTTCAGCCAAGGTTTTAGATGCTAAAACGCTAAAACCAATTGCTGCTGCGGTGGTTTCTATTCAGAATACCAATTTTACTCAATTGACTAATTCTGATGGAATTGTTGTTTTCGAATCGATTCCTTCGGCAGATTATTTATTGCTTTTTCATAGTCAAGGTTACAAGGATGCTTTGTTTCCAGTTTCAGTTGAAAATACTTTAGAATTAGATTTGGGAACTATTTTATTAGAATTGGATCAGGTTTTAGACCAACAAGCGGCTTTGATTCAGCTTTTTGAAGATGATTTAACCGATGACAACAGCAGTTCTGAAAATACTTCGGGATTATTGCAATCTTCCAGAGATGCTTTTCAGCAAGCCGCCGCTTTCAATTGGGGTCAAGCTCGATTTAGAATCCGTGGTCTAGATAGTGAAAATGCAACTACCATGATTAATGGAGTTGCAATGAACAAACTCTATGATGGCCGACCGCAATGGAACAATTGGGGCGGACTCAACGACGCGACCCGAAATCAGGAATTTTCAATAGGAACCGTG
>Ga0247805_1000384_pt1 | contig 23445 bp, 20 predicted proteins | sample UWRJL044104R1_FD_180930 | JGI IMG/M metagenome (GOLD analysis project Ga0247805, IMG submission 180930) | Plant litter microbial communities from Arlington Agricultural Research Station in Wisconsin, United States - UWRJ-L044-104R-1 | ecosystem: Environmental > Terrestrial > Plant litter >... | reverse complement strand
GAACTTTTAGAAGCAGAATTAAATGATTGGACAATAGCGCTCTTTAAAGAAGATATCTCAGCTCTAATTATTACTTTACCTTCCAGTAGTGAACAAATTGTGCAATTGATAAAAATTGCCCTTCATATTAGACTCTCATTAGATGACTTGAAAGAAAAATCGCTAATTCCAATAGTTTTCACATCAACACAAACCCTGTATCAAATTCTTATAAAATCTAAGATTTATGGGCATATTTTCTCAACAGTGGGAAGTTACTTCATTAATCCAGATAAAGTTAAAACTGAAATAAGCGAAGTTAAGCCCATTTTGGTGCACGAATATAAAACAGGATTTCTAGATGTTGTCACTATAAGACCAGATGAAACTCTTGGGAAACATTCCTTAGCAAACATATGGGGTGCTTATACTTTGGATAAAGTAGCAAAAACAAGAGTATTTGAAAATAATGATACTTTAAAAAAGCAGCGAGCGCAATTATATCTGAAATTTGTATCTGCTTTTAATTTTGATTTCTCCACTTTAAATCCAGGGGGAATCAAAATAATTGGAAATATAGTACTTGGCGATCCAATTAAAATTGCATCAAAAGACATGAAAATTCTTCTGATTGATGATGAAGCTGATAAAGGCTGGGAGCCTGTTTTGAGAAAAATATTCAAGACTAGCCAAGCAGAAGATTTTAAAGTCATAAATCAAAAGGTTAAAGATTATGACGCTTTTAGTCAAGACAACAAAGATCTTATAGAAGGTGGTAACTTTGACCTCTTTTTAATTGACCTTAGATTGAATGGGCTTGATGAAGAGGACGAAGCTAATACCAGAAATTTTTCCGGCATAAAGGTTTTTAAAAAAATAAAAGAATTAAACAATGGCAATCAAGCTATTATTTTTACTGCTTCTAATAAAACTTGGAATCTTAAATACCTCTTGGATGAAGGTGCAAATGGCTATTACCTAAAAGAAGGTCCTGAATTTAATTTTACAAATGCATTTTCGGAGAAAAATTACGAAAACTTCAGAGACGAAGTGACTGAGTGTTTTTATTACAAATTTCTCAAAGATATTCACTTAATACAAAACAAATGTATTGAGGTTATTAATTCTGACACCACCAATAGAAGCCGCTCATATCAAGCTTTTTATGACAGAGCGAAATCAGGACTTGAAACAGGTTTTACCTTGCTTGAAAAATCTTATAAAAAAGAAAAATATTTGAGTTTCGCTTTTCTAACGTTTTTCCAAATTTTAGAAGATTATAGCAATCAAAAAGAGAACTATTGCAAGGATGATCAAACTGGTAGTTGGTTTGTTGATTCGGATAAACTTGCAATAGATTCAACTGATAATGAATGGTGTTTAAAATTTATCACAGGTTCAGGATTGAATAATTTCGGTTATTTTGAGATTGAAAAAAACATAGATACTAGTAGCGCAACGACACTAGCAAAAATCTCATTTATTCTTTATTTAAAATTTTCAAAAAACAACTCATACTTGTTAAAGTGGGGTAAACTAAATCATCTTAGAAATACAAAAGCAGGACACGGCACAAATAAAGGTGATATACAAATATCTGAAGTTTTCGAAATTTTAGAATTAGTGCAGCTATTTTTGACTTCTAAATAGAAATGAAAAGTCTGCTTGGAGATTCTGTAACATTTTGACTAGATATATATTATACGAATTATTATAAATCAAATTTTCACAAAATAGTTGATCCAAACATTTCAGAACGAGGTGATCAACAGCCTTAAAATCTCCAATGAGTTATCTATACCAATGATAAGAATTAAACCTAATAGATATTGCATCGATTACCTCGCATAATTCTACGGTAATAAGTCATTTAATGCCCGTTAGGGCCGCCCGAGATTTTTCGGTCAGCCATACAGGCAAAAACAATTAGATTACAGTTTATTTAGTATCTTATCCTTCCTCGTTATTAGGATTTAAATTGATACCAATAACCTGAAGATTCCTGTCATTAATGACACGTCCGCAATAGTTACATCTGTATAAATATTCCCCATCATTTCCCGGTTCGATCAGGTCACCATCTTCGTCACAAGCATAAAACCCATTGTAATTGGGCATATTTCCACACACACAAACCCATAACTCTCTATCCTGCTGCTCATGAGTAATGTATTCACCAGTTACAGGTTGTAAAATAGAGGGCAAAACGCCATTTTTCCCCTCCACTCCTTTTAACAATTCCAAAAGATCGAGTAAGCCGAAAAAGTCGATTTCCAGATCAGAAATACAAATCCGCAGTAATTTTTCCGTTGTGTCGGTAAATGAAGTATCTAAAATAATTTCAGCATTTTCATCCAATCGCATGGCATCTATATAAATACTTACTTGATCGTTAAAAGGGTGGAATTTAAGTTCGGCTATTTCAACCCTCCGACTAATGCGCTGCAATTCACAGGTTAAGCTGTAAATGATTTCCTCGACAAAGTCCAAAAGCCCAGCTTTCAGCACATTGATTCCTTTAATCCTTCTCATAGCTATATCATTAAACTTCAATAAATAGCTTTACCGATTGTGCAAACTTATGCGAACAGTTTTCAGTTTCTGCGTACCGCAATAAAGTATAAACAGTAAAAAGAGTTACACTTCCTTTGAACAGCTGCTTTGTAAATAATTTCCGGCAATAAAATAAACTCTCCCCGTAATGCTTGACACGATCAAAGGTTTTCATTGCCAGTAAAACCCAATAATCCTGCTGGACAACATTTTCCCCCCATCCTTCGGCCATTACTTCTCTATCATCTATTGTTTCAATTGCACAGGCCTTTAAATATTCTGTGAATTCGACAATTGATGCCGGATATAGCTTATATAGAATTTTGATTTTTTGGTGTAATTTCATTTTATGTATAGGTTTCATAATCTTAGAATTAGTGGGTTAGAAAAACATAGGGACGGCCAACTTAAACCTTTGGTTATAAGATTCCGTTTCTGCGTATTTGGTTAATTGATTTAGGGTTAGGGTAGCATAATCCAGGAAAAACAAATGGTTTGCAAAGGCTTCTCCACTGGATTCCAGTTTTGAACGTTCGCTTTCCAAAAGCTGCAGGATATAGCCCGAAGTAACCCGCCATCTTTCAAAATGCATTAACCGGGGATTCCATAATTTTTCATAACCTTCCTTCCGTTCATATATGTGCGCACAGAATTTTTGCAGATGGTTTAAAAACTCCGGTATTTCATTAGGAAAAAGCGCATGTAACAATTTGGCCTTTTCCTTAGTATTGAGTTTTATGATTGGCTTCATCATAATAGAATTTAGGGGGCGGAAACCCGCCCCGTGAATAGATAAACTAATTAATAGCTGTAGTTTTATCAGCATCCTGTTTCAGTATCACCAGTTTGCTATAAATATCCTTCCAGTAGCTTAAGCGTTTCTTATGAAATGCTTCCTCCTCCCTTGTAGGATTTTTGATTTCGTATGTGAGGTACATGGCCACCTGAAAAATTGCAGTTTTTAAATCTGTCACTTCAATCAGATTCCTCTCACTATCGACTATATATCTTATCATGATTCGAAATTTAGGGGGGATTAACCCCCGTTAAATAATCAGTTAATTCAAGGCGCTTGCCCCTGTTTTGGTAAAGTCCATGCACAAATCAAATGCGGTTTGTGTTCGGGTTAGTGCTGTACCTGACATAATGGATTTAAACTTGCTTTCATCGTCCTTATAATTGCGCACATTCTGAAAATAACCTGTCACGGAATTATAAGCCCCAAACACCGTCCCCCTTGTGGTATCCATTTGCTGGGTAGGACTTCCCATTGCATACGCATATACATTCTCAACGATGTTATTAAACTGTGTCGAAAGTTCATCATCCTGAAAATTGCGGAGTTTTTCCAGCGTTTCCCGATTCGGCACCATAGCCAGTTGAATGAGCCGTTTTAATTCCGGGTCACTGATACGCACATGCGACCACCTGTTATAAATCGCCTCCATTTCAATAGAAAGGCTATTTGAAATACCCAGCATTGTTTGTGCTTGTTTTAGCTTTTCCGCTGCACTGGCCGTATGACGGATTTTAACACAACCCGAATTGTGTTTTAAAGCAGCATTTAAGGTATTCGCACAACAAATGCGCACAGGCGTAAACGCAATACTGATACTACCCGAGCCATCATGCGAAGATGTAAGGAATAAATATTGCTCGATTAAATCTTCACGCCCTACCCGAATAAAATCCGGTAGTTTGGCCGTAATAAAAATAACCTGACCCCGTCCGAGACATCCGGCCGTTTCATACTTGATACCAGCCCCCCCGCCTACAATACTATCAAAAAAACCAAAGGCTTCAGTATTCTGAACCACTTGATAATCCTTACCCACTAAGCCCAGCACTTCGTCTGTATCGGTTCGCATCGTAGAAAAGAAGTCCGGCACTATAATATTCGGCTCGAAGCTGTTCATATACTCGTCCGTTTCCACATCGTTAAAAACAGCGAAGTTTTCAGAATTACAGGTAAAAAGCGGGCGTTTCTCCACTTCAAAATCGAGTCCTGCATAAACAATAGCCTCGCTACTAGTTGGGTAATGCTCAATGATCTGCCCTAGATTGTGCCATGCTTTTTCTTTCACACTGAAAAAACTATGCTGATTGGTATTGCTGTTATAATTAAGATTATGTGACATGATTTTAAAAATTAAGGGTGATTAAATCCAGTTGCTAAAAGTTCAGTTTCCAGTACCTTTACGTTTTCGGTACTGTCAAAACTGTATTTGGTCTCCTGTTCAAATTCGGCTACCGTTTCCATTAGGCTATCGGTCTTACTTTCGACCTCTACGCGCACGATGATATATAAAATGTGATGTTTCATACTTAGGAATTTTAGGCAGCTGGTTAAACCTTTCCAACTGCTGATAAAATGCCGAGGGGTTATTTTCCTTAAATTCCAAGCCATACCCCGGCTCATACACATGGTCAAGGAATTCTATAAAATCCTTTTCCATACTTAAATATTTAGGTGAATATTGACGCCCCTGCCCGAGCAGGGGCGCAACTTATTTAAGCAGGAATAAGGTTAACGATGTCAGTTTCGACCTCTTCGAGTTTTTCAGTGCACAGACTGTTCACCTGCTCGGCCACCCCTTTAATGATCGTAGGATTTTTAGTGGTAAAGGTTTTACCATTATCATCTTTGATCGTAAGCATACAACCCTGATAATAATTCCCATCTGTTTCGTCAGCATTGTCTTTCAAAACCAATTCGAATTCCTCCAGCGTGGTAATGATATTTTTTAAGTTGTCCCTGTGCCTGATCTTACGGGCCAAATCATCCCCCAGTTTAATGTGTCGTTCCAGTATTGCCCTTTGTTCTGCAATCTTCTCCGCAATACTGGCTTTGATTTCCATTTTCGAAGGTTCGGCTTTCGGTTTTTCCGCTTCCTTATTGACATCCACAAAACCAGTTTTTCCGCTTTCCACTTTTGGATCTTTGTCCGTTTCCACCTTTTGCGATACTGCATTAACCGGGTTACCTGCCACAAATTGAGGGGCTTTTTTGTCTGCTACGGCGTTAGTTCCTTTAACCTCTGCGCCTGTTTTTACTTTAGTTTCCATTTTTATGGGTCTTAGATTTTCCAACCTGCCTACTACCCTTCGGCAGGAGCCTATCCTGGCTTTTTGTTAAGCAACTTCACCTGATTTAGCAGGGATTACAGGCAAGGCTTTTGGAAAAAGAATACTACCCGAAGGCGTAGCCGAGGTGTGGAGATTGTTTTTTCAAAACCAGCGGAGCAAAGCGGAGCCGCCTTGACTAAGTGAGCCCTGCGGATCAGAAATTTCGACACAAACAGCCTAAATCCAACCCGTAACATCCTGATCAAATCAATCTCAAAACACTTAAAAAAATAGAAAACGGGGCATAGGCATATGCCCCTGTAAAAACAAGGAACCTACGGCTACTAACTCATTAACAAACCCGGGTCTTTGCCCGGCCGGTTGAATATATAGATAGGTTTAAAAACCGGTGGCGTGTGCTCATAAATCCTTCTAGCCAGTTCAACCGCAGCAAGTATGGAACTGGACTTGTCTGATCTTCAATCCGTTGAAAATGCTATCAATCTACATTGGAGCAATGGTCCCGTCGAAGGCAATGTTAACAAACTGAAGACTATTAAACGTCAAATGTATGGAAGGGCAAGCTTCGATTTACTCAGGAAAAGACTGGTATTAGCTCCGGATTGACCACCAAAATTGGGGAAGAACCAGTTTTGCCGAAACTCCCACCCAGCTAAGATCTGTCTAATTTTACGCTTTAGGAGCGTTTATGCCGAACAATTTTTGCGCCTCCGAAAGTCCCTACGTATTTTGGTGCCGAATTAATAGAATAAAACCTCACTCAAGCAGTGACGCAACATTTAGCGATCAGCAACGATTCTCATTCTGCCAGACGCTGTCTTAATTGCTATAATAGGACTTAACTGTACAAAAGTAGAGACACGACCTGCCCCCAGGCCCAAACCTCCTGCTCCCAACTGTTTCACCACTATGGATAAACAAGCACTGCTTGTGGCCGGAATTGATGTGTTTAAATTTTAAAAAGCTGTTCTGGTTTTGTTCCAGAATAGCTTTTTTAAGATAAAAAAAAACTTCTACTACTGATGGGTAAGTTCTGTTATGGGCTCGCCAATACAACCGCTTGGCATTTGTATTTGTAGCATAGCCGCTAATGTTGCTGCTATGTCTGACATATAATGGGTTTTATTAGTTTTTCCAGGCTTGACATTCCAGCCCATGAATACACATGGGATATGTGAATCATAAGGATTCCATGAACCATGGGTGGTTCCAGTGCTGCCGCCATCAAAATAGTTTGACTGAAGAATAAAATAAATATCACCACTGCGGCTGACATTGTAGCCATTTGTGATGGCTGTTTTTATTCGTTCGGGCAGGGGAGTGGAAGCTATTCTAGTTAAATCAATCGCATTCATCACTCCGGGTTGCTTTTTCAGGTAATCGATGGTAAAGGCTTTCATTTCTTCGTAATCGACTTTGAATTTGCTGATCTCATCCCGATCAAAAACGATTTGATTGTTTATTGCGGTAACGATGGCTTTTTTGACCTTATACTTTTCATTAAAGATCTCATTTAAGTTTTTAACCACAGGTGCATCATCGAATGTCCCACCCGGCAGCTTGTTTTCATTCATAAAAGCGGGCACATGAGCTGCACCATGATCTGCTGATAAGAAAAGTAAGTAGTTGCCTTTGCCAATTCTGGTATCCAGATAATTGAAAAATGCTTCAAGATCTTGATCAAGTCTTAAATAAGTATCCTCTGCTTCAATCGAATTCGGGCCATATTGATGACCGATATAATCTGTAGCTGAACAGCTTACTGCTAAAAAATCGGTGTTGCTGGTTTGACCCATTTTTTCTGATGTAATAGCAAATTTAGCCAGATCAAGGGTCATGGTGTTTCCATAGGGAGTACTTTTGATCATTTCATAATTCTTGCCCATGTAGAGCTTCAGTGGATGGGGAAAAGTAGGCGTTTGTTCTCCCCTGGTCTTTCTTTCATAAACCTTATCGTCACCCGTACTTTGTGCATAGGTTTCTATCGGGTAAAGTGTATTCCAGTTTTTTGCATAAAACTGATCTGAGTGTTTTTGTTTATTATATTCCTGGATCCATGCAGGCAAGGTATTCATATAGTAAGTACTGCTGATCCAGTTTCCTGACTGTCCATCAAACCAGTAAGCGGCATTGGCTGAGTGACCTGCCGGTAAAATTGATCCGCGGTCTTTAAGAGAAATCCCAATAACCTTGCTTTTAAAATTTGTTGCAAGACGAAGCTCATCGGTAATTGTGGTAGTGAGCATATTTTTAGGAGACATTACACCGGCCATGCTGCTACTGCCAACGGTCTTTACAGTGGTGTCTTCGGCGCAATAAACACTTCTTTTTAACTGAGGATCATACCAGTCATTTCCGATAATACCATTAATTGAAGGAACAGAACCTGTGTAAATGCTGGCATGTCCACAGGCAGTATATGTAGGCGTATAAGGAATGAAGGTGTTTTCTGCAGAAAAGCCTTCGTTTATTAACCTTTTGAAACCGCCGTTTGAGTATCTACTATAATATCTATACAAGTAATCCCATCTCATCTGATCTATGACAAGCCCTACAACGAGTTTTGGTCTTTTTAAAGGTGATGCAAGCCTGTTTTGTACTCCAGTTTTAAGCAGCTTTTTCTGGGCAGTTGAAGCCATACTGATTAGAAAAAGCGTAGTAAATAACAAATAGATTTTTCTCATTATGTGTTTGATATTGGTTACCATTTCTGATACGTTCTCTTTATCTAAATTCAGCTATTGTACTTTAACCGAGGTCATTTTATCATTTGCATTCGGACTTAATGCAGAGAAAAGAGGGGTATCTGAAGCCCTGGTCCATAATACACCTGCAAAGTTTTCGTGTTCATACATAATTACGCTACGCCCGTTCGGAATACGTACCGAAGAAGCCCAATCGTTAGGCATCCCACGTGCTTCCAGCTGTGACATGGTATATTCGCCAACCGGAAGAAAACATGCCTTTCCCCCGTAATGTGCATCCTGATAGAAAGTTACACCATTCACTTTCATCTGGGAAACTACCGGGAAATGGTCAGAAGGGACAATATCTCCCGGATCTTTATGGTACCAATCTACAAAGCGGGAAGCAACAGTCCATTGATTTGTTACAAATATATGGTCAATCTGGCTATTTCCAGCCGGATTGACGTTCCAACCATTTCCCGTAACGCGTAGCGCAGGTGCTTTAGTTCCTGCTATGTTCCATGTTTCTTCTAAAAGATCTGAATCATTCAATGTTGCATAAGGCAAAGAACTTTGATTAGCATTTAAGTCCCCCATAAAAATAGCTGGCTCTGAACCAATTTTTGTCTGCATCTGGCTAAGAATCAGTTCAGCGCTATTTTGCTTTGCTGTAGCACCCTGGTGATCGAAATGGGCATTAAACACCCAAAATACCAATGCGTTGGTTTTGTCCTGAAACCTTGCCCATGTACAAATCCGGCGATAGGCCGCATCCCAGGAAGGACCTGTTGCAATGGTTGGCGCCCCTGGAGAGAGCCAGAAAGTGCCGCTGCTTAATAAGCTAAAGCGTGCCGTCCGATAAAAGACTGAGGAATGCTCCGAACTACCATTACCATCTCTTCCAGTACCAATTCTTCCGAATCCCGAAAGATCGCTCTCCAAATTACTGATCTGATTGCCCAATGCTTCTTGCACCCCAATGATATCACACCCATTGCTTTGAATCCGCTCTTTTACCAGCGCCCGGCGTACACTCCATGCTCTATTGCCAGGGTCTGGCGCATCCTGACGGATGTTGAAGGTCATGATTACATAATTCTCTTCTGAAGTAACCAATGGCACAAGTGCAATTTCTTTCTCTTTGGAAGTTATTACGTCATTCGGCTCATGTTGAGCAATCTTAGCACATGAGGAGATAAACACAAGTAGCACAGCCCCAGTTCGCACGATAAATTTTGTTAATAAATGTTGCATAGCAGTAAATATTTGGTTTAAGTGTTTAAAATCATAGGTAGCATTTATTTAATACATTATTCAACAGCAATTCTTCTGATTACGTTATTCCAGGTGTCTGCTACGTATAATGCTCCATCGGGACCAAATTTACAGCCTTCCGGATCAGAAAATTTAGCATCTTTCGCACTTCCATTCTGTAAGCCTTTTGTACCGGCAACACCAGCGTAAGTAGAAACTACACCATCAGGGGTAATTTTACGAATACAATGATTTTTTCTGTCAGCTACATACAGATTACCATTCTCATCCAGATCCATTTGAGCAGGCGTATTAAATCTTGCAGATGCGCCTACTCCTTCAGCATTACCTGTTGTATTGGCATTTGGACCAGCAAGTAATTCTATGGCATTGAATACCTTAGATGAAGTGTTATATTTCACTTTATATACGCTGTGCGACCTATAAGCTGCTGAAATATACATAGTTTGACCATCTTTGGAAAAAATCATGTCCATAATGGTAATATTTCCACTGCCTACAGCAAACAATTCCGTTAAACTCCCATTAGGGTTAAGCCTACATATTTTTGCTCCAGAATAAAGAGCTACAAAAACCTCATCTGTAATAGGATTTACCACAACGGTTACAAGTCCCGAATTTGTTAACAAAGTGCTTAGATTTGTAAACCCGCTGGACGCTCTGGTCAGCTTTCCCAAACCGATGGTACCATTCGCATTGTTATCATTAGAAATATACAAGGTATTCTGATCAACCGAAAAATCAAATCCGCGAAGTCTTTCAAATAACGGACTTTGTGATGCATTTAAAAGTGTAGTGACCTGATTGTTATAAGCCATCCTTAATGCTGCATAATTATCAGGTTTACTTTCACCTTCTTCTACGAAATATAATGCATTGTTTTTATCCCATTTTAAATATCGCGGCCCCCAAAGTTTAGCGCTGCTAAAATCTCCGTCCACATCAGCTCCGGTGCTACCCAAGTAAGTGGAAACCACTGTTTGATAGCCATATTGAAATTGTTGATTGAAAGTATATTCCTTTTGGTCAACAAAGAGTTTCACCGGTCCGGTACCTGCATTTTTAGGTACTTTGGCCGTAACGATTCTTCCGTTGGAACCAGATATCTCTGCATCCACTCCGTTTACCGTAACACGTATCTTTTGTAAATCAGTTCCGAAATTATTCCCATATAAGCTGAGTTCCGTGTTAAAGCCCCCACTTGTTGGGGTATACAGGTTGATTTTAGGGCTGCCTATACTTGGAATAACCATCTCCTCCGCTTCTGTGTGCTTACATCCCGTTATGCTCATTGTAAAAATTAGAAATGACAACAGCAGCATCCAATGGATGCCTGTTTTTGTATTTTTTTCTTTTATGGTCATTGTTTTAATGTTTTAATGAATAATAAAAGTTGCCATAACCGGAAAGTGGTCAGATTCGGCAAATGCCTGGTAATATACTTCGTAAGATTTTGTGGTCATCGCAGTTGAAGGGGCATACATCAGATAATCTATTGTCCCGTCAGGTTTTGGTGCCGTGGCGGTAAACCCGCAATAACCATCCAGGCAGCCCAAGGTAAACCATTGTTTAATGTTTTTTATCGGTGTCTCAGTAGGCCTTGCATTAAAATCGCCACACAGGATTATTGGCCTTGTCAGATCTTGAGTATAAGCATGAATTTGTTCTACCTGATACAGGCGATTTGTATTATCGCCGATATGGTCTAAATGCGTAGTCGCAAAATAGAAGGACTTTCCCTCTATTTCAGTTTTCACAACCCCAAAAGAGCGAAGATAGGAATCTGGTCCCCCTGGTGCCAGATCGAGCCTATAGGTTTTTTCTTCTGTTAGTGGATACTTAGATAAGATCAGGTTTCCATATTCTCCTTTTGCCAAATCCAGTGCTTTTGCAAAATGATAATATTTCATGCCTGTTAAATCTGAAAGCCTTTTCAATACATCAAAATTGAAATCGACTGAATTTGTCTCCACCTCCTGCAATCCAACCAGATCGGGATCTGCTTTTTTGATTACCGCTGCAATGGCATCAATTCCTTTTTTTCTTCCACTATAAATATTATAAGTCATGACTTTAACATTTACGCCAGGTAAAGTATCAGGCAACAAGGTATCTTGGTGTTTCTTTTTACAGCTCAACATCAAAATGGCTGTAAATAATAAAAAACAGTACGGGAATATTATTTTTGGTCTCATTTTTTTATTTATTAGAAAGCACATTAATGGACAATTAGTTCCAGCACTTTGCTGTAATTTATTACGTTATTTACCTTAGCGGCCACACGGATATATATCTTATTGTGATTAGCCTGAATCTTGTAATGATTTTCTGCAAAGATTTTGCTGGTGAGTAAATCAAACATATGCGTCCCGTTTGGCTGGGTACCTTTTGCATTTATTGCCGCATAATTGGAACTGTTAACATCCACCCCCGGAGCAAAGTTCCACATGACCGATATTTCATTCAAAGTAAAAGTTGCGTCTGCTTTTTCTACCTGATAATTTATACTTACCTTATTGTCCTCAGATATGCTTGCTTCAGCAGAAATGCGCGAGAAAGGTATGGCTCGCAGATCAAATTGTGTTTGTCCTTTTATGGTGGTAAAACCTTCACATACGCCCACAAAAGGTCCGTTTACATAAACCCTGTAATAGCCATTGAAGACTTTGGAATTGACAAAGGTCCCGTCTTGATTGGCCCTGAAATCTATAGATGCAGTTGCATTGGTTTTTTGTTCAAACAAACTCACCATGGTACCGCTTCCGCCCCCCACAGGCAATGGGATAGGCTGGTTTGTATCCATGTCATAGACAGTTCCAATGATCCCACCGTCAGGAGCAGGATAATTATCAATCTCATTTTTACACGAGCTTGCCAACAAAGCGAAAACAATAAGTACGCTCATTTTTTTTAGATATTTCATTCCTCTAATTATTTTAAATGTCTCCAAAATTTTAGTTGCCATAACCTGGATTTTGTACCAATTTCGGATTCGTACTTAAATCAGTTGGGGTTAAACGGGTGTAATAGCTTCTTTCCAAAAACATTCTGCTTTGTTTAGGCGGTGTCCCTTTCTCGAAAGTATACTTACCGTCACTTAGATTATACCAAGGATATAATGCAGTTCCTCTATAATTGGTTAGTCCGCCTTGAGATACGTCCATATGCGCGATGCGCCAACGCTTCAAATCCCAGTAACGATGCTTTTCAAAAGCCAGTTCAACCTTACGTTCATGTCTCACTTTGGCTAAAGTAATGGAGCCCAATTGAGCAATACCAGCACGTTTGCGTATTTCATTTACTACCGTCAGTGCTTCGCTGTCTTTGCCCAGTTCCATACTCGCCTCTGCCAGGTTCAGGTAAATTTCGCCAAGGCGGAAGACTACCCAAGGCGTTTCTGACCTTAGTGCATCAATATTGGACATATCTGTCAGCGTCTCGTCGAAGAATTTCCTTTGATAAAATCCAGACTTGGAAGCGTCCCCAACATCTGCCCCACCATCTTTACCAGATGCATTATAATTTATGCCACCGATGCTTACGGTATTGTCACTGTTTGGCTGATTGTATGCAGGATACTTTAACCCGTTGGTGGCAATAATTCCTCTTTTCCATTCCACTTTTGTTCCTTTTAAAGGAGATCCGGGTAAATAAACAGAGCTAAACAAACGTGGATCTTTTCCGGCAAACAATTCAATCGGGTCAGCAAAACGGCGTGAAGTTGTACCATTTGCTTCGACCAGTTTCAGTTTGCCTTCTGAACCATCAATGTATTCAAATTCCTCAACCATTTCTAATGAGGGTGCCATCCCACAGCCCCATCCATCTCCACGATAAGAGAAAGGGGCATTCATTTTATCCCACATATGGCCTTTCCCCCCGGTTACATTGTACTGTTTCTGAAAAATATATTCTCCATTATTACCGTTAACAGTTTTCGAAAACAGATCGTAAAAGTTTTGAACTTTATCAGCATTTCTATCATATAACGAGTACACACTGGTCATTGCCATCAAGGCTTTGGAAGCATTGTATGATTCAGTAAAAAATCGATCAGCCTCAGCTGCAGGAATATTCACATAACCTCGGGTAACAGCCTCGCCCGAAAGGGAGGTATTACCAGAATACCTGGCAATGGACCCGGCATATAAAGCAGCTCTTGACCACAAAGCTAATGCAGCACCTTTTGTAGCTCTATATTTATCAGCCCCACTGCGTGTGGCTGGAAGTAATTCTGCTATTTGCTTACATTCATTAATAATAAAACTGTAAGTTTCTGCCTCTGTATTTCGTGGCACTTGTAATTGCTCGGTATCTCCCGGGACGTATTTTTGAGGTTCTGTCAATAAAGGAACTCCTCCGTAACGCTTTACCAGTCCAAAATACTGCATCGCCCGGATGAAGCGGGCTTCGGCATCCAGCATTTTTTTATCTTCATCACTCAAAATAGTTGCTGCAGCCGCTTGAATAAGAAAATCGTTTGTCCTTCGAATCTGAACGTACCTGCTGGAAAATGGATCCTCAAATACATAGTCACTATAGGTATAAACTGCGTTGGCATTGCTAAATGCCGGATCTTTCTGGTAAGCTCCCTGAGCTTCATCAGATAGACTGGTTAGATTTAACTGGTTCGCTTTACCCGTAAACCAATCATCAAAATCATCCAGACGAAGTCCATTGTACATATTTACCAATACGCCATTGATCCCCTGGCGACTCTCCCATATCAAATCAGGCGTAACTATGCCACTTGTCATTTCCCGATCCAGGTAATCTTTGCAACCTGCCAGGCTAGCTGCAAACAGGATAACTAAAACAGCTTTTTTATATCTTATATTTTTCATGTATATTCTTGCTTAGAAAGTAATATTTACACCAAAATTGAACGTTTTCATTTGCGGATAATAACGCAACCTGCTTTGATCGCTTTCCGGATCTACATACTCCATCAGACCATCACGTTTTGTAAAAGTCAATAAGTTGTTACAGTTTGCATACACTCTGATTTTGCTGACACCTAACGTGCGTATTGCCGGAGTGGTATAGCCAAGTTCTAAAGTTTTAAGCCGCAAGTAATCAGCTGTATGCAGCGACCAGGAATTGTCTGAGCGATTATCTGCCAGTCCAGTAGTCCGGGCTGCAGGCATCGTTCCAGGAATCCATGTGCTGTAAGGATCTGTTGGGTCTTCTCGATGCCAGCGATCGGTCATAATGGCAAAACCATTACCTAATCCCTGTTGGATAAAAGGATCCAGCACATCGCCGCTAATATAAATGTCATGACCCGCTGCACCCTGTAAAAACACGGTGAGATCAAACCCCATATAATTCGCGCCCAGGTTAAGTCCATAATACATTCTAGGTGTACTTCCATGACCTAATGGTTGTATATCACTATTATCAATCACCCCATCTCCATTAAAATCCTGGAATTTAAGATCGCCCGGTAACAATGACTTATTGCCATTATTATCCTGTATTGCAGAATTAAGGATATCTTCATAAGATGTAAATTGTCCGATGACTTCTCTTCCCCACCGGATATCTTTATATCTTTCGTTGGAATTGTTTCGCCAATTGTCGTACATATTATTTGAAGCAGCCCTTTCAATATAGCTATTTGAAATACGTGTAGTGGAAAAATTAGCCGACACATTATATTGTAGCTTACCAATATTGTGACGATGTCCAATGCTAAGTTCAAACCCAGTATTAGTATCAGAATTGAGATTTTCCTGTGGCATCGATTCTCCAAATGTGGTTGGCAAAACACCCTGGCGGGTAGCAGGCAAACCTGAACGGTTACGTCGGAACCAATCAAATTCTGTAGAAAGCAAACCCTTCATGAAAGATGCTTCGAAACCAAAGTTCATGATCTTTGATTCGTACCAGGTAAGCCATGGATTGGCCATTCCTCTACTAACCAAGCCTAAGGATAAGCCTTGGTCTCCCATAACATAACTACCACTAAAGTTATAACCATCCAAGTATTGGAAAGCACTAAAATCACCTTCATCGCCAACTTTCGCATAGGATCCCCTAATTTTTAAATTATCCATAACAGTGGTCAGCTTCTTAAAGAAAGGCTCTTCAGAGATCCTCCAACCCGCGGAAATTCCAGGGAAGAAACCCCATCGACTATCATTTCGAAATTTGTAAGAACCATCATAACGAAAGGTTAATTCCATCAAATACCGGCTATCGTAGGCATAATTAAAACGCCCGACTAGTCCCGCGTTTGCAGTCTCGGTAGCAAATCCGGAATTCGTTTGATTTTCTTTATCCCCATAATTTAAATCAGGAATCAGGCCCAGCGTAAATTCTTTGGTTCCTGAAACTTCCGTAGTCCTGTCATTGAACATTTCATACAAAAGCATTCCACTTACATTGTGTTTGCTGGCAAAAGTATGGTTGTAGTTAAGCGAATACTGGTAATTCGGTCGGTTATAAGTATTGACCTTAGAATCCAACCAGGACTTACTTCTCATTGCCGTAGGAACATACTGGTCTGCGGAAGTGTTATAATTATATTCAGTCAGATCTTTCCTCCAGCTTTTCCATTCTGAATTACGAAAATCATAAGCCATTAAAGCACTCGCCTGAAGTCCTTCTACCCAAGGTAATTTCCAATTTAATGTAAGCGAACTATTAAATTCGCGACGAATACGATCCTCATACCCATTATAATCTATATAAGATGTATGGATTGGGTTAGGTAAATTACCAAGCACCTGCCAATAGTCTGGATTGTTATTGGCATAAATTGGAAAAGTTGGAACAGCCTGCTGTGCCCGGGCAAAAAGTTCATCTGCCTGATCCGGACGTTCCCGTGTATCAAACCGCCCAGCCAGCTTAAAATCTGCAGTTAGTCCTTTGGCCACTTCGACATTGATATTGGAACGTACATTATATCGCTTGAAATTCCAGTCACCTGATTTAAGAATCCCTCCTTGATCCATATACCCAACAGAAGTATAATAGGTTACTTTATCAGTACCTCCTGTTACGCTAAGATTGTGCTGGGATTGTGGTGATATCTTACGCACCATTTCATCCCACCAGTTTGTACCAATACTACCATTACGATAGGACTCCAGTTGTTCCGTTGTATAAGGAGCAACACCGTTCCAAGGATTGACATTAATGGTAGCCTCGTTATACAAAGCTGCATATTCAAAAGCATTCATCAAGTCAGGGTATCGGGTAACTTCCTGTAAACCGTAAAAACCAGTATATTCCAGCTTAGGAGCTGCTTTTATACCTTTTTTAGTGGTAACGATTAACACACCGTTCGACCCCTTGAAACCGTAAACGGCTGCTGCCGCGTCTTTCAATATAGAAATAGACTCGATGTCATTAGGATCCAATTGCGCATAACTTCTCTGCACTCCATCAACAATCACCAGCATACTTCCATAACCCCGTATATCTACAGAGGCATTATCCTCACCAGGGGAACTGGTTCGCTGAACTGCCCGCAACCCCGGCAGACGTCCAGCAAGCATATGTGTAACATTCGGAGCTTTTACCTTTACCAGTTCTTTCGCTTGAATAGAAGCAACAGATCCCGTTATGGAGGCTTTTTTTTGACTGCCATATCCCACTACAACAACCTCTTGCAACTCAGTATTTAATGGTTGTAATTTCACTATGATTTCCTTTTCACCATTCGCTTCAATATCCTGACTGACGTATCCGGCATAGGAGATCTGCAATACAGCTCCCTCTTCAATCCTAAGAAAAAATTTACCTTCCCCGTTAGTACTTGTTCCTATATTAAGGTTATTTTTTACCCTCACGGATGCCCCAGGCAAAGCCCCCCCTGATTCATCAATAACTCTACCTCTCACTTCATTCAATGAGGTAGGCAATTTATTTGGACTGGATAAACCTTTATCTGAAACAATAATGGTTTTTTCTTTGACTGAAAAACTCAATGGTTGTTCATCAAATATTTCCTTTAGAACCAGATGGAGATCTCGTTTTTTGACGTTAACTGTGACAGGTTCGGCTTTTTCAGTCAGTTCTTTCGTGATGAAATAATCGTAATCGCACTGATTCCTGATTTTGTCCAAAACAGAAATCAAGGAAGCATTGCTTTCAGCTAATGTGATTGTCTGAGCAAGAGAATTTATACCTGCCAGCAATATAATTCCAAATACAATAAGACTCTTTTGTATTTTAGGCGACAATAATTTGGTTATACAGTCCTTTTTAAGAACCGTTTTTTGCTTGTAAAAATTGTACATTTGGTAAGTTTGTTTAACATTACACCGATTCATTTTTCAGAGGAGCAGGTGCATTGTTTTAATGAATATCAAAACCTAAGTCAGGGAGCAGACGAATGTCAGCTTCCTGATTTTATTAATTAGTTGCCTATTTACCTATAACAATAATCCTCCTTCCTTCGCTTGTAAAATGAATTGTTTGTGTTTGTTCCAATATTCTTAAGACTTGATCCAGGCTTTTATACCGGGATATCTTCCCATTAAACTCTTGTGCAGATATTTCTCCCTGATAGGTTACTTCTATATCATACCATCTGGAAAACTTACGCATGATGCTTTTTATATTTTCATTATTGAACCAGAAATAGCCATTTTTCCAGGAGTTAAATTCATCAACGTTAACCGCCTTAATCTCTAGTTGATCCTTGCGTAATATCGATTGCTGACCTGGTTTCATTTTCACAACAGAACCGGATCTTGAAGACACCTCGATAGAGCCTTCAAACAAGGTTGTTCTTACCGTAGCCTCGTCGCTATAGGTGCTAACATTAAAATGGGTTCCCAAAACCCTAATCTCCTGTTTATCAGACTTAACAATAAACGGCTTTTCCTTATTTTTTTCAACTTCGAAAAAAGCCTCACCAACGACCTCAACTGTACGGTTGACTTGCGTCGAAAAACTAGTCGGGAATTTAATTGAAGAAAGAGAGTTTAGCCAGACTTTAGTGCCATCAGGAAGTTGAACCTGATATTGTCCCCCTACTGGGGTGACGATAGTATTATACTCCAGCGGATTTGAAGCAGCTTCTGTTTCCGCTATTTGATAGATAAGTTGACCATCGGCGGTTTTAGAAATTTTAATACCAGTCTGTTGAGCGATCATCCCATTGTTTACATCTGTAAGGTTGATTTTCTTACCGTTAGAAAGAGTAAGTATAGCTTTGTTACTTCCGGGAAAGATTTCACTTTGCACTGTTGAATTTGATTTTCCGTTTTCAATATTTCTACTGACTGAGTTTTGTTGATAAAAGAAAATAACCAATCCTGATATTAAGATCACTGCTGCAGCAATAGATATCATTCGAACTTTATAAAGGCGATGATGTTGAGTGTATCCAATCTTTCTGTTGAGATTTTTTACCATCCGTGTATGATGTTCAGAAGACGAGCCAATAAAAGTCTTAGGCAATTCGACAAGTCTGTTCTGATCACTATTATACCATACTGAGAACTCCTTCTCTTCTTCCGGTGTAATTGTACCGTTCATCCACTTTTCGGCTAGCTCAAAATTTCTTTTGTTTTCTTGGTTAGAATCCATTATTAATGCTTGTTCAATAATAGGTCGGTTATGAACAAGAAAACCCTTACTCGGTATAGTAAAAAAATAATTTTGGAAATTGTTGCGTATGAACAACTAATCTTAGAATAGAAATATGTAGAAAAATGTCTTTATTTTCAATCGGATAGTCTTAGTTGCTTTTCCTAAATGTGATTCTACCGTTTTCTCAGAAATACCCATTTGGAAGGCTATTTGTTTGTAGGACAGACCATCATTTTTTAATTGGTAAACAATCCGACATTTTTCTGGCAAATCATTTACTAATTTATCAAGTCGCGATCTTAATTCTTCAAAACTCAACCATTGTTGAGTGCTATCATCCTCTAACCTATTGGCATGTGTAAGGGATCGAAATTTGTCTCTATGGTTTACCTTCGCCATAAAATCTATTATTTTATACTTCAAAGCGACTGAAAGATATGCTCTAAAATTAGTCTGAATCTCGATTTCATGTCTCCTGTTCCAAATGTTGGCAAAAATATCCTGTGCCAGTTCTTCAGCTTCCTCATGATCTTTCAGCTTATTGAAAGCAACCACAAACAAGCGCCTCCAATGGCGGTTGTATAGTTCAGTAAAAGCTTCATGATCGTTCTGTTTTAACAGAACAACGATGTCTTCGTCACTATAGTCACTATATGTGCTAACCTTAAACATGAATAATCATTCGATATAACAGTACAAAAGTAGTGACCATATTATAACTTTTATGTTAATAAAAAGTGAAGTTGACATATCATTTAGCGTTTAATTTTGAACCTAAAATAATAGTTTTATATGAATCCGTTAGTAAAAAGAATTCATTAGCGAAGGCAAAGCAGCAGTCGCTAATGAATTATCTTACTAAGCTGTATGACATGTTTAAGGAAGCGGATCAGGCTTCATGCTACTTGACGGGTCATACACTGCTACACCAACTTTTGAATCTGCACATCCGTAATATAGAAACCATTTTTTCTTAAAATAGACAAGTCCTTCAATAAAGACCGTCCCATCTATATATTGACCACTTTTTTCAAACGGCTCCATAGGTCTCAAGAATGGCACATCTAATCTTCCAATTACTTTGGTAGGATCACTACTATCAAAAAGAACTTGACCTGCGCTATAAGTGCCTTTGTTAAACCTTCTATCCCCGGTTTTCTCATTGTTTTTTCCGTTATACAGCAATAAGATGCCTTTGTCAGTCAGAATAGCGGGGGGACCACATTCAGTAAGGCTGCTATCGAAATATCCAGCTCTTGGTGAGATAAAAGCTTTCAATTGCCCTTTTTCGTCAACCACCGGTTCCCAATCAATAAGGTTGTCAGAAGTTGCACCATACACACCATGTTCTCCCCAGTACATCCAGTATTTGCCATTTATTTTGGCAATAACCTGTTTATTTCCCTTTAACCGTGTTACAATTGAAGCTGACTTATGTGATTTATTGAATATTGCGGGAAAGTTTTTATTTTTTTCGAAGATTGGCCCATGTTTCTTCCATGTAATCAGGTTTTTTGAAGTGGCTACACCCAGGCGAGGTACTTTTCTATTCCATTGGGTATAAAAAAGAACATACATTCCTCCCTCTGTAACAGCAACCCTAGGATCTTCGGTACCTCCGGGCCACTCGTATTCCTGTTGATCATCATTTCTGGGATAGAATACAGGGGCTTTTTTGCGCTTGAAATGTAGACCGTCCTTGCTTGAAGCATAACCAATACGTGAAGTACGGTGACCAATCTTTACACCCGATTTATCTTCGGCGCGATATAACACCACAATTTTCTTCCCTTTGACTATAGCCGCAGGATTAAAAGTGTCATTGGATTCCCATGCAATAGGTTTGCCAGACATTGGATCTAAAAATTTAGTAGCTGTTAAAGGTGTAATGACTGGATTTACAGTTTCAGGCCTTACAAACCCACCAAATGCCCAATCAGGCAAAATGTTATCTCTTTTCTGTGCAAAAATGCTTAATGGTAAAGAGAGCAAAAATAAAATTACAGCTTTAACGGTAAAAGAGTTATTCTTCTTCATAAAAGTATAGGTTGTTATTAGTTCTTATTATTTAAAATAATCTACTTTAGTTTAATTTTGAAATCCACATATTTTCGCTACCAAAATCAGAGGGTAAAGAACTCGCTTCGATTTCAAGTATTCCTCCCCGTTGAATTTCGTCATGACGTATCCACAAACGATCCAATTTATTTCCATTTAATGTGACACCTTTGATATACCGATTTTTATCCTCAAAATTCAAAACCTTAATAACAAAAGGTGTTTTTCCATGATTCAATGTGACCATAGAAAATAATGGAACATTAAGATAATAAATGGGTTCTCCTACAAGCGGTTGCTGTAATCCAATCGCAGTCATTACAAACCATCCCGACATCGCGCCAGCATCGTCGTCCATTGTCCTGACAAATGCTTTCGGATCATTCTTATAAATTCTGTCTATATGTGCACCGATCCCGCGACTATTGTCATTGAAATAATACTGAATAACTGTATCAAGTGCAATTTGCTGGACTAATTCCTGGTACTTCCAAGGCTTGGTACTTGCATAATATAACGCCGGTGATTGTAAGTCAGGTTCATTAGCCCTATTAAAATAGTAATTGTCAAAAAAATCATCTAATTGCTTTGTAAATTCTTGTTTCCCACCAGATAAGTAAATTAGTCCCTGAACATTAAATGGTACCGACCATCTATACTGACGGACTGTTCCCTGATACATATTACGGACAGACATCCGATCGACATCCTTTTTATTAAGATCCTTAAACTCACGATTCCAGACTGTTTTATACGTTTGTGCCCGCTCAAAAAAATGTTTACTCAGTTCGTTTTCACCATATATATCAGACAACTTACCCATAGCCCACATATCATAGCATGCCTCCAGGTACTTATCAGGTTTAGTAAAATCAAATCTGGCGGTATCAGCTAACAACGAATCTTTTAGCCCTTTAAAATCAACTTTATAACCCTTTTTTAAAGCATCAAGTAGCACAGCGACACTATGTTCAGTCCGGACTGAATTTGCCGGTTCCTTTGGTCCGGCAAAATCGTATTTCCCATATCTGTATAAATCACCGATAGAATGGATCATATCCTGGTATTTATACGGGAACAGAATAGACAATAAAGGAAGTTGAGTCTTATAATTATCCCAAATTGCCCAACCATGATATTGATTAGATTTGGTAAGATGTAACTTCCCGTCGGTTCCTTTAAAGGTTTTATCAGAATCTGAAATAAGGTAAGGAGACTGCATAGTTCTGTAAAGTAGCGAATAAAAGAGCTTTACACGTTCTTTATCACCCTCTACTTTCACTGTTGAAAGATGTTTGTTCCAGCGCTGGGCAGATTGGTCTCTTAGCGTGGATATATTTACTTTTTTGTTTTTATTTAGCATTTTTATGGCCTGAGCCTCATCTACAGCTGAAAAAGCAATCCGGATAGGCACATTTTTTTTCTCAGAATCCAGATTTATAGTCAAGCCATGCTTTCCATTATCTATCCATTTTTGTAAGTGATCAATCTGGATCGCATAGTATATGGTATAGATTCCAATATTACATGTTGTTTTAGCCTTAACCCATCCGGAAATAACATTTTCATTTTTAGTGTGTTTTTCTTCAACAAAGGCTCGGTTGAAAACATGTGAGAAATCAATAGAAAACCCCTTATCTCCTGCTGGGAAGCTGAAGTTATAGATGCCATAATTCTGGTCAACAGCTATATTGGTTTCTATTCCCTCTTTGAAAGCTATAGCATAGCTCCCCGGGGTCGCGGTATCGGTTATTTTTGTTAGAGGTTTTCTGTCATCATCTTTCCCTAAAAAAGGCTTTATTAGTATTAACCCTCCGCTTCCCTGGCAACCAACACCTTCGAGTCTGTTATGGGTAAATCCTAAAACATCCTTTGCCAGATATTCATACCCAGTGTGCAAGGTAGGAATGGTTTGGGGCAAAATGCTCAACTGGCTAAAAGGCGACGAAGCTGCAGGCGATAACTGTCCGTGGTCTCCTGAGGATCCTAAAAAAACATTTACAAGCTGATCTGCACTTTGTGCAAAGGAAACGGTTCCTGACAATAAAAAGATAAGGCAATATATTATTTTTAGCATTTTTTTGTTATTAACTCCTTGATATCAATTGACAGTGTGCTATCTTTTAATCTTATAAAATTTAATTCCAAACAGGAAAATAATAAAGTAACAACTAATAGGTGTATAATAAGCATTCTCAATTCCAGCACGATCAGCAACTGCACCCATTATAAAAGGGAAGAAAGCGCCACCTACAAC
>Ga0247805_1000383_pt1 | contig 23449 bp, 20 predicted proteins | sample UWRJL044104R1_FD_180930 | JGI IMG/M metagenome (GOLD analysis project Ga0247805, IMG submission 180930) | Plant litter microbial communities from Arlington Agricultural Research Station in Wisconsin, United States - UWRJ-L044-104R-1 | ecosystem: Environmental > Terrestrial > Plant litter >... | reverse complement strand
AGAATCTGCCCAAGGCAAACATTGCCTACATCTCTATGAAATTAAGTCCGTCAAGAGCTCAATTCTCTGAAGTGATACTTGCAGCAAATGCAAAAATCAAAGATTATATCTCCGGACAAAAGAATGCAGCTTTCATTGACATTACCTCAAAGATGTTAGACAGTACCGGTGGTTACAGGCGGGAACTTTTCCAGGATGATATGTTGCACATGAAGCCTGCCGGCTATGAAATATGGACTAAAGAAATAACTCCGTTCCTAAAAAAGAAATAACAACATTATGAAGTTTAACTACATATTTTGCATAGCAATGTTGCTATGCCTGACCGCTCACGCGCAGAAAAAAAGCATACCTTCTCAGCCAAATCAAAAAATGAACACTTTCGTCACTGGTCTTTTAAGTAAGATGACCCTTGATGAAAAGATCGGACAATTGAACTTGTTAACCGGCGGAGAAGCAACAACGGGTTCGGTGGTAAGCACTGGTGTGGAAGACAAAATTAAAAAAGGACAAGTCGGCGGTATCTTCAGTCTAACCACTCCAGCAAGGATCAGAAAAGCTCAAGAAATTGCTGTTACCAAAACCAGGTTGAAGATTCCGTTGATCTTCGGACAAGATGTTATCCATGGTTACAAAACCACATTCCCGATACCATTGGCGATGTCTTGTACCTGGGATATGGATCTGATTCAAAAGACTGCCCGTATTGCAGCTATCGAAGCAAGTGCTGATGGTTTGAATTGGACCTTCTCCCCTATGGTAGACATATCAAGGGATCCCAGATGGGGAAGAATTTCTGAAGGCTCTGGCGAGGATACCTATCTGGGTTCGCAGATCGCGAAAGCAATGGTACATGGATACCAAGGCGATGACCTTTCTAAAAATAATACCATTATGGCATGTGTTAAACACTTTGCGCTGTACGGCGCGGCAGAGGCAGGAAGAGATTACAATACAACAGATATGAGTCTGCATCGAATGTATAATGAATATCTACCTCCATACAAGGCGGCTATTGATGCTGGTGCTGGGAGTATAATGACATCCTTCAACGACATCAATGGTGTACCCGCTACTGCCAACAAATGGTTGATGACTGATCTTCTAAGAAAACAATGGGGCTTTAAAGGTTTAGTAGTTACCGACTATACTGCAGTAAATGAGCTAATCGACCATGGTTTAGGTGATTTACAGAAAGTTTCTGCTTTGTCTTTGAATGCAGGCGTTGATATGGATATGGTTGGAGAAGGTTTTCTTACCACATTAAGTAAATCTATAAAAGAAGGCACAGTCAAAGTAGCTGAAATAGACCGGGCTTGCAGATTGATACTGGAAGCAAAATATAAACTTGGGTTGTTTGAAGATCCTTTCAGGTATTGCAGTGAAGAACGTGCAAAAACAGAAATCCTAAAGCCAGAGCACTTGCAATTGGCACGTGAGGCTGCAGGACAATCGTTCGTTTTACTTAAAAATGAAGGTCAGGTTCTTCCATTGAGAAAGACAGGTACTGTTGCCCTGATCGGACCATTGGCCAATACTGGAACGAATATGCCCGGTACCTGGAGCGTAAATTCAGACCTTGCAAATACAGTTTCTCTTCTTGATGGTATGAAAGCAACGCTTGGTTCTCAAGTGAAAGTTCTTCACAGCTTTGGTGCTAATCTGATGGCTGATGAGGAATATCAAAAGCGGGCAACAATGTTTGGTCGTGACATTCCAAGAGACACCAGATCTGAAGAAGATATTATTAAAGAGGCGGTAGATATTGCAAAGAAATCGGATGTGGTTGTTGCCGCTTTAGGAGAATCGTCTGAAATGAGTGGTGAAAGCTCCAGCAGAACAAATCTTGACCTTCCTGAAACCCAAAAAAGACTTTTACAAGCCTTGCTTAAAACTGGGAAACCCGTAGTTCTTGTCTTATTCTCTGGCAGGCCATTAACCTTAAGCTGGGAAGCGCAAAATGTACCAGCGATCCTAAATGTATGGTTTGGCGGAACAGAAACAGCTAAGGCTGTAACAGACGTTTTATTTGGCGATGTGAATCCTTCAGGAAAACTGACTACTACTTTTCCTAAAAATGTGGGGCAGATTCCATTGTATTATAGTCACAAGAATACTGGCCGTCCATTACTGGAAGGAAAGTGGTTCTCTAAGTTTAGATCCAACTATTTGGATGTAGACAATGATCCATTATATCCATTTGGATATGGTTTAAGTTATACCACTTTTGCTTATAGCGACTTGAAATTGAATAATGCTACCTTCAAAAAAGGAGGATCAATTACTGCTTCAATTGTTGTTAAAAATACTGGATTAAGAGAAGGAAAAGAGGTCGTGCAGCTTTATGTACAGGACTTGGTTGGATCTGAGACCAGGCCAGTGAAAGAGTTGAAAGGATTTCAGAAAATCAAGTTATTTCCTGGTGAAAGCAAAACGGTAACCTTTAAGATCAGTTCTGAAGACTTAAAGTTTTATAACGCCGCTCTTAGATTCGATTCCGAACCCGGCGATTTCAAAATATTTATTGGAGGTAATTCAAGGGATTTGGTTGAATCTACCTTTAAACTTACCAATTAGATTTAATTTGGCTGTTGGATAAAATTCCATTCAACAGCCAAATATATTTTATTAGTCAGCCATGTTGTGATAAACAGCCTGCACGTCATCGTCTTCTTCCAATTTATCGATGAGTTTAAATACATCAACAGCTTGTTCCTCTGTGATAGGAGTAGTCGATAACGAGATTCTTTCCAGTTTCGCACTTTTCATCTCCACACCAAGATCCTCTAGCGCTTTTTGCATTTTGCCAAAATCTTCAAAAGCGGTTTGGACTACCGCGATGTCTGATCCATCTTCATCAGCTTCCAGATAAAGTTCCTCCAAACCGGCATCAATCAGTTCAAATTCTAGTTCTTCCAGGTCTTTTTCCCCAGGTAAAAACCTGAATATAGATTTACGGCTGAAAATAAAATCAAGAGATCCTGTTTTACCTAAAGCACCGCCAGTCTTATTAAAATAACTACGTACGTTAGCTACAGTTCTATTCGTATTGTCTGTTGCTGTCTCAATTAAGATTGCTACACCATGTAACGCATAACCCTCATAAACATGTTCTTCGTAACCATTCTCGTCTTTGTTAGATGCACGTTTTATCGCTGCATCAACAGTATGTTTAGGCATATTGACTGCCTTGGAGTTTTGAATCGCCGTACGTAAGCGGGAGTTGGTTTCTGGATTTGGCCCGTTATCTTTAACGGCCATAACAATCTCTTTACCTATCCTGGTAAACTGGACCGCCATTTTGGCCCAGCGTTTAAATTTACGTTCTTTTCTGAATTCGAATGCTCTTCCCATTGGTTGTTTATATTTTGGTCCTTTCCTTGGATTTACAAGTTACGGATAGTTTTTATTTCTGTAAGTTCTTCAGCATATCTGCCGTCATTTTGGCCAGGTCAAACTCAGGTTTCCATCCCCAGTCATTTCTAGCATAGGTGTCATCGATAGATCGAGGCCAGCTATTTGCAATATGTTGCCTCGGATCATTGTCTGTATAAGTCAATGTAAAATCTGGAATATGCTTTCTAATTTCCGCAGCCAAAATCTCCGGCGTAAAACTTACACCCGTAAAATTGTAGCTGGATCTAATAGAAATATTTTCTGAAGGCGCGTCCATCAATTCAATTGTTCCACGAATAGCATCATCCATATACATCATTGGCAGCTCAGTTTCGGCATTTAGAAATGAAGCATAGCTACCCTTTTTCAAGGCATCATGAAATATATGTATGGCATAATCTGTTGTTCCGCCACCGGGAGCAGCTTTCCAGCTAATTAGTCCGGGATAACGAATACTTCGTACATCAAGACCAAACTTCTGTTGGTAATATTCGCACCAGCGTTCACCCGCAAGTTTACTGATTCCATAAACGGTATTTGGATCCATTACACAAAACTGTGAAGTATGGTCTTTCGGTGAATTGGGTCCAAATACAGCGATAGAACTAGGCCAGTAGACTTTAGCCGTCTTATATATGATTGCAAGATCCAAAATATTTAGTAAGCCATTCATATTTAAATCCCAGGCTAACTTCGGATTTTGCTCACCGGTAGCTGAAAGCAAAGCAGCCAATAGGTATACATGTGTTGGTTTATATTTTTGAAAAATGCTGTTTAAAGTATCTTTCTCCAAGACATTGACAAATTCAAAGGGCCCTGAATTTTTAATATCATAATCTGGTCTTCTGATGTCACAAGCAATTACATTATCTTCACCATACGTTTTACGTAGGGCGGTTACTAGTTCTGTTCCGATTTGGCCATTTGAGCCCAGAACAATTATCTTTTCAGCCATGTTTTTTGTTGAATGCGGCAAAGTTATAAAAATGCCACAAACCTCTCTAAGTCGGCCGTATTTTTTTTGGTAATTCGAGCCTCCTGATCATCAAATTATAACCAATTGAAAGTCAGCCATAATTCGACTTGAGCAGTAGGTCTCTAGGGCGTCACTAGGGCCTCTCTTCACCCTCGGTAGGGCTTCTATAGAGCCAATGGCCCTAGAAAGGGTTAATAGATGCTTTATTGATAGTTGATAGATGTACTATAAGACTTGAATTGAGCTAAGAAGACCGCATATCTGTCTATCGAATTGTTTCAATCAGGAACATCGATTCGCATTTAAAAATGCCAAACGAACATAATTCCCATTGTTTATACTATGGCCGAAATAACTACGTTACCGCCTCTAGGGTATTAAAAACGCCACAAGTAACAAAAACATTATATTTTTACTTAAATTGTGTATTTGGAACACTAACTATTATTTTTTTCTTAATATTACAAAACGAAACATATTTAGCACACAACTAAGTAAACGAAACCACCAAATATGAGTTGCCAAATCCAAGACGTCTTCGTATTGAATTATCTCAATTTTAACATTTTGAGCGGCTACATAGGTTGGTTTTCAAACAATCATATAGGAAACCTTTAATTAATGAAAACGAGAAAAATTAGAATGGGCATGGTAGGCGGCGGTAAAGATGCATTCATCGGAGCCGTTCACCGTATAGCTGCAAACATTGATGGATTAGTAGAATTCTGCTGTGGAGCATTAAGTATTAATCCTGACGTAGCACGTGAATCTGGCGAAATGCTGTTTTTACCTGCAGACAGAACTTATCTGAGCTACGAAGAGATGATCGAAAAGGAAAGCAAACTTCCCGAAGATGTCCGTATTGATTTCGTAACTATTGTTACTCCTAACTTCGCGCATTTTGGTCCGGCTATGATGGCTTTAGACCATGGATTCAATGTCGTAATCGAAAAACCAATTGCCCTTTCACTAGATGAAGCTTTGCAATTGCAAAAAAAGGTTGAAGAAACCGGCTTATTACTATGCCTAACTCATACTTACTCTGGTTACCCAATGGTAAAACAGGCTAAACAAATGGTTAAAGATGGCGCTTTTGGCAAGATCAGAAAAGTAATGGTGGAATATCCTCAGGGATGGCTAAGCACACTTACAGAACGTGAAGGTAATTCTGGCGCCGCGTGGCGTACAGACCCAAAGAAAAGTGGCAAAAGTGGTTGCATGGGCGATATAGGAACTCACGCAGCTCAACTTGCAGAATATATTTCAGGATTAAAAATCACGAAACTTTGTGCGGATCTAAACATTGTAGTTGAGGGTCGCGGATTAGATGACGATGGTAACGTATTGTTGAAATTTGACAATGGCGCAAGCGGAGTTCTTTCTGCATCGCAGGTTGCTGCTGGTGAAGAAAATGCGTTAAAAATTAAGATATATGGCGAAAAAGGTGGCTTAGAATGGCACCAAATGGAGCCAAACACTTTATTAGTAAAATGGCTAACGGAGCCAGCACAAGTTTACCGTGCAGGACAAGCTTACCTATCTGACGCAGCAAAACACAATACACGTGTTCCTGGAGGTCACCCTGAAGGTTATCTTGAAGCATTTGCAAATATCTACAGAAACTTCACATTGACGTTGTCTGCAAAAATACATGGAACAACTCCTACTGAAGCAATGTTAGACTTCCCAAGAGTGGAAGACGGCGTTAGGGGAATGACATTTATTGATAGCGTAGTGGCCTCAAGCCAGTCTGACCAAAAGTGGTTTGATTTTAATTCATAACAAGCATGACAACAATTAAAGGACCAGCGGTTTTCTTAGCCCAATTTATTGGCAACGAAGCACCGTTCAATTCATTAGATGCAATTTGCGAATGGGCAGCGGGATTAGGTTTTAAAGGAATTCAGGTTCCGACAAACGATCCACGCTTTATTGATTTGCAGAAAGCAGCAGAAAGCAAAACTTATGCAGACGAGTTAGTAGGAAAAGTAGGATCGTACGGATTAGAAATCACAGAGTTGTCGACTCATTTGCAGGGACAATTGGTTGCAGTTAATCCGGCTTACGACCTTGCTTTTGATGCATTTGCACCTGATCAATATAAAAACAATCCAAAAGCAAGACAAGAATGGGCTGTTCAGCAATTGAAATATGCGGCTAAAGCATCTCAAAATTTAGGTTTAAACGCACATGCAACTTTTAGCGGATCATTGCTTTGGCATATGTTTCATCCATGGCCGCAACGTCCTGAAGGACTAGTCGATGCAGGATTCACAGAACTTGCTAAGAGATGGTTGCCAATTCTTAATGAATTTGACAACTGTGGTGTGGATGTTTGCTATGAAATACATCCTGGAGAAGATCTTTTCGATGGCATCACTTACGAGATGTTTTTAGAAAAAGTAAACAATCACCCCCGTGCATGCTTACTTTATGATCCATCACATTTTGTATTGCAGCAACTGGATTACATCCAATACATTGACTTCTATCATGAGCGTATCAAAGCTTTCCATGTAAAGGACTCAGAATTCAATCCTACAGGTAAACAAGGAACCTTTGGTGGATACCAGAGCTGGGCAAACCGTGCTGGACGATACCGTTCTCCGGGTGATGGACAAGTTGATTTCGGAACTATCTTTAGCAAACTAGCACAATACGATTTCAAAGGCTGGGCTGTTATGGAGTGGGAATGTGCGATCAAAGATGCACAAGTAGGTGCTAAAGAAGGTGCTGAATTTATCAAGAAACACATCATTAAAGTTACCGACAGAGCATTTGATGATTTTGCAAGTTCTGGCGGCGGCGACGCAGATTTTAACAATAAAATACTAGGTTTATAATTAGAAATACACACAATGAAAACATCCAAACTGTTTGTTTTAGGACTATTAGCTTTAACATTCGCATCCTGTGCGAGTCCGGAGGAACGGGCTGCCAGAAAGAACAATCCGGTAGACACTAACAAAACTGAACCAGGTTCAACAATGGCCGCAGAGACCCTTGATTCGAACCAGAAAGACAATACAACGACTTCACCGACTGGTGGTAGCGCAGCTGTACCTGAAGGTGTACCGACTACAGAAAGTCCGGCTGCAACCGGCGCTGCTACTCCTGCAACGTCAACTCCTGCTCCTGCAGCAGCAGAAAAAGTTGCTAAAGCTGAAGCTCCAAAAGCTGGGCCTGGAGAAGCCTTGATCAAAAAATCTGATTGTCTGGCTTGCCACAACGCAAAAGTTAAGATCGTTGGTCCTGCTTATGCGGACGTAGCAGCAAAATACCCTGCAACAGCTGAAAATATAGATAAGTTGGCAGATAAAATTATTGCCGGTGGTGCTGGTGCATGGGGAGAAGTTCCTATGAGTCCGCATCCTGCAGTAAGTAAAGGTGATGCTAAAGAGATGGTAAAATATATCCTGTCATTAAAGAAATAATTTCACAACCTAACCAAAATAAACGATGGAAGAAGTAAAAAAAAACCAGGAAGCTGCCTCAAGACGTAGTTTTCTAAAAACCTCTGCAATTGCAGCCACAGCGTTCATGATCGTACCACGTCATGTACTTGGAGGAAAAGGATTTTTAGCCCCTAGTGACCGCTTAATTGTTGCGGGGATTGGTGCAGGTGGAAAAGGTGAATCAGACATTGCTATGTTTGCAAAAAGCGGCAAAGCAGATATCGGTTTCCTTTGTGATGTTGATGAAAGAAGAGCAGCTACTTCACGTAAAAACTTCCCTAAAGCGAAGTTCTACAAAGACTGGAGAGAAATGTACGATAAAGAATCAAAAAACTTTGATGCTGTTTCTGTTTCTACTCCAGATCACAACCATGCAATTATTACTTACCATGCGATGCAATTGGGTAAACATGTGTATGTTCAAAAACCATTGACACATGATATTTATGAAGCACGTTTGCTTACAGATGCTGCAAAAAAATATAAAGTAGTTACTCAGATGGGTAACCAGGGTGCTTCAAATGATGGTACCCGTTTATTATCTGAATGGTATGATGCAGATTTAATTGGAGATGTACATACTGTTTATTGCTGGACAAACAGACCAGTTTGGCCACAAGGGATCGCATGGCCAACTACAAAAGCAGAAATTCCAAAAGAATTAGATTGGAACCTTTGGTTAGGTACAGCTCCTCAGAAAGACTTTGTAGATAAATTGGTTCCATTTAACTGGCGTGGATGGTGGGATTATGGAACAGGTGCATTGGGAGATATGGGATGTCACCTAATGGAGGCTCCATTTAGAGTGTTAGACATTCGTTATGCAAAAGACGTACAGGCAAGTGTAGGTTCAGTTTACGTAGATGAGTTTAAAAAAGGCGTATTCCCTGAAAGCTGCCCTCCTTCAAGCCACATTACCTTAACTTTCCCAAAAACTGCAAAAACTAAAGGTGACGTTACTATGCACTGGATGGATGGTGGTATTCAACCTGAAAGACCTCTTGAGCTTGCAGCAGATGAGAAATGGGGTGGCGAAGAAGGAAACGGAACGCTGTTTATTGGTACCAAAGGAAAGATGTACTCTAGTACCTATTCTGATGGCGCAACCTTGCTTCCAAAATCACGTACTAAAGATGCTAAAGCAAAACAAAAATGGGCAAGAGTACCGGAAGGTTCAAATGGTCACTACAAACAATGGGTTGAAGGATGTATTGCTGGTTATGGCAAAACTGAATTGAGCTCGTCATTTGAAATTGCTGGTCCGCTTACAGAAGCTTTGTTAATGGCCAATCTTGCAGTTCGTGGTTATGATCTAAAAGGTGGAAATAAAAAACTGCTTTGGGACAATGCAAACATGAAAGTAACGAACTTCGATGAAGTTAATCAATACGTAAAACGTAACTACCGTGAAGGTTGGACTTTATAGAATTAAATAAATTATAAAAATTAAAAATGAGACAATACATTTTCTCTGCACTGATCGTTGCGGTAACGCTAGGCTGCAGTAGTACTAAAAGTCAGTCTGGATCATCAAAGGGCTTTACGAAACTCTTTGATGGTAAAACTACTAATGGTTGGCATACATACGGACAATCAACAGTTGGCAACCATTGGAAAGTTCAGGATGGCGCTTTATTTCTTGATTCTAAAACAACTGGAGAAGGTGGTGGTGATTTGGTAACTGATAAGGAATACACGAATTATCATTTGAAGTTAGACTGGAAAGTCGCTCCCGGCTCAAATAGTGGGGTTATCTTCTTTGTTCATGAAGACAAAGCAAAATATGGTGCTACTTATAGCACTGGCTTAGAGATGCAGGTGATTGACAACGATGGCCATGCCGATGGTAAAATTGAGAAACACAGAGCTGGAGACTTGTATGATATCATTAAAAGCAGTTCAGAACCTGTAAAACCTGTTGGAGAATGGAATACTGCGGAGATCATTGCCAACAAAGGATCACTTGAATTAAGGTTAAATGGGGTTAAAGTTGTGACCACTACGTTATGGGATGCAAATTGGACTTCTTTGCTTAACAAGAGCAAGTTTGCAGATTGGCAAGGATTTGCCACTTATAAAACTGGCAAAATTGCATTACAAGATCATGGCGACGATGTGTGGTACCGCAACATAATGATTAAAGAACTGTAAATAAAAAAGACATAACTATTAAAATGAATTCAACAAACCGAGTTAAATTGTCAATCATGATGTTCCTGGAGTTTTTCATCTGGGGATCATGGTTTGTAACACTGGGAACTTTCCTTGGAAGTAACCTAAGCGCAACTGGCGCTCAATCTGGATCTGTATTTTCGACGCAATCCTGGGGAGCTATTATTGCCCCGTTTATTATAGGACTAATTGCTGACAGATATTTTAATGCAGAACGAATTTTGGGTGTGTTGCACTTGGTAGGTGCTGTATTGATGTACCAAATGTACAACGCAACTGATATCAGTACTTTCTATCCATATGTTTTAGGGTATATGATTTTATTTATGCCAACACTAGGACTGGTAAACTCTGTTTCATTTAATCAGATGAAAGATCCTGAGAAAGAATTTTCGACAATCAGGGTATTTGGAACGATTGGATGGATTGCTGCAGGTTTAGCAATTAGTTTCGTATTCCATTGGGATACGACAGAAGCTACTGCTGCAGGGATGCTTAAAAATACGTTTGCAATGGGCGGAATAGTTTCTGTAATTCTGGGTTTGTTTAGCTTTATCTTACCTAAAACACCTCCTAAGGTTTCGACTGGTGAAAAAGTTAAAGTTTCTGAGATCCTTGGCTTAGATGCCTTAAAGTTATTGAAAGATAAAAACTTTGCAATATTCTTTGTTTCGTCCATCTTAATCTGTATTCCATTGGCTTTCTATTATCAGAATGCTCACCCTTTCCTATCAAACGTGGGTATAGATAATCCAACCGGAAAAATGACTATTGGTCAGGTATCCGAAGTTCTTTTCTTGTTGTTATTACCTGTATTCTTTACCCGTTTTGGCTTTAAGAAAACAATATTAATTGGTATGCTTGCCTGGGCTGTTCGTTATACGCTCTTCGCATATGGTAATGCAAGCGACTTAAGTTTCATGCTGATCATTGGTATTGCATTACATGGTGTTTGTTATGACTTCTTCTTTGTGGCAGGACAAATCTATACGAATGCTGCTGCAGGTGAGAAATATAAAAGTGCAGCTCAGGGCTTAATTACTCTGGCTACCTACGGTGTTGGTATGTTAATCGGATTTGAAGTTGCAGGTATGATCACAGACAGCTACAAATTAGCTGATGGTGGATTTGATTGGAAAATGATCTGGATTATCCCAGCAGGCATAGCATTGGCAGTATTCTTACTTTTTGCGTTATTCTTCTCTGACAAGAAAAAAGTTGCTGAAGGACAGGTAATTGTATAATGAACTGTTAAGCAAATCATATGAACTCTGAACTTAGCAGAAGGTCTGCCATTAAAAATATTGTTGCCGGAACTGCCGCTTTAGGCGCTTCGGCAGCATTACCAGCTTTTGCTCTGGCTGAATACAAAACTACCATGTTGAAAGGAAATGTAAACCACTCTGTTTGTCGCTGGTGCTTTGGCAATGTTGATCTTGACACCTTATGCATTGAAGCAAAGAAAATTGGTATTAAAGCCATTGATCTTGTTGGGCCTGGAGATTGGGCAACTTTAAAGAAGCACGGACTAGACTCGTCACTGTGCAATGGTGCAGAACTTAGTATTGACGATGGTTGGAATGAGCCAAAGTTTCATGCAGAATTAGTAAAACGCTATACGGAAATGATTCCAAAGGTCGCCGCAGCAGGTTACAAACAATTGATCTGCTTTAGTGGTGCCAAGAGAGGTAAAGACAATGAGACTGGTTGGAAAAACTGTGTAGAAGGGCTGAAACAAATCACGCCGATTGCGGAAAAGCATAAGGTGGTATTGGTAATGGAGCTATTGAACAGCAAGGTGGATCACCATGATTACCAATGCGACAATACCCCTTGGGGTGTAGAGTTGTGCAAACGACTAGGTTCAGAGAACTTTAAGTTGCTATTTGATATCTATCATATGCAGATTGATGAAGGAAACGTTATTAGTACCATTAAAAACAACTTTAAGTACATTTCTCATTACCATACTGCAGGAGTACCTGGCCGACATGAGCTAGATGACAATCAGGAACTTTACTATCCTGCAATCATTAAGGCAATTGTAGCTACAGGTTTTAAAGGATATCTTGCACAGGAATTTATTCCAAGTAAAAAAGACGCTTTCAAATCACTAAATGAAGCAGTTACCATCTGCGATGTATAATCATATGAATTCAAGAAGAACTTTTCTAAAACAGGCAAGTATCGCTGCAGCAGGTGTAGCGATTCTACCGAATTTTTATTGTAGCCCGGCAGCAGCTGCAAAAACAGTAGGTATCCAATTGTACACACTTAGGGAAGAACTTCCTAAGGATGTAAAAGGAGTGATTGCAAAGGTTGCGAAGGCCGGATACAAAGAAGTTGAAACTTACGGATATACCGCGGAGACTGGTTTTTGGGGCTTAAACGCAAAAGATTTTAAATCATTGTTAAATGAAAATGGATTAACAACACCTAGTGGTCACTTTATCATGGATGGCTTCATTAAAACTGGGAATGTAGAAGAATTGAAACCACTAATTGAAGGGGCAGCAGCTGTTGGGATGGAGTATTTCACCTGTCCATGGTTGAATCCAACTTTGAGAACTAGCATCGACGATTTTAAAACACTTGCAGACAGACTTAATACTGCCTCTGGTTTGGCAAAAGCATCAGGCTTAAAAATGGCTTACCATAACCACGATTTTGAATTTACAAAATATGGTAATGAAACCGGCTATGAGACCTTATTGTCTGGAACTGATAAAGACAATGTGAAATTTGAGATGGATTTGTATTGGGTAGTTAGATCTGGTAATGATCCAGTGGAGCTTTTCAAAAAACATCCGGGAAGATTCCCAATGTGGCATGTGAAAGATATGGATAAAGCAAACCCAACAATTAATACTGAAGTAGGGACTGGTTCTATTGATTTCAAGACCATCTATAAAAACTCTAAGGAAGCAGGATTGGAACATCTGATTGTAGAACAAGAAAACTTTTCAATAGATCCTTTTGAAAGTATTAAGAAGAGTTTCGATTACGTAAATCACGACCTAATTTAAGACCTATTCGTCTTAGCATATGAAAGGGAAGTGGTTTAAATATAGCCACTTCCCTTTTTTACGTAAATAATCCACATATTTGCGGACTTATTAAATCGTAAAAAACTGTTAATAATTAAAAGAGCGTAAATAACAAATTAGAAAAAAACATGAAAATTGCAGTAGTAGGTGCTACCGGACTGGTAGGTACCGTAATGTTGAAAGTATTAGAAGAGCGTAATTTCCCGCTAACCGAATTGATCCCTGTAGCATCTGAGAAGAGTGTTGGTAAGGAAATCACATTCAAGGGTAAGAAGTTTGCTGTTGTAAATATGGATACTGCAATCTCAATGAGACCTGATATTGCTTTGTTCTCTGCCGGTGGAAGTACCTCCTTAGAAAATGCCCCTCGTTTTGCAGAAGCTGGAACTACGGTAATCGATAACTCTTCTGCATGGAGAATGGATCCATCAAAAAAGTTGATTGTGCCTGAGGTAAATGCAAACACTTTATCAATAGATGATAAAATCATTGCTAACCCAAATTGTTCTACCATACAAATGGTTGTTGCTTTGAAACCATTACATGACAAATACAGAATCAAACGTGTGGTAGTGTCGACCTATCAGTCAGTTACGGGAACAGGTGTTAAAGCTGTAGAGCAGATGATGAATGAGCGTAAAGGAATTACAGACGGACCAATGGCTTACGCCTACCCGATCGACCTTAACGTAATTCCTCAAATTGATGTGTTTACCGACAATGGTTACACTAAAGAGGAAATGAAGATGATTTTAGAAACTCGTAAGATCATGGGTGATGAGACCATCAGAGTTACAGCTACAACGGTACGTATTCCTGTAATGGGCGGTCACTCTGAGTCTGTAAACATTGAGTTTGAGAACGAATTTGACGTTGCAGAAGTAAGAGATATATTAGCTAAAACTGAGGGAATTATTGTTGTTGATGATCCTGCAAATCTGAAATACCCTATGCCTAAAGATGCTCATGAGAAAGATGAAGTGTTTGTGGGAAGAATCAGACGCGATGAATCACTACCTAACACTTTAAATATTTGGATAGTTGCAGATAATCTTCGTAAAGGCGCTGCTACGAATGCGGTTCAGATTGCAGAATATCTGGTAAGAAAAGAATTGATATAATTTATCCTAAATAATACGTTTAACGTGATGTAGAACTAGCAGGACCTGCTAGTTTTACATCACGTTTTTTTTGATACCTATGCTGAAAAGATCTATTACTGTTATACTGCTGCTTATTGCTGGCTTAGCAAACGCGCAATCACCTATACAAAAGCTGGAACAAGCATACACCCAATTTTTAACAGATACTCAAACCAAGTACGCTACAGTCTCAATCTGCGTCCTGGATGCTTTTACTGGCAAAACACTATTTGCAAGAAATGAGAACTTAGGGGTTTCGACTGCTTCGACATTGAAGACCATTACCTCTGCAACAGCATTTGGCGTACTTGGAAAAGATTTCAGGTATCAAACTACTTTAGGATATAATGGTAATGTAAGTCCTGATGGAACACTCACCGGAAACCTGATCATAGTGGGTGGCGGAGATCCTACACTGGGCTCCTGGCGCTACAATAGTAGCAGAGAGGGCACGGTTTTAAGTACCTGGGTCAAAGCAATTCAGGCTGCCGGTATAAAACAAATAGCTGGTAGCGTAATTGGTGATGAAAGCATTTGGGGTTCACAAACTACTCCAGATGGTTGGGTATGGCAGGATATTGGAAATTATTATGGGGCTGGTGCTTCCGGACTAAGCTGGAGAGAAAATCAGTTTGATTTGCATTTACGTGCAAACCGCTCAGACAATTCAGTATCGGTCTTAAAGGCAGTACCTTCAATGCCATACCTAAAAATTGTTAATGAACTAAAAGCTGGTGCGGAAGGTACAGGCGACAATGTATATGCCTATTTGCCGGCCTTAAGCAACATCGCCTATTTAAGGGGAAGCTGGGGATTAGGAACACCAAAATCAGGAATTTCTGCTGCATTACCTGATCCTGCTTATGATGCAGCTTTTCGTTTACAAGATACACTTCAGCGCCTCGGCATAAAGGTGTCAAATGAACCGAGCACAAGTAGGCTTCTAACGGCAGACAAAAAATCAGTACCTGCAGTTTCTCAAAAATTAAGCACTATCTCCTCCCCTTCTTTAAGCGAAATCATTTATTGGTTCAATAAAAAAAGTGTAAACCTGTATGGCGAGCATTTGATCAAAACTATCGCCTGGAAAACTGGCAAAACACCTACGACTAAGAACGGTGCTGCAGCAGTAATCAATTATTGGGGACAAAAAGGCATTGATAAAAATGCATTAAATATACTGGATGGTAGTGGATTGTCGCCCGGAACAAGAGTAACTCCTTACGCAATGGCAAGCGTACTTTTCCAGTCGCAAAAGGAAAGCTGGTTTGCCGACTATCTAAAGTCGCTTCCTGAAAATAATGGAATGAAACTTAAAAGCGGAACCATCAATGATGTATCTGCATTTGCTGGTTATTACACCTCAGACAGCGGAAATAAATACATCATTGTTATCAATATCAACAACTATTCTGGCTCAGGCATTAACAAAAAGTTGTTTCGTGTTTTAGATGCCCTTAAATAATTTGGTAAATTGCACTGCTTATGAAAAGATCATCCTTATTTATATTCCTGTTCCTAATAACGTTCCAAGGTTTTAGTCAGCCAATAACAGCAGAAGTTGCGGACATAGAAACCTCTGGCAAATTTGACCATACTGCAGAAATTGCGATTATACCTGAGCCGGTTTCCCTTGTTAAAACCGAAGGGCATTTTATACTACCGGCTAATGTAGTTATTCACTCTTCGGCAGCTCCTGAAATTAAACAGGTCGTTTCTTTTCTGCAAGAAAGGCTTTCTATACCAACGGGAAGTTTTGTATCCAATATTTCTGATACTAAAGGATCAGCAACCATCAAGCTAATTCTTAATGATAAACCCAATGCAGCAATCGGCAATGAAGGTTATACATTAACAGTTACCCCTTCGTTGATCACTATAAAAGCAAATAAGGCTGCTGGCTTATTTTATGGAGCCCAGAGCCTGATCCAACTTTTTCCTAAAGAAATTGAATCGAAGGAATTAGTTGAAAATGTTGAATGGGCAGCTCCATGCGTTGAAGTAACAGACTATCCAAGGGTTGGCTGGAGAGGCTTAATGTTTGATTGTGCACGTCACTTTTTTACAAAGGCTGAAGTAAAACAATACATCGATGCCATGGTGAGGTACAAATATAATCTACTTCATTGGCACCTTACAGATGATGAGGGCTGGAGAATCGAAATTAAGGGTCTTCCGAAGTTAACTGAAGTCGGTGCATGGAATGTGAAGAAAGTCGGTGAATTTGGCTTCTTTGCCCCTCCCGCTGCAGATGAGCCGCGTACTTACGGAGGCTTCTACACTCAGGAAGATATCAAAGAAATTGTTCAATATGCAAAAGACCGCTTTGTAAATGTCATGCCTGAGGTGGACGTTCCAGGTCACAGTCTGGCGATAATCGCTTCTTATCCTGAATTGTCCTGCACCCCTGGTGCAGAAAACTACCGCGTAAGATCTGGTGAACGCATTATGGATTGGTCAAGAGGTGCTCCTCCTATTGCCTTAATTGACAATACCCTTTGTCCGGCTAATGAAAAAGTCTACAGTTTCTTAGATACTGTGATTACTCAGATCGCCCAGTTATTCCCATTCGAATACATCCATATGGGAGGTGATGAGGCACCAATTAACTTCTGGCAAAAGAATGATAGCATTAAAGCTTTAATGAAACGTGAGAATCTAAAGGACATGCATCAGGTTCAGGGATATTTTGAGAAACGCGTTCAGAAGATCGTAGAATCTAAAGGCAAAAAGTTTATGGGTTGGGATGAGATTCTGAATGGAGACATGCCACCAAGTGCCGCAGTGATGAGCTGGAGAGGCGTGAAAAATGGCATTGATGCTTCTAAGAAAAAGCATGAAGTGGTGATGAGCCCTTCAACATATGCATATATCGACTATATGCAGGCAGATGTGATAACGGAGCCTAAAGTATATGCCTCATTACGGTTAAGCAAAACCTATGAGTTTGATCCTTTACCTGCAGGTGCAGATGTAAAATACATCAAAGGCGGTCAGGCTAATCTTTGGACAGAACAGGTATATAACATTCGCCAGGCTGAGTACATGACCTGGCCAAGAGGTTTTGCTATTTCAGAATCATTATGGTCTCCTTTAGATAAAAAGAACTGGAAAACGTTCTTTCCGAAGGTAGAACAGCATTTTAAAAGACTAGATTTTGCAGAGACAAAATATGCACCTAGCGTATACGATCCAATTTTTAGTGTAACCAGATCGGCAGACAAGCAACTAATGGTAGAGCTATCTACAGAAGTGGAAGGTTTGGACATCTATTACAGTTTTGACAATTCCTTCCCGGATCGTTTTTATCCAAAATATACTGAAAAGCTAACTCCTCCTAAGGACGCGACAATGCTTAAGGTTATAACCTATAAGGGGAAAAACCCCGTAGGAAGAATGATGAATATGCCTGTGGAAGAGCTAAACAAACGCGCTGGCAAAAGGTAAATTGAGATACTTCATTCACATCGGTTATAACGGATTGCAATACAACGGTTGGCAGAAACAACCGGGAGTACTCAATGTGCAAGGGGTGATTGAGAAAACGCTGAGCAGCATTCTGAAAACACAACTGTTTATTAATGGATGCGGTCGCACAGATGCCCATGTTCATGCCAGCCAATTCTTTTTCCATGTAGACATTGAAAGAGAGTGGGACTTCGATCTGCTCTTTCGATTAAATAAGGCGCTACCATTAAACATTGCAGTGTTTGATATCATACCAATGGAAGGACAACCGCATGCAAGATTCGATGCGGTTTTCAGGGCATATGATTATTTCCTTCATACCTATAAAGATCCCTTCCTTAACGGACTAAGTTCTTTTTATCTATTAGATAACCTGGATTTCGATAAAATGAAACAGGCCGCTGCTGTGTTGCCGAAATATAAGGATTTCCGGCCTTTCTGTACAAGTCCGGAGAAATATGAACACACCATTTGTAATGTAATGGAAGCTAAGCTTAGCGTTGATCCAAAGGGCGACAGATTAAGGTTTAAAATCTCTTCTAACCGCTTTTTAGGTAAAATGATCAGAATCATTATGGGCCAATTGCTAAAGATTGGTAGAGGAACATTGTCTGTGGAAGAATTTGAAAGTTATCTGATCACACTTAGGACACCTGAATTAATAACACCTGCCCATCCACAGGGACTTTACCTTTCTAAGGTAACTTATCCGTATCTTAACTTACCACCACGAACTGAGTTCTCATCAATACTGCAAAAGCAGGCAGATGAAACCTGGACAAACTTATAATCATGAAAAAACTGCTAACTATTATTCTGCTGCTAAGTGCTTCCACTGCGTTTTCACAAGATCCTACAACCGCTTATTTTGACCTGACGAGAAAGGCATTTAATAAGTCCAATGCGTATGAAACAACAGCATTTGTGGAGCAGCGGTGGCGTCTTCCTGGTAATAAAGGCTTTAATGAAAGCATTTATCATGTGGAGGAGATTTTGAAGAAAGCAGGCTTTGTATTACAAAAGGACAATGAGCAGGAAGCTCCGCTGACTTACAGATTGGAGAAGCGTCCAATGAAACAGAATACCTGGGAACCTGTGAACGCGAGCCTTACGATTGAAGGACAGGAAAAACCTTTTTTGGCTTTCCAAACAAATAGAAACATGATCGCTATCAGTTCTGCAGCTACTCCCGCAGGTGGCCAAATAGCAGAAGTGATTTACCTGGATGCTGCAGCGCTTAAAAAAATGAGTGATACTGACTTAAAAGGTAAAATTGTATTTTCGGAAACCAGCTCAGCCAGGTTATTTAATGTAGCCATAAATGCTGGTGCAATTGGTGTATTAGGCTATGCAATGCCCGAATACACACAACCTGAAAAGAACCAAACTTCTATTCAGTTCTCAGGAATCAACAATCCTAACAATAAGGGCTGGGCTATAAACTTGTCCTATCAAGCCAAGCAGATCCTTAAAGCAGCATTGGCAAAAGGCCCTATAAAGCTAAAGGTTAATGTGGAGACTAAGTCCTACCCTTCAGAAGAATTGACCATTGTCGCGAACGTAAAAGGATCAGTTGCTCCTAACCAACGATTTGTATTTAGTGCTCATGTACAGGAGCCTGGAGCAAACGACAATGCCACAGGTGTTGGAACGTTAGCAGAAATGGCCAGAGTCACGGCATTGCTTGTGAAAAGCAATAAACTGCAACCACAGCGGACATTGACCTTTCTTTGGGGCAACGAAATCGTTGCACCTCAACGATACATCAAAGAAGATGCTGAGCGAGCTAAAGGCATCGTTTGGGGAATGAGTCTGGACATGGTAGGTGAAGACACTCAGAAAACGGGTGGTTCTTTTTTGATTGAGAAAATGCCTGATCCTTCAGCGATCTGGACAAGAGGTATCGACAAACACTCGGAATGGGGCGCTGGTGATGTAAATGAGAAAGATTTGTTTCCACACTATTACAACGACTTCATTATGAAAGTTTGTAACGAGCAGGGAAAGTATGCTAAATGGACCGTGAACTTTAATCCATTTGAGGGGGGAAGTGACCACACTCCTTTTTTACAGAATAAAATCCCGGGACTATTGATGTGGCACTTTACGGATATGTTTTACCATACTGATAATGACAGGCTAGATAAGGTTTCCGCTAAAACCATGCAAAATGTTGGTGTTAGCGCATTAACTGCAGCATATGTTTTAGTCAATGCAGACGACAATACTGCCTTATTTACAATTAATGAAGTTCGTGAAGCGGCATCGAAACGACTTAAAACTGAATTTGATTTAAGTATAGCAGCAGTTGCCTTAAAAAAGGCCGTGAATGAAGAAAAGCATATTTTGGAAACCTGGGGTAAATATTATGTGGCTTCATTGGCAACTATTGAGGGTTTATCTTTAAAATCAGATAAAACTAAAATAAGCGCTGCGATAAGCAAAGCGACAAATCAAATTGAAGCGGAGACACAAAAGTATTTACAAGATTTGAAATAAGTTATTCCTAATATGATCTGCCGTAATGTTAATACCATTTACGATTAAGAAACTACGTTTATAAAAAGGTTCTCTTTCCACCAATTTACCTTTAATGAAGGCAGCTAATTCCTGTTCATTCATATTTGCAAGTAAGGGGCGTTTGTGTTTTCCATGTTCCAAACGTTGAGCAAGAGCCAGGGCTGGCATTTCTATATAAACGGTAATTCCATTACGGTTCATAAATTCCATATTGTCGAAGAAACATGGGGTACCACCTCCTGCTGAAATTATGCAGTTTCTAGGAAGATCAATACCATTCAAAGTCTGCTTTTCCAGAAGTCTGAAAGCCTCTTCACCCTTTGCCGAGAAGTAATCGCTAACAGACATTCCTGCTGCTTTCTCCACCTCATGGTCTAAATCTATAAATTCATAGCTCATCTTTTGAGCAAGTTTTTTACCGAGGGTAGTCTTACCGCAGCCCATGAAACCAATTAGAAAAATCCTCATAACTACGTTAATTTAACCCTCGGATCAACGAAGGCATATAAAATATCTACTAATATATTGATTACGACAAACACTAAAGCAATGAACAAAATAGATCCCATTATTACAGGAAAGTCTGACATTTCCAGGGCCGTTACTGCGGTTCTTCCCAGACCATTATAGCCGAAGATGTATTCTACAAAAAAAGAACCTGCTAACAGAGAGGCAAACCAGCCAGATATCGCAGTGATTACCGGATTCATTGCATTTCTTAATGCATGCTTATAAATTATGGTATTGCGACTCAATCCTTTTGCCCTTGCCGTTCTGATATAATCCTGGGCTAAGACGTCAAGCATTGCGCTGCGCGTAAGCTGAACGATAATTGCAAGCGGTCTCAACCCTAAAGTTACCATGGGCAACCAAAGGTTTTTCCAGGTCATGATCTCCCCTTCAAAGGGATCGTAACTATAGAGACTTCCAGACATACTCAATCCGGTATAGTCACTGAGTACAAATCCAAAAAGCCAGGCTATAATAATCCCTGCGAAGAACGATGGCGCTGAAATCCCTAAAATAGCAAAGGAATTTGCTGCCTTATCTATCCAAGTATCTTTATTTACTGCAGAAACAACGCCTAAAAAAACACCTATAACAGTAGCAAAAATCATTGAGGTCAGCGCTAGAATAAAAGTATTTGGGACAGTTTCTCTTAAGATTGAAGTTACATCTCTTTTCGTTTGATACGACCGTCGTAAATAAGGCCACTTTAATGCAATGACATCACTACCAACTGTGAATAGTTTTAGGTAATGATATTTTTCTCTGGACTCCAGATCATTATCATGAATACCTATTGGAGAAAGATCATTTAGGTATAAGAAGAATTGTACTGGTCTGGAACGGTCTAATCCGAACTCTTTTCTTACTGCTTCTAGTGACTGTACATCGGATCTTTGTCCGAGCGTCATTCTTGCAGGATCACCTGGCAAGACATTGAACAACAAAAACACAACTACTATTACTCCTGCCATGACAGCAAATCCATATAAGAACTTCTTCAAGGCATAGTTTAGCATAGCTATTTTGCGAAATAGGTTTTTGAAAGCTCGTCAAACGATGGCACAGTAGTATAATTCCATTTGCCAACTATTTCGCCATTCTTCAGCAACATAATCCCAGGGTTCGCACGAACCATGCTTTTTAATGGCACGGCGTCTGCATAAAATACTTCCATGAAAAGCTTCATCTTTTTACTGAAAACATCAGCATCCTGAGCGGAATTAGCTGTTAACATTACCGTTCTAATATTGAACTGTTCGGTAGCATTCAAAGCCAAAGCATTCAAATCTGAAATACCTTTTTCGTCGGTGTCACCTAAATTCCAGGCGACAATAACAATATTGTAGTATGGGTTTTCGGTAATCTCTTTTGTATAATCTGTTCCACCGGCATCAGTAATCTTCAAATCCCTGATCTTTGGCTGGTAACCTGCTTTAACTAATGTACTTTTGGGATCGCCTACAATTTCCCAATTGTCATCCTTCCAGATTTCCGTTGCCAGGTAGTCCTTATCACTTAATACCTTCTTTTCGCCAGTTTTCTTGTTGGTCATGTTGTACATGATCTGGTATTCATCAGGAATGGCACCCATAGGGATGCTCATCATCTGGGGGATATTTGCACCTACCTTATAAGGAAGGAAATCTAAAATGGGAAGTGTGTTATAAGTAAACTGAGTAAATAGTAAGGAGAATGCGAAAACGGCAGCGAAAAGGCCACTTTGCAAACCTGGGTTATTGGTAATTGGTCTGATCTCCTCTTTAAACTTAAACAGGTAAACGATCATAATCAGTAATACCAAATCTTTAGAGAAAGATTGCCAAGGGGTTAAAGGAATGGCATCACCGAAACATCCACAAGAAGTAACGACCTTAAAAAACGCCGATACGAAAGTCAGAAAGGTAAAGAATATGATGATACCTAGAAGTCCGGTCGTTACCTGTTTACGCCAAAAACCGAATAATAGCAATGCACCTAACACTATCTCCAGAATGCAGAGCAACATTGCAATACCAGTAGCGTATCCTATGAAAAAAGGCATGTGGAAGACTTCAAAATACTCTTCCAGCTTATAACCAAAACCAGTAGGATCATTCGCCTTTATCAATCCTGAAAAAATGAACAATATGCCGACGAATATTCTAAAGAAGTTTACAAGTGATCTTTTCATAGTCTTATTTTACGTCAAGTCTAATCAATGCAAATACCGCATAATTTAGCATGTCCTGATAATTGGCACTTACCCCCTCTGAAGCTATAGTCTGTCCGAAGTGATCTTCAATTTGTTTAACTCTTAAGATCTTCATTAAAATCAAATCAGTTAATGAACTTATTCTCATGTCTCTCCAAGCCTCTCCATAATCATGGTTCTTAGCAAACATGAGCTCCTTTGTCTTTTGCACTTTCTGATCAAACAACATTTCTATCCGATGGACTTCAAGTTCATTTGATTCTGAAGCATCAAGGTCAAGTTGAATCATTGCAATAATGCAATAATTAATAATACCAATATATTCTGGATAGATCTCCTCTCCAACCTTTGAAACTTTCTTTTCTTCAAGGGTCCTGATCCTTTGTGCTTTAATGAAAATTTGATCCGTGATAGAAGATGGCCTTAATATGCGCCATGCAGTACCATAATCACTTGTTTTTTTTATAAAAAGCGATTTGCAAACCGCTATAACTGAATCGTATTCCTCTGAAGTATTTGTTACCAATTTTATCTAAGTTTGCAGCATTAAACAATGGCTAAAGATACATTTT
>Ga0247805_1000379_pt1 | contig 23632 bp, 20 predicted proteins | sample UWRJL044104R1_FD_180930 | JGI IMG/M metagenome (GOLD analysis project Ga0247805, IMG submission 180930) | Plant litter microbial communities from Arlington Agricultural Research Station in Wisconsin, United States - UWRJ-L044-104R-1 | ecosystem: Environmental > Terrestrial > Plant litter >... | reverse complement strand
TGTAGAAGTAGTGGTTGCTACTATAGCATTTGGAATGGGAATCGATAAACCCGATGTGCGTTTTGTAATTCATCATGATATTCCTAAATCTTTAGAAAGTTATTATCAGGAAACGGGTCGTGCAGGACGTGATGGCGGCGAAGGACATTGTTTAGCTTATTACTCTTATAAAGATGTAGAGAAATTAGAGAAATTCATGTCTGGAAAACCCGTTGCCGAGCAGGAAATAGGTTTTGCTTTATTACAAGAAGTGGTAGCTTATGCCGAAACTTCGATGTCCAGAAGGAAATTCTTGTTGCATTATTTTGGTGAAGAATTTGATAGTGAAACTGGAGAAGGAGCTGATATGGATGACAATGTTAGGAATCCAAAAACTAAGGTTGAAGCTAAAAACGAAGTCGTTCAATTGCTGGAAGTAGTTCGTGATACCAAACATTTATACAAGTCTAAAGAGATTGTTTTTACGTTGATAGGTCGTGTCAATGCAGTTATCAAAGCGCATAGAACTGATTCGCAGTCGTTTTTTGGATGTGGTGTAAATCATGATGAAAAATACTGGATGGCATTGCTGAGACAGGTTTTGGTCGAAGGATTTTTGTCAAAAGATATTGAAACTTATGGAATTGTGAAAATCACTCAAAAAGGATTGGATTTTATTGCGAATCCAGTTTCATTTATGATGTCTGAAGATCATGAATATAGTGATGCTGAAGACGAAGCGATTGTAACTGCTGCAAAATCTTCTGGTACTGCCGATGAAGCTTTGATGGAAATGTTGCGCGATTTGCGTAAAAAAGTAGCTAAAAAGTTAGGAGTTCCTCCTTTTGTGGTTTTCCAGGAACCTTCGTTAGAAGATATGGCCTTGAAGTATCCAATTTCTCAATCCGAATTGATTAATATTCATGGAGTTGGTGAAGGGAAAGCGAAGAAATATGGAGCTGAGTTTATAGCATTAATCAATAGGTATGTTGAGGATAATGATATTATTAGACCTGATGATCTTGTGGTGAAATCTACAGGAACTAATTCAGTGAATAAATTGTATATCATTCAAAATATTGATAGAAAATTATCTTTAGATGATATTGCAAAGGCAAAAGGGTTAACAATGGATGCTTTGATTAAAGAAATGGAGCAAATTGTATATGCTGGAACCAAATTAAATATCAAATACTGGATTGATGATATGCTGGATGAAGACCAGCAAGAAGAAATCCATGATTATTTTATGGAATCAAAAACCGATAAAATAGAAGATGCATTGAAAGAATTCGAAGGAGATTATGATATTGACGAATTGCGTTTAATGCGTATCAAATTTATAAGTGAAGTAGCGAATTAAAGAACAAATTATAATATTTTAAAATTCCAAATTCCAAGCGATCGAAATCAGTTGGAATTTGGAATTTTTTTATTGGAATTTCACTAGTTGTTTGGAATTTATTCAGTATAAAGTACAGCTCGATGTGGTTTTAAAGCATCACGTACCTGAATCATATTTTCATCAGTAACCACCATAAAGGCTATGGCTTGCATTTCGCCTTGTACTTCAAATCCAGTGATATTGATTGGAAATTTTTCAATAGCAATATATTCTTTTAGATGTATTTCATGATGCTCGGCAGTTTTTGCAGCTGCAGGACCACGGAAATCCCAAATCAATTTTATTTTTCTAGACATTTTTATAGGTACAAAGTTTCTAAGAAACAAAGGTACAAAGTCTATTTTGAAAATGGATTTTATATTAAGGTACTAATTTCGGTTTGAGGCATAATTGTTAGTCTAAAAAGCAATGTAAAATGATATTTATTTTTGAATAGAAAATCAAAATACTTTTGTTTTGATATTTTAATTGTCCTTAGCTTCCGCAGTCGAGAGTCAATGTTTGAAGAATACGTAAAAAGAAAATCTGTTTGAGCGAAGCAAGTTATTTTCTTTTAGTATTCGAAAACTAATTTGACCGACGAGGAGGTGTAAGAATTGATTTTTTTTGTTTTTTTTTTTTGATCAAGCAAAAAGAAAATTGATAGTCTAATTTTTCTTTTTTAATAAAAATTTTAGTGGTCGTGAAGTCGATAAATCTTGTTTTGTCTCGAAGCTTTTCGATGTGGCAAAATGAGATTTAGAACTAGATAAAATTCCTAATTGATTTAATTTCGGTTCAAAGTGTTATTTTTGCAACTTCTTTTCATAAAAAGAAAAGCTAACAGCATAAATAAAATACCATGCCAAAAGAACTTTTACTTCAGGTAACGCCGGAAACAGCTGCAAACGAATTGTTGCTTAAAGATTATTTGTCCAAACAGATAAAAGTGGCTCCTGAAGAAATCCAGCATGTTAGTATTTTAAAACGTTCTATTGATGCGCGCCAAAAAGCGATTAAAATTAATTTGAAAGTCCTTATTTATTTAAAAGGAGAATCTTTTCAGGAAAATTTACTAGAACTTCCCAATTACCCTAATGTACAAAATGCTCAGGAGGTTATTGTTGTAGGAGCTGGTCCTGCGGGACTTTTTGCAGCTTTACAATTGATAGAATTGGGTTTAAAACCAATAGTTGTTGAAAGAGGAAAAGACGTTCGTGGCCGTCGTCGTGATTTGAAATCTATTAACCGGGATCATATTGTAGACGAAGATTCTAATTATTGTTTTGGTGAAGGTGGAGCAGGAACCTATTCGGATGGGAAATTATACACGCGTTCTAAAAAAAGAGGCGATGTCAATCGAATTTTAGAATTATTAGTGGCTTATGGCGCTACTCCAGATATTTTGGTAGATGCGCATCCACACATTGGAACTAATAAATTACCAAAAATTATCGAAGACATTCGTGAAAAAATTAAAGAATGTGGTGGTCAGGTTTTATTTGAAACCAGAGTGACTGATATTTTGGTGAAAAATAATGAAGTTGAAGGAATCGTAACCCAAAACGGAGATCGAATTCTTGCTAATAAATTGATTTTGGCTACAGGACATTCTGCCAGAGATATTTTCGAATTGTTACATAGAAAACAAATATTTATAGAGGCAAAACCTTTTGCTTTAGGCGTTAGAGCCGAACATCCACAATCTTTAATTGATAGCATTCAGTACAGTTGTGATTATCGTGGCGAATTGTTGCCGCCTGCACCATATAGTATTGTAAAACAAGTGGGAGGAAGAGGAATGTATTCTTTTTGTATGTGTCCCGGAGGCGTAATTGCTCCTTGCGCTACCAGTCCGGGAGAAGTGGTGACGAATGGTTGGTCTCCTTCCAAAAGAGATCAGGTGACGGCTAATTCCGGAATTGTCGTCGAATTAAAATTAGAGGATTTTAAACCTTTTGCAAAATTTGGCGCTTTGGCGGGAATGGAATTCCAAAAAAGCATCGAACAAAAATCATGGCATTTAGCAGGAGAAACGCAAAAAGTACCTGCACAAAAAATGATTGATTTTACACAATCTAAAGTTTCGAAAGAAATCCCCAAAACATCTTATGTTCCTGGAACGACTTCGGTAGAATTGGGACAGGTTTTTCCTGGATTTTTAACCCAGATATTGCGTGAAGGTTTTACTGCTTTTGGAAAATCTATGCGTGGATATCTAACAAACGAAGCTGTTCTTCATGCGCCAGAATCCAGAACATCATCGCCAGTGCGAATTCCCAGAGACGGAGTTACATTAGAGCATTTGCAAATAAAAGGCTTGTATCCCTGTGGAGAAGGGGCAGGTTATGCGGGCGGAATTATTTCGGCTGCAATTGATGGTGAAAAATGTGCTTTGATGATTGGTGAAGCATTAAATAAAAAACCTCAAATTATTAGCTAATTCGAGGTCTAGTAAGGATTAGATATTTATGTTTTTATACATGAATTCCACAGATTAACACGAATGTGTTTGGTTGTAATTCCACCAATCTGTAAAAGCAGATGGAGTTAGTGTGATTTTGAGTTTTTAGAATTTGTGATAATTCTTGAAATTTGTGTCTCGATTTATTTTTTCTTTTTCAAACGGTCTTTAAAAACCTTTTCAAACTTTTCTAATTTGGGTTGGATTACCAGTCTGCAATACGGTTGGTTTTTATTGTATTGGTAGTAATCCTGATGATAATCTTCTGCTTCATAAAAGTTTTTTAAAGGATCAACTTTGGTAACAATTGGATTGTTGTAAACCTTATTTGCATTCAAAGTATTGATAATATCTTGAGCAGTTTTTCTTTGTTCTTCATTTTTGTAAAAAATAACCGAACGGTATTGTGTACCAACATCAGCTCCCTGACGATTCAATGTTGTTGGGTCATGAACAGTGAAAAAGACTTTTAGAATTTCGTCTAAATTAGTAACTTTTTTGTCGAAAGTGATTTGAACTACTTCGGCATGACCTGTTTTTCCAGTGCAAACTGCTTCGTAGCTGGGATTCCCTACTTTCCCTCCAGAAAATCCGGATACTACTGTTTTTACTCCTGTAAGATTTTCGTAAATAGCTTCAATGCACCAATAGCAACCACCTCCAAGTGTTATGGTTTCTAGATTGGAAGTGTTTTTTTTAGAATTATTTTGTCCCATCATCGTTAATGATAGAAAGAGAATAATTAAGAATGACTTTTTCATAATATATTTTTAAGTAGTATTATTTGCTATCAGCAATAAAATCAAGAGCAATAGAATTCATGCAATATCTTTTTCCTGTAGGAGGTGGACCATCGTCAAAAAGATGCCCTAAGTGTCCGCCACATCTTCCGCAAAGTGCTTCGATGCGTTCCATGTTGTAAGAGTAGTCATTTTTATAGACTACACTTTTTTTATTTTCTTGTTCAAAAAAACTGGGCCAGCCACAGCTACTAGAAAATTTAGCAGTAGAACGGAATAATAAATTCCCGCAGGAAGCACAATAATACGTTCCTTTTTCATCGGCATTCCAATATTTTCCTGTAAAAGCTCTTTCGGTTTCGGCTTTTCGCATTACCAGATAAACGTCTTCGGGAAGTACTTTTTTCCACTGTGCATCGCTAAGTTTTAGTTTTGTGGTATCGGTATTAGAATAGTACGGATTTCCAGATTTGCTAATTTTATTATTAGTTGTTGTTTTTTCTATCTTTTTATATTCTTTGCTTTGTCCGCAAGCGGTAAAAATAAATAAAGGTAATAAAAAGAGCATATTGACAAAAGAATTGGTTTTCATCGTTAATTTTTTTAGGGTTTTTAGTTTATGCTAATAATTAATCTTTTGGTAAACACAAAGATAGCTGTCAAAACGGGTGTTTAATATTATAAAGTGTACAATTTAACAGCTATTTATAATTTGTTTACTTAATTATATTTACGGCTTAAATTAGTTTTTGGTTTTGTAGCGCTACTGGATTATGGCATAATGATGTAAAATTTGAAGCCTTTTAATATTCTTTGTTGTTTTAAGTTTATAATTTGAAAGAGAACGTTAAAGGATTACTCTTTCCTTATCTTTTTTGTATTTTTGTGTAGCTATAAAAAAATATGATAGAAGAAAACGTAATACTAGTTAATGAAAATGATGAGCAAATAGGGCTGATGCCTAAACTGGAAGCTCATGAAAAAGCGGTATTACACCGTGCCTTTTCGGTTTTTGTGTTAAATAATAAAAACCAATTGATGTTGCAACAACGGGCACATCATAAATACCATTCTCCAATGTTGTGGACCAATACCTGTTGTAGTCATCAGCGTGAAGGCGAAACAAATCTTCAGGCTGGAAACAGAAGATTAATGGAGGAAATGGGATTTCAAACAGAATTAAAAGAGTTATTTCATTTTATTTATAAAGCCCCTTTTGATAATGGATTAACGGAGCATGAATTAGACCATGTGATGATTGGGTATTTTGATGAAGATCCTTTAATTAATCCAGAAGAAGTGGAATCCTGGAAATGGATGGAAATTGAAGCTGTAAAAGAAGATATTCTAATTAATCCAGATGTTTATACGGTGTGGTTTAAGATTATTTTTGACGAATTTTATCATTATTTAGAAGCACATAAACTTTAAAAAGCTAATTTTTGAATTTAAAATTACACTATGAGAGTAACAATAAGTAGAAAAGCACACTTTAATGCAGCTCATCGTTTGTATCGCAAAGATTGGACTTTTGAGCAAAATGATGCTGTTTTTGGCAAATGCAATAATCCTAATTTTCATGGTCATAATTATGAATTAATTGTAAGTGTTACTGGAGCAATCGACCCCGAAACGGGTTATGTAATTGATGCTAAAATCTTGGCTGATATTATTAAGGAAGAGGTAGAAGATGCTTTCGATCATAAAAATTTGAATTTGGATGTAGCTGAATTTGGAAATATAAATCCAACTGCCGAAAATATTGTAGTTGTCATTTGGAATAAAATAAGAAAACGTATCGATTCGAAATTTGATCTAGAAGTAGTGCTGTATGAAACACCTCGTAATTTTGTAACTTATAAAGGAGAATAATGGCATTAAAAGTAGGAGATGTAATTCCAAAATTTACTGCCAAAGATGCTGACGGAAATCTTTTTGAGAGCCAATCCATAATTGGTAAAAAAGCAGCTATTATTTATTTTTATCCAAAAGATAATACACCACAATGTACCGCTCAGGCCTGTGGTTTTAGGGATAATTATGATGATTTTTTAAATCTGGATGTTGAGGTTATCGGGATTAGTTCGGATGATGTTCATTCGCATCAGGAATTTGCTAAAAAGTACAACTTACCATTTGTTTTATTGTCTGATCCGGATAAGGCTATTCGAAATCTTTTTGGTGTGCCGTCAAAAATATTTGGTTTACTTCCAGGTCGGGTGACTTATTTTGTTGACAAACACGGCATGATTCAAATTGTCTTTGATAGTTTGTTGGGGATGAAACATGTTTCTAAGATGATTCAGGAGTTGGTTAAATAATCTATAGAATTGAATGGATAATACTTGTTTTTAGAGAATTAGTATTGTTACATTTGCTTCGATAAAAATATAAAAATGATGAAAAATATATATCCATTGCAGTTTACGCCTATTTTGAAAGAAAGAATTTGGGGCGGCGAAAAATTAAAAACAGTTTTAGGAAAGTCGATTGAATCTTCTACAACTGGTGAAAGTTGGGAATTGTCTACTGTTGAAGGAGATGTGAGTGTGGTGGCGAATGGAGCATTAAAGGGAAGTTCGTTAATGCAAATTATTGATGAGTCTCCAAACGAAATCTTGGGAACCGCAGTTTATAAGAAATTCGGAAAGCAATTTCCGTTGCTTTTTAAATATTTAGATGCCCGAGAAGATTTGTCAATACAAGTACATCCTAATGATGATCTGGCTAAAGAACGTCATAATTCATTTGGAAAAACTGAAATGTGGTACATTATGCAAGCGGATGATGATGCTCGTATAATTGTAGGTTTCAAAGAAAAATCGAATGCGAATGAGTATGTTGAAAATCTAAAAAATAAAACCTTGCTTTCTATTCTGGATGATGTAAAAGTAAAGTCTGGAGATGTTTTTTTTCTGGAAACAGGAACAGTGCATGCTATTGGAGCTGGTTTAGTGGTTGCCGAAATTCAGCAAACTTCTGATATTACCTATCGTATTTATGATTTTGATAGAGTAGATGCTCAGGGAAATGGAAGAGAATTGCATATTGATCAGGCTCTAGATGCTATTAATTATGACAAGGTTGATACTTATAAAGATTATACTAAAGAAGTAAATCAATCCAACGTTGTTGTTGATTGTCCTTATTTTACAACTAATTTTGTTCCTCTGGATGGAGAAGTTTCCATTAAAAAATCATCAGAAACTTTTACGGTTTATATGTGTGTTGAGGGAAGTTTCGAATTAGTTTATAATGGTGAAAAATACCATTACAAAAAGGGAGATACGGTGTTGATTCCAGCAGCAATTGACGCTTTTGTTTTGAACGGAAAAGCTTCTATTTTAGAAATTTACATTTCATAGTAGCTAATAGAAAGTTTATGTGTACTTTTGCAGACGCAAATTAAAATTAAATAAAAATGGCAAACGTTAAGAATTTAAAGAAAGACATCAATTACGTTTTAGGAGATATTATTGAAGCAGTTTACTTGTTTGAAATTTCTACAACAGGAAAACCAACAGATGAAACCAACGCATTAATTGACGAAGCGATTGCTGCTTTTGATACTTTGATCGTTAAAGTGAACGCTAAAAATGTTGAAAACAAAAAAGCACATTTCAAACAGATAAATGTAGAATTGGAACAAACTGCAAATCAATTGATTGCTAAAATCAATAATTTGTAGTAAAAAAAAGGGTGAAAAAAGTTTGAAATTATTTTGGAATAACAAAATACAGGCTTATATTTGCACCCGTAATGAGTCGCCAGCGTAGCTCAGTTGGCTAGAGCAGCTGATTTGTAATCAGCAGGTCGTGGGTTCGAGTCCCTCCGCCGGCTCAAAAAACCATCTATATCTTTTAGGTGGTTTTTTATTTGAGTTGATAAAACACATTACAAAATATTGAGTCGCCAGCGTAGCTCAGTTGGCTAGAGCAGCTGATTTGTAATCAGCAGGTCGTGGGTTCGAGTCCCTCCGCCGGCTCAAAAAGAAACCATCTAATTTTATTAGGTGGTTTTTTGTTTTTATACTGTTTTGAATAAATGTCAAAATTGATCAATTGAGTCAATCCTAAAAGTAAAAAAAAGATTCTTAATAGTTAGAATTTGGAGTTTTAAAAATTTGGAATTTGACACAAATAAAAATGCCGTCTAATTTTGTTAGACGGCATTTTTTATATGTTTAAAAGAGAATTATATTTTTATAGGTTTCTCTGCAGTAAATACAAAATAGAAGCCAATTAAAATGAATGGGATGCTTAACCATTGCCCTGTAGAAAGTAATCCTAAAGCATTTTCGAATCCGCCCTGGCTTTCTTTTACTGATTCTACTACCATTCGAACTGAAAACAAAAGCACAAGGAAAAGTCCAAATAAGAAACCTGCTTTCTTTCTGACTTCGGTTTTCCAATATAAGAAAAACAAGATAGCAAAAACAAAAACGTAACAAACGGCTTCGTATAACTGAGCTGGATGTTTAACGGGAACCTGAGCTAGTAAATTAACAAATTTTGGATCTGTTGCTATAGCAGTATATGCTTCTTTAGGGTTTGAAATTTGTGTTGCATTCACGGCATCTGCTTTGCTGTAATAATCCTGAATAAATTTTATTCCAAAAGCAGAGTTTGTTTCTTTCCCAACAATTTCTGAATTGAAAAAGTTACCTAATCTCACAAAGATAGCTCCACTTGCAACAGCAATAACTACACGGTCTAAAATCCAAAGTAACGGTCTTTTTAGAATGTTTTTACTGTAATAGTACATTGCAATTATGATGGATATTGCAGCGCCATGGCTAGCTAAACCCTGGAATCCTGTAAATTCAAATTTAGGAGAAAACCTAAACGGTAAAAAGATTTCAAGTAAGTGATTTCTAAAATATTCCCAGTCGTAAAAGAAAACATGTCCTAATCTGGCACCAATTAATGTAGCTAGAACGGTCCATACAAATAGTGAATCTAATTTTTCTATGGATTCATTTTCGCGTTCGAAAATGTTTTTCATAATGTACCAGCCTAATCCAAAGGCAACTACAAACATTAGGCTGTAAAATCGAATTACAAAAAAACCTAAATCTATACCTTCGGATGGATTCCATACGATGTTTAAAGCTTGTGTCATATATTGTTATTTATGATTGTAAAAATAAATATTAAAAGTAAAACCAGTACTAATTAAAGGTTAATGTTTATGATTGCATTTTTTTTCCGGAACTGGATCGTAGCCGCTTCTTCCCCAGGGATTACAGCTAATAATTCTTTTTATTCCTAAATAACCACCATAAAATAAACCATAAGTTCTTAAGGCTTCAATCATATAAGTAGAACAAGTAGGTGAGAATCTACATGTTGCTGGTGTTAATGGTGAGATTACCAGCTGGTAGAAACGCACCAATACAACAAATGGAAATATGATGATTTTTGAAAACATTTTACAGGTTTATGGAATGATTTTGAAATTCATAAAAAAATATTTTCATTGTATTTTTAAAATCAAATGCTAAAACTGGTTCCTTCTTTACTGTCTTTAAGTTGGATTCCTAAAGCAAGTAGTTGATCTCTAATGTGGTCTGACATGGCAAAATCTTTATCGGCGCGAGCCTTGTTTCGCATACCAATTAACATATTGATAGTTCCCTCTAATTTGTCATTGCTGCTATCAGTTGCTTTTTGATTTTCCAGGCCTAAAACATTGAAAACAAAAGAGCGCATAGTTGTAGAAAGAGTTTCAAGATCAGTGGCATTGATGGTTTCTTTGTTTTCTTTTAGCAGATTAACAAAACGTACCCCTTCAAATAATTGTGCAATTAAAATAGGTGTGTTGAAATCATCGTTCATTGCATCATAACAAAGTTGTTTCCAGTTAGCAATGTCTAAACTGCTGTTTGGGCTAACGTTTATTTGATTTAAAGAATCTACTGCTTCCATTAATCTTTTGTATCCTTTTTCGGCAGCCACAATAGCTTCATCCGAAAAATCAAGAATACTTCTATAATGTGCCTGTAACATGAAAAAACGTGCTACTGAGGCTGGAAAAGCTTTGCTAAGAATAGTGTTTTTTCCAGATAAAATTTCGCCTGGTAAAATATTATTTCCAGTAGATTTTGCCATTTTTTTACCGTTTAAGGTAAGCATATTGGCGTGCAACCAGTAATTCACCGGAGTTTGTCCTGTGCAGGCTTCGTTTTGAGCAATTTCGCATTCGTGGTGAGGGAATTTTAAATCCATTCCTCCTCCGTGAATGTCAAAATGATTGCCAAGGTATTTGGTACTCATGGCAGTGCATTCTAAATGCCATCCAGGGAAACCATCGCTCCATGGTGAAGGCCAACGCATAATATGTTGTGGTTCAGCTTTTTTCCATAAAGCAAAATCTTGCGGATTTCTTTTGTCGGATTGTCCGTCAAGATCTCTGGTATTGGCAAGCATATCTTCAATATTGCGTCCGCTTAATTTTCCGTAATGATTGGTTTTATTGAACTTTACCACATCAAAATAAACAGATCCATTGGCTTCGTAACCAATTCCTGAATCAATTATTTTTTTAATGATTTCAATTTGCTCAATGATATGACCTGTTGCGGTAGGTTCTATACTTGGAGGTAAAAAGTTAAATGCTTTTAGAATTTCATGAAAATCTACAGTATAACGCTGTACTACTTCCATTGGCTCTAATTGTTCTAAACGTGCTTTTTTAGCAATTTTATCTTCTCCTTCATCAACATCATCAACAATGTGTCCTACATCGGTAATGTTTCTAACATATCTTACTTTGTAACCCAAATGAATGAAATACCTAAAAATCACATCAAAAGACATGAATGTTCTTAGGTTTCCAAGATGTACATTACTGTAAACGGTTGGTCCGCAAACATACATTCCAATGCTACCTTCATTGATAGGTACAAAAGTTTCTTTTTCTCCTGAGAGTGAATTGTATATTTTTAGTGTCTGAGTATTGTAAATTGACATGTTTTGTTTTTTTGGGAGCTATTTTGCCAGTTGCTTCGCTTATGGTTGTGTTGAAGAGATGTTAGAAAACTAATCTGTTATTAGAATTTCGTTTCTAATTTGATGTAATCTAAAAATTCTCTTCTTGCTTGATCTTCTTTGAATTTTCCTCCAAATTCAGAAGTTACGGTACTGCTTTCAATATCGCTAATTCCTCTTGAGTTAACACAAAGGTGTTTGGCATCAATAACACAGGCTACATCTTCAGTTCCTAAAGCTTTTTGTAATTCTTGTACAATTTGCATAGTAAGACGTTCTTGTACCTGAGGTCTTTTAGAATAATATTCTACAATACGGTTCATTTTTGATAAACCAATTACAGTTCCATTAGAAATATAAGCCACATGAGCTCTACCAATAATTGGTAATAAATGGTGTTCGCAAGTAGAATAAACAATAATGTTTTTTTCGACTAACATTTCTCCGTATTTGTAGTTGTTGTCAAAAGTAGAGGCTTTTGGTTTTCTGGCAGGGTTTAAACCTCCAAAAATTTCCTTTACAAACATTTTTGCAACACGATTAGGTGTGCCTTTTAAACTATCGTCGGTTAAGTCCATTCCTAAAGTTAAAAGAATGTTTTCGACGTCTTTTTTTATTTTCTCAATTTTTTCATCATCCGAAATTGCGAAAGCATCGTCACGCAGAGGATTTTTTGCACTTGAACCAATATGATTGTCTCCTATTTCGTCGTGCAGGTCTTCGTTTTGTATCATTAAATACTACTATTATAGTGGGTGTATATTTTTAAGGCTGTAAAGATAATTAATATAAACTAAAGAATTTCTATAGCTTTTGATAAAAAATAGTTCTTTTTAGCTGCCAATTTTGGGGCAATTTTAAAGAACAAAGACAATAACTTTAAATGGGTTATTGTCTTTGTTAATGTGTTTAAAAACTCATTGTAAATTTACTTTGCATTATAAGTTGCAATCGCATCTTTTAATATATGCACGGCTTTTGTTAGGTCTTCTTTGTTAAGTACATAAGCAATACGCACTTGGTTTAATCCCATTCCTGGAGTCGAATAGAATCCTGCTGCGGGAGCTACCATAACCGTTTCTCCGTTTAGATTGTAACTTTCTAAAAGCCATTGCGCAAAAGTTTCTGTATTGTCTACAGGAAGTTCAGCAATGCAATAAAAGGCAGCTTTAGGTAATGTTACCTTCATTCCTTCTATTTTGTTCAATTCAGAAATTAGTGTGTTTCTTCTTTCTTTGTATTCTACAATTACTTCGTCAAAATAACTTTGAGGTGTATCAATAGCAGCTTCGCAAGCAATTTGTTCAATTGTAGGCGGGCACAAACGAGCTTGTGCAAATTTCATTGCTGCAGCAATAACTTGTTTGTTTTTAGTCACCATACAACCAATTCGCGCTCCACACATACTATAACGTTTGGATACGGAATCAATCATAATTACATTTTGTTCCAAACCTATAAGATTCATCACTGAATAGTGAATGTCTTTTTCGTCATATATAAATTCACGGTATACTTCGTCAGCAATCAAAAACAAATCGTGTTTTTTTACCAAGTCACCCAATTGTTGAATTTCCGTTTCTGTATATAAATTCCCTGTAGGATTACTTGGGTTGCAAATTAGTATCGCCTTTGTTTTTGGTGTAATTAATTTTTCGAAAGCTTCTATAGAAGGTAGTGTAAAACCACTTTCAAAACTTGAATTTACTGGAATTACGGTAGCACTTGATTCTTCAGAAAACGCATGGTAATTAGCATAGAAAGGCTCAGGAATAATGATTTCATCTCCTGGATCCATAATACTTCCTAATGCAAATAATAAAGCTTCAGAACCACCGGTAGTAATCATGATATCAGTATAATCAACCCTTACATTTTGATTGGTGTAAAATTGGGCTAACTTTTTTCGATAACTTTCATAACCTGCCGAAGGACCATATTCGATAATATCCATATCGATGTTCTTAATGGCTTGGATGGCTATTTCTGGACTTTTTATATCGGGTTGGCCTATGTTTAAGTGATATACTTTTAGGCCTTTCTTATTAGCTATATCAGCAAATGGAGCCAATTTTCGAATTGGCGATTCGGGCATTCTACGGCCTCTTATTGAAATCTCAGGCATGTTAATAAAAATTTGGTACAAATTTGCGATTTTTTTTTCGAACTAACCTATCGATAGTTTACAATTTGATAATATATCGATTTAAATGCAGGATTTTTATTAATTTTATAGAAACTCTCTTTCATGAAAAAAATAATCCTATTTTTTTTTCTTTTTAGCTTTGCGATTTCTACTTTTTCGCAAGAGGGGTTTGAATTTGTTAAAACCAAAAATAGCAAGGTTAAGGTTCCTGTTAAACTCATTAATAATTTGGTCTTTATTCCAGTTAAGATTAATGGAGTGGAATTATTATTTCTATTGGATACAGGGGTAAAAGAAACCATTTTGTTTGGTTTTGATGAGGCAAAGAAAATAGCACTTAATAAGTTAGAGAAAGTAAATTTTAAAGGTTTAGGAACGAATGAAACTGTTGGTGGTTTTAAGTCTTCGGGGAATTTTTTAACAATAGGCGACATGCAGTCTAAGAATCATTTGTTGTATTTGATTTCAGACTCATCTTCGGATTTGTCCAGTTTTGTGGGGATTTCTGTAAATGGAATTGTTGGTTCAGCTGCTTTTAAAAATCATCTGGTAGAAATTGATTACCTAAAAAAAGTGGTTATTTTTCATAAGCTGAATTCAAAATTTCATAAGAAAATTGATAAGAAGTATACCAAAGTTCCTATTGTTATAGAAGGCGGAAAACCATATGTCAATTCGGCAGTAAAGGTCAATACCGAAGAAGTTCCTGTTAAACTTCTTATTGATTCTGGAAATAGTGATGCAGTGTGGCTTTTTGATGAGCTTTCGGATCAATTAGAATTGCCAGAACCCGAAAAGTATTTTGAAGATTATTTGGGACAAAGTCTCAGTGGAGCAGTGGTGGGTAAAAGAGCTCGTATTGCGGAGTTTTCGATTGCCGATTTTAAATTTGAATCTCCCATTGTTGCTTTTCCCGATTCTATTTCGGTACATAATATTAATTTACAATCTGGTCGTTTGGGGTCTTTAGGTGGGGAAATTTTGAAACGATTTTCAGTTGTTTTTGATTATTCGAATAGGCAGCTGTTTTTAAAGAAAAACAAAGCCTACGCTTCATCGTTTTTTTATAATAAAAGTGGAATTGAAATTTGGCATACAGGATCACAATGGATAAAACATGTAATTGCTGTTCCAGATAATGCAACTATTAAGAAGGCAGAAGATAAAAATACAAATGCTGATAATTCTAAAATGCAATTGAAACCCATTTATGAGATTGGTCATATTAGAGAAAAATCAAATGCGGCAAAAAGCGGTTTACGTGAGGGTGATATTCTTGTGGCTATTGACGGAAAAACAGTTTTTGATTATTCGTTACAAGAAATCAATGCTTTTTTATGGTCTGAGGATGAAATTTGGATAGAAATAAAAATTCTAAGAGAAGGAAAAGAAATGAACTTTAAGTTTCAATTATTGAATGTTTTATAAAAAAAAAATGCTTCTTAGAGTATAAGAAGCATTTGTAATAAAATTTAAGAACCGACTTCGCCTTTTATTTTTAAAGCAATTCTGCCCTCGTCATAATTAATGGCATTGGATTCTACAGTAATCGTTTTTCTAATTGGTCCGGGAACCATATTGTATTTAATGTCAATTTTACTTGATTTTCCAGGTTGTACCGTTTCATTTTGTTTTGATAAAACAGTGCAGCTAGTTGTAGATTGAACAGAATAGATAATTAATGGTGCATCTCCTGTGTTAGTGTATTCAAAAGAACGAATTCCGTTATCGTTGTTTTTGTTAATAGTTCCGTAATCGATAGTGTTATTTTTAGCCTTGAACTCTATTTTAGCTCCCTTTTGAGCAAATCCAATACAGCTAAATAATAAAATAGCTATAAATGTGGTAATTTTTTTCATTTTAGTTGGTCTTATATAAAGTAAATATACTTTGTTTTAATTAGTACACAAATTTTTATTTCCCTTTTTATAGTGTACTTAATTATTTACTTTTGTTCCCGATTATAAAATACAAAAATCAGACCAAAGTAAAAGGTTTATTTGTTGATGTGTTTATCTGTTAATACGGAAAGTTATTTACCGTTTATCAGTTTAGCCACATCCACAAATTGACAAATAAACGAATCAACATAGAAAAATGACAATTCCTGCACAATTTGACGCTAAAACGATAGAGCAAAAATGGTATGACTACTGGATGAAAAATAATTATTTTCATTCAGAACCAGACCATAGAACACCTTATACCATTGTTATTCCTCCGCCTAACGTGACAGGAGTCTTGCACATGGGGCATATGTTAAACAATACTATTCAGGATGTTTTAATTCGTAGAGCCCGTCTTAAAGGTTTTAACGCTTGCTGGGTTCCGGGAACGGATCATGCTTCTATTGCAACTGAGGCAAAAGTTGTAGCGAAATTGAAACAAGAAGGAATTAATAAAAACGATTTAACTCGTGAAGAATTCCTAAAACATGCCTGGGAATGGACTGACAAATATGGCGGAACAATTCTGGAGCAACTTAAAAAATTGGGAGCTTCTTGCGATTGGGAGAGAACCAAATTCACTATGGATGCTGATATGTCAGCATCTGTAATCAAGTCTTTTGTTGATTTATACAACAAAGGTTTAATTTATAGAGGATACCGAATGGTAAACTGGGATCCGGAAGCAAAAACGACTTTGTCCGACGAAGAAGTTATTTATGAAGAACAACAAGGGAAATTATTTTTTCTAAAATATAAAATTGAAGGTTCGGAAGATTTCTTGACGATTGCTACAACGCGTCCTGAAACTATCTTTGGAGATACTGCCATTTGTATCAACCCGAATGATGAGCGTTTTGCACATTTAAAAGGTAAAAAAGCGATTGTACCTATTTGCGGTAGAGTAATTCCAATTATCGAAGACGAATATGTAGATGTAGAATTCGGAACAGGATGTTTGAAAGTAACGCCTGCACACGATATGAACGATAAAACTCTTGGTGAAAAACACAATCTTGAAATTGTTGATATTTTTAATGAAGATGCTACATTAAACAGCTTCGGATTACACTATCAGGGAAAAGATCGTTTTGTAGTTCGTACAGAAATTGCAAAAGAACTGGAAGAAATTGGAGCTTTGGCAAAAACTGAAATCCATTTGAATAAAGTAGGAACATCTGAAAGAACCAAAGCGGTAATCGAACCAAGATTATCAGACCAATGGTTTTTAAAAATGGAAGATTTGGTAAAACCAGCAATTAAATCGGTTTTAGAAGATGGTGATATAAAATTGCATCCCGCTCGTTTTAATAATACCTATGCACATTGGTTGAACAATATTCGCGATTGGAATATTTCTCGTCAATTATGGTGGGGACAACAAATTCCTGCATATTATTACGGAGACGGAAAAGAAGATTTTGTAGTTGCAGAAAATATCGAAGACGCTTTGGCTTTAGCCAAAGAAAAAACTTCAAACTCCCAACTTCAAACTTCTGACTTGAAACAAGATGTTGATGCTTTGGATACCTGGTTCTCGTCTTGGTTATGGCCAATGTCTGTTTTTGGTGGTATAATGGATCCGGCAAGCGCAGATTATAAATATTATTATCCAACAAATGACTTGGTTACAGGTCCGGATATTTTATTTTTCTGGGTTGCCAGAATGATTATTGCAGGTTATGAATATGCAGGTGAAAAACCATTTACAAATGTATATCTAACTGGCTTGGTTCGTGACAAACAACGTAGAAAAATGTCTAAATCATTAGGAAATTCTCCTGATCCTTTAGATTTGATCGAGAAATTTGGTGCTGATGGAGTTCGTGTAGGATTGCTTTTAAGTGCTTCTGCAGGAAACGATATTATGTTTGATGAGGAATTGTGTAATCAAGGAAAAGGATTTTCAAACAAGATTTGGAATGCATTTAAATTGATTAAAGGTTGGGAAGTTTCTGAAACTATCCCGCAACCAGAATCATCAAAAGTGGCTATTGAATGGTACGAAGCAAAATTACAGCAAACTTTGGTTGATATTGAAGATAATTTTGAGAAATACAGAATTTCAGATTCATTAATGGCAATTTATAAATTGGTTTGGGATGATTTCTGTTCTTGGTTCTTAGAAATGATCAAACCGGCGTACCAACAACCAATTGACAAAGCTACATTCGACAAAGCAATAGAAATGTTAGAAAGTAATTTGAAGTTATTGCATCCGTTTATGCCGTTTTTGACAGAGGAAATTTGGCATTTAATTGCTGACAGAACTGCTGAAGAAGCTTTAATTGTTTCAACCTGGCCAGAATTAAAACCGTTTAATGCTAATTTAATTGCTGATTTTGATAATACAATAGAAGTAATTTCTGGAATCAGAACGATCAGAAAAGACAAAAACATTCCGTTTAAAGATGCTATCGAATTGAAGGCAATTAATAGCGAGAATATCTCAACTTATTTTGATTCTATAGTAACGAAATTAGGAAATATTTCTGCTTTCGAATATGTTACTACAAAAGTAGATGGAGCTTTATCTTTCCGTGTAAAATCAAATGAATATTTTATTCCGATTTCTGGAAATATTGATGTTGAAGCGGAGATTAAGAAATTAGAAGAAGAATTAAAATATACACAAGGTTTCTTAAAATCAGTTCAGGCAAAATTGTCAAATGAAAAATTTGTTAATGGAGCACCAGAAAAAGTTTTGGCTAACGAAAAACAAAAAGAGGCGGATGCTTTGGCAAAGATTGCAACAATAGAGCAGAGTTTGGCTGGTTTGAAGTAATTTGAAATACGTTTTTATATAAGAGACCAAAATAGAGTTCATCTATTTTGGTCTCTTTTTTTTTGTATTAAATAAATTTTGGCACAATTAATGGACAATAGTTTTTATATCTTAACCATTTAAAAAATTTATGTCATGAAAAAAATAATAACACTTTTTGCAGTAGTAGTAGGTCTTTTTGTGTTTTCTAGTTGTGAAGGACCAGAAGGACCTCCGGGTTTCGATGGACAAGATGCTCCAGTTGCTTATGTTTATGAAGTTGATGCTAACTTTGTTGGCCCTAACTATTCTGTGACTAGCAACCCGTCAGGTATGTTGTCAGGAGATAATATTTTAGTATATGAATTAGTGAGTACAGGTGGAGTAGATAGTTGGGCATTATTACCTCAGATATATTACTTTAATAATGGAACAGAGACAGCTCAATATAATTACACTTTCTCAAAAAATAGAGTTACAATCTTTATAAAAGGTAGTTTGAGTGATTTATCTGGGCTACCAAATAGTTTTAGAACAGGGAAAATATTTAGGATTGTAATTGTTCCTGGTGATGATGGTGTAAATGCTAAAGTCGTAAATGATAATAAGGCTAAAGAAGATTATTCAGATTATAATGCAGTAATCGAAAAATATAATATTGACGATAGCAACGTTCAAAAATTAAACTAATTATTTTAAGCGCACAAAAAAAGGAAATCTCTCGATTTCCTTTTTTTATATTTTTATACTTTATTGTTTCGTTTTTCCTTTTGAAGGGAAGCAATAATTCCTGCTAGTAAAGAAACTGCAATAAAGGCCAGAGAAGCCCATTCTGGAAGATGAATGAATTTATGTAGCATCATCTTTAAACCTACAAAAGTTAAAATAGCAATTAAACTATATTCTAAGTAGCTGAATTTTTCCAGCATATTAGCTAAGAAGAAATACATAGAACGCAGTCCAAGAATAGCAAAAATATTCGAACTAAATACTAGGAAAGGATCGGAAGTGATGGCTAAAATAGCGGGTACACTATCTAATGCAAAAATCACGTCCATTACTTCAATAAGAATTAAAGCAACAAATAAAGGTGTTGCAGTATTGACGTTTTCAATTTTTACAAAAAAATGCTCGCCTTCAATCTTTGTTGTTATCGGAGTTAATTTTCTTAAGTATTTGTAGATTACTGAATTTTGAGGATCATATTCGTGCTCTTCTTTTGTGAAAAACATTTTGATAGCTGTATAAATTAAGAAAGCCCCAAATAAATATGTGGTCCAGGCGAATTTATTGATGATCATAACTCCAAAATAAATCATAAGACCTCTAAAAATTATGGCACCAATGATTCCCCAAAATAATACACGGTGTTGGTATTTTTTAGGAATTCTAAATGAAGAGAAAATAATAGCGATTACAAAAATATTATCGATACTAAGGGAAAGTTCGATGAGGTAACCAGTGATGTACTTCATTGAAGCAGCCATCGGTTTTAACTGGTCGGGGTTTTCTACATAGTTGTTTTGGTAAAGCCAATAAACTACGGCTGAAAATAAGAAAGATAATGAAACCCAGATTCCGGTCCATTTTCCGGCTTCTTTCGAACTAATTTCGTGAGGGGTTTTGTTGAAGATTCCTAAGTCTAAAGCAAGGAATACTAAAATAGCGCTTATGAAGCAAATCCAAACTACCATGATATTTATTTTATGTTCGAGCAAAGATAGCTTTTTGTGTTCATATGATTGATTTAAGAATCTGAATTTATAGCATAAAAAAATGCCTCCATTTCTGAAGGCATTTTTGATTTTATAATTGAGGAATTACAATGCAGATTTAACTGTTTTGATAATTCTTGCAGCAATTTTGTATGGATCACCGTTAGAAGCTGGTCTTCTGTCTTCCAACCAACCTTTCCAGCCTTTTTGAACTGTAATAAGTGGAATACGGATTGAAGCTCCTCTATCAGATACTCCGTAAGAGAAATCGTGGATAGATGCAGTTTCGTGTTTACCAGTTAAACGTTGGTCATTGTAAGCTCCGTAAACAGCAATGTGCTCTTTAGTTACAGGACGGAAAGCTTCACAAATTCTTTCGTAAGTTGCTTGGTCTCCACATGTTCTTAATACATTGTTAGAGAAGTTAGCGTGCATACCTGAACCATTCCAGTCAGTATCACCAAGTGGTTTTGGGTGGTATTCAATATAGTAACCATATTTCTCAGTCAAACGATCTAATAAGTAACGAGCAATCCAGATTTCGTCACCTGCTTTTTTAGCTCCTTTAGCGAATAATTGGAATTCCCATTGTCCACAAGCAACCTCTTGGTTGATTCCTTCAAAGTTTAATCCAGCATCAATACATAAGTTAGCGTGCTCTTCAACTAAAGCTCTACCGTGAGTGTTTTTTCCACCTACTGAACAGTAGTACATTCCTTGAGGAGCTGGGTAACCACCTACAGGGAAACCTAATGGTAATAAAGTTTTAGTGTCCATGATGAAATATTCTTGTTCGAAACCAAACCAGAAATCATCATTGTCATCATCAATAGTAGCTCTACCGTTTGAAGGGTGTGGAGTTCCATCAGCATACATAACTTCAGACATTACTAAATATCCGTTGATACGATCTGGATCTGGATAGATAGCAACAGGAACTAAAAGACAATCAGAAGATCCTCCTTCAGCTTGTTTTGTAGAAGAACCGTCAAATGACCAGTTTCCAATTTCTTCTAAAGTCCCTTGAAAGTTTTCGTGCTCTTCAACTTTAGTTTTACTTCTAAGATTTTGAGTTGGTTCGTATCCGTCTAACCAAATGTACTCTAACTTTATTTTAGCCATAATAATATAAATTAATTTTCTTGATTTTAACTGAGGTGCAAATATAGAATATTTTTTTTAGTGCTGAAAACCTTGGGGTATCTTTTGTTTGAATGAAAGTTATTTTTCAGATTACTATATTTTGGTGGGGGGTATATTTAAAAAAAAGCAATTTTGAAGCTAAATAAAAAGCAATTTGATAATGCTGTCAGCAGGATTTTTATTTTAGATTTTTTATATTTGTAATTATTAATTAAAAATTGTGTATCAACAATTTAAAAAACAACAATCTATAATGTCAACAATTCGTTTTCAAGCACTAAGAGAAGCATCTAATAGAAAAGCAGTACATTTTGAGGAAACAGATAGAAAGTCAAGTATTTTTGGCTCCAATGTATTTAATGTAAAAGCAATGAGACAATATTTGACCTCAGACGCTTTTAAGGCGGTACAAGGCGCTATCCAACATGGAACAAAAATAGATAGAAAACTAGCCGATTATATTGCAATGGGTATGAAAGAATGGGCTTTGGCCAAAGGTGTAACTCATTATACTCACTGGTTCCAACCCTTAACAGGTACTACGGCCGAAAAGCACGATGCTTTTTTTGAAACCTCATATGATGGTAGTGATCCGGTTGAAAAATTTGGAGGAGCTCAATTAGTTCAACAAGAACCAGATGCATCTAGTTTTCCTAACGGAGGAATTAGAAATACTTTTGAAGCAAGAGGTTATACGGCCTGGGATCCAACTTCTCCAGCCTTTATATATGGAACAACTTTATGTATTCCTACGGTTTTTATTTCTTATACGGGAGAAGCCTTAGATAATAAGATTCCTTTATTAAGAGCTTTAGCAGCTATGGATGAAGCGGCTACTGAAGTTTGTCGTTATTTTGATAAAAATGTAAAAAAGGTTACTGCAACCTTAGGTTGGGAACAGGAATATTTTCTGGTAGATAAAGCTTTGGCGCATTCTCGTCCTGATTTAATGATGACAGGAAGAACCTTATTAGGACATACTTCGGCAAAAGGACAACAATTAGACGATCACTATTTTGGTTCTATCCCAACACGTGCATTGACTTACATGCGTGATTTAGAACAAGAATGTATGTTGCTTGGAATTCCGGTTAAAACACGTCATAATGAAGTAGCACCTAACCAATTTGAATTAGCTCCTATTTTCGAAGAAACAAATCTAGCGGTAGATCATAACTGTCTTTTAATGGATGTGATGCAAAAAGTGGCAGAGCGTCACGATTTTAAAGTTTTGTTTCATGAAAAACCGTTTAAAGGGGTAAACGGTTCTGGAAAACACAACAACTGGTCATTGGCAACTGATACTGGGGTGAATCTTTTGAGTCCAAGTAAAACGCCAATGAGTAATTTACAATTCTTAACTTTCTTTATCAATACAATTAAAGCGGTAAATGATTATGAAGAATTATTGCGTGCTTCGATTGCAACGGCTAGTAATGATCACCGTTTAGGAGCGAATGAAGCACCTCCGGCAATTATTTCGGTATTTATTGGAGATCAATTAACTAAAGTTCTGGCTGAATTAGAAAGTGTAACTACAGGGAAATTATCTCCGGAAGAAAAAACCGATTTAAAATTAAACGTAGTTGGGAAAATTCCAGAAGTTATTTTAGATAATACGGATAGAAACAGAACATCACCTTTTGCATTCACCGGAAATAAATTTGAGTTTAGAGCTGTAGGTTCTTCTGCTAACTGTTCGAATGCTATGACTACTTTAAATACAATTGTGGCAAAACAATTGAGAGATTTTAAAGAAGAAGTAGATGCTTTGATTGATTCTAAAGCAATGAAAAAAGACGATGCTATTTTTAATATTTTGAGAGAATATATTAAGGTATCTAAAGATATTCTTTTTGAAGGTGATGGGTATAGCGAAGCTTGGGAAATAGAAGCAAAGAAAAGAGGCTTGAGTAATTTTAAAACTACGCCTGAAGCTTTAAAAGCAAGAGCATCAAAAAGAGCACTGAATTTATTTTCAGAAATGGGAATTATGAATCATGTGGAAGTTGAAGCGCGTTACGAAATTGAATTAGAAGAATATGCGAAGAAAATCCAAATTGAAAGCAGGATTTTAGGAGATATTTCGAAAAATCATGTGATTCCAACAGCTATTCGTTACCAAAATACTCTAATCGAAAATGTAAAAGGTCTGAAAGATATTTTTGGAAAAGATTTCGAATCGATTGCAAAAGAACAAATTGGTTTAATAAAAGAAATTTCACTTCACATTGAAGGCATTAATGCTAAAGTAGAAGAGATGCGAAATGAAAGAAAAACGGCAAATATGATGGATAATGCTCAAAATATGGCCGAAGCATATTGCAATAAAGTAAAACCTTATTTTGAAATCATTAGAGCA
>Ga0247805_1000377_pt1 | contig 23719 bp, 22 predicted proteins | sample UWRJL044104R1_FD_180930 | JGI IMG/M metagenome (GOLD analysis project Ga0247805, IMG submission 180930) | Plant litter microbial communities from Arlington Agricultural Research Station in Wisconsin, United States - UWRJ-L044-104R-1 | ecosystem: Environmental > Terrestrial > Plant litter >... | reverse complement strand
AATTTGATTGCAAAAACTTATAACTATGGAATACCAAATTAAAGAAACAAAATCAGCAACTTCAAGGGCGAACGAATATGACATCAATTCGATTCCGATGGGCATTGCGTTTACGGATCACATGTTCATTTGCGATTATGACAATGGCTCATGGATTAATCCTAGAATTGAACCGATGGGCTTGATTCCGACGCATCCAGCGGCGATGGCGCTGCATTACGGACAGGCTATTTTTGAAGGTTTGAAAGCGACATTGGGAAAAGACGATACGCCGTTGTTGTTTCGTCCCGAAGAAAATGCCAAGCGCTTGAATTTTAGCGCTGATCGTATGGGAATGCCTGCATTTCCTGAAGATTTGTTCGTTGAAGGTTTGAAAAGATTGGTTGCCGCAGACCACAACTGGATTCCGAAAAATGAAGGCAGCGCGTTGTATTTGCGTCCGTTTATGTATGCCGATGAAGCGTTTATCGGAATGCGCGCAGCAACAAAATATAAATTCATTATTATGGCGTCACCGGCCGGACCATTTTTCAGCCGTCCGATTAAATTGTATGCCGAAACCAAATATGTGCGCGCAGTAAATGGCGGAACAGGCGAAGCCAAAGCAGCCGGAAATTACGCCGCAGCGATCCGCCCAACCGAATTTGCAAAAGCGAAAGGTTACGATCAGGTCTTATGGTTGGACGCGCAAAATTTTGAATACATTCAGGAAGTAGGAACGATGAATATTTTCTTTAAGATTGCTGGAAAATTTGTGACGCCAAATTTAGGCGGATCGGTTTTGGCCGGAATTACCAGAATGAGCGTGATCGATTTGTTGCGAGACAAAGGTTTTGAAGTGGAAGAACGCCCGATTACGATGACCGAAGTAAAAGAAGCTTCGGCAAATGGAACGCTCGAAGAATCTTTTGGCGTTGGAACCGCAGTCGGAATTGCGATGGTAGAGGAAATCGGGAATATGGATTTTACGATTACGTTGCCAAAGGAAAATCCGGTTTCCAACGACGTAAATGAAACGCTGAGTAAGATTAAAACGCAGCAACTCGAAGATAAATTTGGCTGGATCGTTCCGGTACAATTGAATTTCGACGTAGAAGCGTGATTCGTTTGAAGCGAGAAGTTCAATGATTAAGAAAATGCGCAGCCCAGATAGCAGTGTAAATCCTTTTTTGAGGAACGAAAAAAGATTGCAACGGATAGCTGGAAATGTCTGCCAAAAAAGAATAGCATGAATTCACGAATCATAGTTTTAAAATTGTGAGTTCGTGGCCAATAAAATAAAATGGAAGTAGCACATAACACATTGAATAAAGTCATTTTAGAAAAAGCGTTCTCTACAATGGCAACTGCGAAAGCGATGGCCGAATTGTATGAGGAAAATTTTAAGATCGTATCGAAATACGTGCATGCGACTTCGCGCGGACACGAAGCAATCCAAATTGCCGTGGCGATGCAGCTGTTGCCGCAGGATTATGCGTTTCCGTATTATCGCGATGATGCGATGCTGCTGGGAATCGGGATGCAGCCTTATGATTTGATGTTGCAACTCATGGCGAAAAAAGATGATCCTTTTTCGGGCGGTCGCACGTATTATTGCCATCCGAGTTTGCGCGATGCCGACAAGCCTAAAATTCCGCACCAAAGTTCGGCAACCGGAATGCAGGCAATTCCGGCAACGGGCGCGGCGATGGGATTTTGGTATAAAGAAAATGTGGGAATTCAGGATAAATTGAACGATTTGCCGGTGGTGGTTTGTTCGCTTGGCGATGCATCAGTAACGGAAGGCGAAGTGGCAGAAGCGTTTCAGATGGCGGCTTTAAAGCAACTGCCGATCTTGTATTTGGTACAAGATAATGGCTGGGACATTTCTGCAAATGCCAAAGAAACGCGTGCGCAAAATGCGTTTGATTATGCCAAAGGTTTTCACGGAATTGAAGCGATTTCGATTGATGGCGCCGATTTTACCGAAAGTTATCTGACAATCCAGAAAGTGTTGAAAACGATCAGAACGGAACGACGTCCGTTTTTAGTGCATGCGAAAGTGCCGTTGTTGAACCATCATACTTCGGGCGTCCGTATGGAATGGTACCGCGATGATTTGGATGAAGCACGTTCACGAGATCCGTATCCGGTGTTGAAACAACAACTTTTAGATGCTGGATTTTCATCAAATGACATAGAGAAAATAAACCTTTCGGCTGTTTCAAAAGTGCAGGAAGATTACGGTAAGGCGCTTCAGGCAGAAGATCCGAAACCTGAAGACTTGTTTACGTTTGATTTTGCGCCAACGCCGATTACGGAAGAAAAAGGCGAACGAAATCCGCAGCGAGAAGACAAAGTCGTCATGGTCGATTGCGCATTGTTTGCAGTCGAAGAACTGATGAAAAAACATCCGGAATCGTTGTTGTACGGGCAAGATGTTGGCGGTCGACTTGGTGGCGTTTTTCGAGAAGCGGCAACACTGGCACAGAAATTTGGAGACGATCGCGTTTTTAATACACCAATTCAGGAAGCATTTATCGTTGGGTCAACCGTTGGAATGTCGGCGGTTGGCTTAAAGCCGATTGTTGAGGTTCAGTTTGCCGATTACATTTGGCCCGGCCTAAACCAGTTGTTTACCGAAGTGAGTCGTTCGTGTTACTTGTCGAATGGAAAATGGCCGGTGAGCATGATCTTGCGTGTTCCGATTGGTGCTTATGGCAGCGGCGGGCCGTATCATTCTTCGTCGGTGGAAAGCATTTTGACAAATATTCGCGGCATTAAAATCGCATATCCGAGCAATGGCGCCGATTTGAAAGGTTTGTTGAAAGCAGCTTATTACGATCCGAATCCGGTAGTATTTTTAGAGCATAAAGGGTTGTATTGGTCAAAAGTCAAAGGAACTGATGCAGCGAGGGTCAATGAGCCAAGCGAAGATTACATATTGCCGTTTGGCAAAGCCAATGTGGTACAGGAAATCTGGGAACAGGAAAATGAAGAAACGATTTCGGTAATTACGTACGGAATGGGCGTGCATTGGGCGTTGAACGCCTCTGCAGAGATGAAATCAAAAGTTGAAATTATCGATTTAAGGACGTTGTTCCCATTGGATGAAGAAACAATTTTAAAATCCGTAAAAAAGTCTAAAAAATGTCTGGTGGTAACTGAAGAGCCGACAAACAATTCTTTCGCGAGAAGCTTGGCCGGCCTGATCCAGGAGAAATGCTTTAAATTTCTCGATGCGCCGGTGATGGTTATCGGATCTGAAAATATGCCTGCAATTCCGCTGAATGCTACATTGGAACAGACAATGATTCCTTCGATGGAAAAAGTAAAAGCAAAAATGGAGGAACTTTTACAATATTAGTGCTGACTACTTGTTCTTAGCTTCGAATATTGTCATCATCTCAGCAGATTTTTCAGGTTGGTTGACAGCCGCCAATGATTTAGCATATCTAAAATAATACATCGCTTCCAGGTCGGTATTCATAGCAAACAATTCGTCATACCATTTGGCAGCTGTATTGAGGTTGCCGTTAAAAAAATATTCGTTAGCCACACTTTTCAATAGTTTTTCGGATTTATATCCTTTTTCTAAAATCCTTTCGTAAGTCGCAATCAGGTCAATATTTACTGATGTTGGCCTTTTTTCAATAATTTCATCAATAGCGGCAGGGCTGGCAATGGCTACTTTAGCAGTTGTTCGGTTGGTTTTTTGCTTGACATATTTAGGGGTGATGATCCGGCTGTTGTTTGGGCCTAAATCGACATTACTTATCAGGCTTAAATCGGAAACCGTATACGTGGTGACCTGTGCACCAAACGACATATTGATCCGCTCTTCAACATAATAGTAAGCAACGTCAGACCGATTGGCATCTGATGATTCATTCATTGCAACTTCATGGCCGTATTGAGCGAAGGCATGAAAACAAGAAAGACTTGTCATGGCTATAAGGAAGTAAATTTTTTTCATAAGTTCAGGTAGGTTATAAACTTATTACAAAGATAATTGGCCTGTTGCTTTTAGGTACCTTTTGTCTATATACTGTTTTATAAAAACGTTTAAATACAAAAAAAGCCGCAATATAGTTGCGGCTTTTTTAATAATTTATTTTTTCTGAGGTGGATATTGTTCTAAAATCTTAGTGACAAATTCCTTAATCCTCGCGTCTTTATCACCAGAATTCTGGGTCAATACGCCCTGGCCTTCACCTTGCCAGATCATTTCTTTTTTCTTGGCATCAATGAGGTCAATGTATAAAGTGCCTTCAGTTGTCGTATAAACGTTGGTGTTCCCGCCCCAGATGTAGGGATTCCAGCCGTAACCCCAGCCATAACCCCATCCAGCGTTGAACTGGTTCACATTGACTTGTTCGCGCGCCTTAGTAAAAATATTGATCAGCAAATCCGGGGTCTCGCTTTTAATAAATCCTTTGGCAGACATCGTTTCATCTATTGAACGCAGAATTCTTTTTTTATCAAGATCGGAAATTTCGACTTTGTCTATGCCGTTTTTGTAAAAAGCATAGGTTTTGAATGGTGTGAAATCGACATTTTTATCGAAATCAGAAGCAACCCTGACCGACGAACAGGCGCCGAGTACAAAGAGCAGCAATACAGGTAAAAATTTTATGGTTTTCATAGCTAATTTAATTTGAATATTATAATTCGTTATTCTTTTTCTCTTTGAAATTTTTGACGACTGCGATAATATTCAAAACGATTGAAGCGCCTAAAAGAATGGATTTCAACAGCAGATTGTCAATGAACAAGGCGACAGGAATTAGTCCTGTTCCCATAATCATTAAAGTGATGCTGTTTGCTTTTTTCATTTTACAAATTCTCTAAAATGGCGTCGTCAACTAAGTTCGGAATGGTCACCTTAAGCAGCGGCTGTGTTTCCATTGCACGTTTTATCGCAAAAATCGCTTCATCGTTCCTTGCCCAGCTTCTTCTCGAAATTCCGTTGTTGACATCCCAGAAAAGCATGGATTGCAAGCGCCTTGAAGCATCTGCAGAACCATCAAGAACCATACCAAATCCGCCATTAATCACCTCGCCCCAACCCACGCCGCCGCCGTTGTGGATGCTGACCCACGTTGCCCCGCGAAAGCTGTCGCCAATGACATTCTGAATCGCCATATCGGCAGTAAAACGCGAGCCGTCGTAAATATTTGACGTTTCGCGATACGGAGAATCCGTTCCTGAAACGTCGTGGTGGTCGCGGCCTAAAACCACAAATCCGATCTCGTTTTTAGCGATTGCCTGGTTGAATGCTTCTGCAATTTTTATTCTTCCCTCGGCATCTGCATATAAAATCCTGGCTTGCGACCCGACAACCAGCTTGTTTTGCTGCGCGCCTTTGATCCATTGAATGTTGTCCTGCATTTGCTGCTGGATTTCTGCCGGAGCAGTTTTGGCCATTTCTTCCAATACTGCACATGCAATCGCGTCGGTTTTGGCCAGATCTTCCGGTTTTCCGGAAGTGCAAACCCAGCGAAACGGGCCGAATCCGTAATCGAAACACATTGGGCCAAGAATATCCTGAACGTAACTCGGATATTTAAAATCAATGCCATTGGCTGCGAAAACATCAGCGCCAGCGCGTGAAGCTTCGAGTAAAAATGCGTTTCCATAATCAAAGAAATACGTTCCTTTTGCAGTGTGTTTGTTTACTGCAGCGGCGTGTTTTCTCAAACTTTCCTGCACTTTTTCCTTGAACATTTCGGGATTTTCAGCCATCATGTTTTTAGCTTCTTCAAAATCGACACCGGCAGGATAATAACCTCCCGCCCACGGATTGTGCAGCGAAGTCTGATCTGAGCCTAAATCAACATATAAATTTTCAGCGTCGAATTTCTCCCAAACGTCAACGATATTTCCCTGATATGCGATGGATACCGTTTCTTTATTGGCTTTCGCCAATGTGACCCTTTTTAAGAGTTCATCCAAATCGGCTATGACTTCATCAACCCAGCCTTGGGAATGGCGTGTTTGTACCGCTTTTGGATTGACTTCGGCGCAAACTGTAATGCAGCCTGCGATGTTTCCGGCTTTGGGCTGTGCGCCGCTCATGCCGCCGAGTCCAGAAGTCACGAATAATTTGCCGTTGAGATTTTCTTTGTTTTTTGCGATTTTGCGTCCGGCGTTCAATACCGTGATCGTCGTACCGTGAACAATGCCTTGCGGCCCAATGTACATGTAACTTCCGGCTGTCATTTGGCCGTATTGCGTGACGCCGAGTGCGTTGAATTTTTCCCAATCGTCGGGTTTGGAATAATTTGGGATCATCATGCCGTTTGTAACGACGACGCGCGGCGCATCTTTATGCGATGGATACAATCCCATTGGATGGCCGGAATAAATCGTAAGCGTTTGCTCTTCGGTCATTTCCGACAAGTATTTCATGGTCAGTAAATATTGCGCCCAATTCTGGAAAACCGCACCATTTCCGCCATAAGTAATGAGTTCGTGTGGATGTTGCGCGACGGCATAATCAAGATTGTTCTGGATCATCAGCATGATCGCCTTGGCCTGTTCGGATTTTCCGGGATATTCGGAGATCGGGCGGGCTTTTATTTCATATTCGGGGCGCAAACGGTACATGTAAATGCGGCCGTAAGTGTTTAATTCGGTTAAAAATTCTTTTGCGAGTTCCGCGTGATCTTTCGGGTCAAAATAACGAAGCGCGTTGCGGAGCGCTAATTTTTTTTCGTCGGGCGAAAGGATTTCCTTGCGTTTTGGCGCATGGTTGATTTGTGGATCGTAAGGTTGCGGTTTCGGTAAAACATTTGGAATTCCTTGCTGAATTTGTTCTTTGAAAGTCATATGTTGTTGTATGATACGGTTTGATTGCGTTAGTGATCGAGCATTTGTCTGAGCTCTTTTTTGAGCAGCGCAGCGGAGCAAAAAAAGCGAGTGTGAGAGCGCGGCCGCTTTTCGCGGAACGCCCAATTTCATTTTTTAATTGTTCCGGTTTTTTTATCGAAGCCATAAGGGCAATGCCGGCAGCCACTTTTGCAGCAATAGCCTCGCTTGAGGTGGAACTTTTCGGTAAAGCATTTGTAGCCTTCGGGCGTGTAATAAAAATCTTCGCCTTCGATGGGTTTATTTTCGTTATTTTGCTCATTCATAAGCTACAAATTTAAAACTTTAGGGCGAATGTTTCTGATTGTTTCCAAATATTTGATTCCGAAAGGCTACCGCGGCATGACTGTATTTCCATTTGTAATATTGCGCGAACGCAAAGATGCGGTTTTGCCGGTTTTGATGAACCATGAACGGATCCACATCAGGCAGCAGCTGGAGCTTTTGATTGTACCTTTTTTTGTTTGGTACCTTATGGAATATCTGTTTCGACTGGCCCAATATCGCAACCGCTTTCAGGCTTACCGAAATATTAGTTTTGAGCGCGAAGCATACGCCAATGAAAGTGACCCGAACTATTTAAAACATCGGAAAATCTTTGCTTTTTTAAAATTTACCCGAACTTTTTGATAAGTTGTATCGCAATTCTACGTTTGCTGTTCTAATTTTTTTTAGTTTTAGCAGCTAAATTTGTTGGTAATGAACATTTCGTCAAAAATGTACCGTTTGCTTTTTTTGCTGCTGGCAACAAAAGGCTTTGCGCAGTTGTTTGTGAGCCCAAGCAGTTACATTTGCGTGAATGACAGGTATATGTTTGTAACAAAAGCCGTGAATATTAGCAACAATGCAAATATTTACCTGCGAAACGGCGGACAATTTTTGCAAGGTGCAACCGGAAGTTCGTTAAATACGGGAACCGGAAATCTATCTGTTTTTCAGGAAGGAACTGTGAACAATTATGCTTACAACTACTGGTGCTCGCCGGTTGGAAAAGCGACCGCGGCAGTAACCGGAAATGAGGATTTCGGCATTGCGTTGCTTGGACGCCCAACTTCAGTTACGGCGACGACTTCGGCGGTGAATGTGGGTACCGACGACGGCATCGCATCGCCGTTGACGATTTCGTCTACGTGGATCTATAAATTTATTTCTTCTACCAATTATTCGCAATGGTTATATGCCGGAAATGCTTCGACTATCAAAGCCGGTGAAGGTTTTACGATGAAAGGCACGGGCGGAACCGATACGTCTTTTTACGACAATTCGGTGGCAAATAATCCCGGAAGCGGCCAGCGTTATGATTTTCGCGGAAAACCGAATGATGGTGACATTTCGATCACCGTTGCCAGCGGACAGTTGACACTCACCGGAAATCCGTACCCTTCGGCAATTAATTTGCAAAATTTCCTGACGGTCGCACAAAATCCGTCGGCGGCAAACTGTACCGGGATTGCATATTTCTGGGAACAGGACAAAACCGTCAATTCGCACAATTTACTGGCGTATCGCGGCGGTTACGGCGCATACTCTGCTGCATTGGATTTTTACCAGAAGCCGGCATTTTTTGCATCGGATGCGCTTGGAAACCCCATCATTGGAAGTTACGGAAACGGAAATGATTACCCGAGAAAATATTCGCCGATAGGGCAGGGATTTATGATCGAAGGCACATCCAGCGGAACAACAGTGGTCATGCAAAACAAATTCAGGGTATTTCAGAAAGAAGGCGCAACATCGCATTTTGAAAAAAATGCGGTTGAAAACAATCCGTCTACGGAAAGTGCACTGCCTTACATTAGGTTCAATGCAAAGCTCAATGGCGAAGGCGTGCGGCAAATTGCGCTTGCTTTTCATCCCGATGCCACCGATGACGTGGACCACGGCATGGACGCGTCGACTGATGCAAGCCCAATTGACATGTTGTTCCCGATTGGCGATAAGGATTATATGATTGAAGCGGTTCAGTTTGATATTGATAAAAAAATTCCTTTGGGATTCAATACTGCTTATCCCGCAGTTTTTCAGGTCATTGCTTCTGAAGTGGTAAACCTGGATCCGGAGTTGCCCGTTTATCTGCATGATAAAAATGACAATTCTTTCCATGACATCAAAAACCTACCTTACGAATTTAATTTGCCTGCAGGAAAAAATACAGAGCGTTTTGAAATCACTTTTAAAAATGAAAGTACATTGGACATTAAAAGCGAAAATGAAAATACTTTTGAGTTTGATGCTGTAGCAGATCCTATAAATCAACAGCTTCTGGTTTTAAATCCGAGCGAGAAAACCATAGCGTCTGTAAGGTTTTATGATATTTCCGGAAAATTGATTTTTGTGAAAACGAATCCTGAAACCCGGAAAAAACTTCAGTTTTCCACATCGGGAATGGCTGAGGGCATTTATGTTGCAAAAATTACTGCTTCAGACAATTCGGTATTCAGTAAGAAAGTGACCGTTTTCCAATCCAAATAAACGGCTTGTTATAAATGCCAATGCTTTGGTCAAATTGATTTAAGTTTGCAAGAAAATTTCGGTGGAAACGGCCAATCAATTTATTTCTTACGGATTTCAGGACGTCGCATTGTATATCAAACGCGAAGACCTGATCCATTCATTCGTTTCAGGAAATAAATACCGAAAACTCAAATATAATCTCTTTCGAGCGAAGTCTGAAAATAAAAAGAAACTGCTGACTTTTGGCGGTGCATTTTCAAATCACATCGCTGCGGTGGCTTTTGCCGGAAAAGAACAAGGTTTTGAAACGATTGGAATTATACGCGGAGAAGAACTTGGCGAAAAAGCAGCCCAAAACCCAACTTTGCAATTTGCAAAGGATTGCGGCATGCAGCTCGAATTTATTTCGCGTACGGCTTACAGGCTTAAAGGCGACGCCGGATTTTTAGATGAATTAAGGATGCAGTTCGGCGATTTCTACCTGATTCCCGAAGGTGGAACAAATGCCCTAGCCATTCACGGCTGCGAAGAAATCCTGACTGAAAAAGATGCTGAATTTGATTTCATTTGCTGTGCCGTCGGAACCGGAGGGACAATCGCAGGATTGATCAACAGCGCCAATGCCCATCAGAAAGTTTTAGGATTTCCGGCCTTAAAAGCCAACTTTTTACAAGAAGAAATTTGTAAATTTGCCCCGGACGGAAACTGGGAGCTTATAAACGGTTATGAATTTGGCGGTTATGGAAAAATATCTGAAGCGTTAATTCTTTTCATCAACGATTTTAAGGCCCGGACAAATGTTCCCCTTGATCCGGTTTATACTGGAAAGATGGTTTTTGGCGTTATAGATCTGATTCAAAAAGGTTATTTTCAAAAAGGTTCGAAAATTTTGATGATTCATACGGGCGGACTTCAGGGAATTTCCGGAATGAACAGCGTTTTAAAAAATAAAAACTTACCATTAATTGACATGTATGATTAAGAAACTTGTGCTTTTCGTATTCACAATTGTAATGATTGGCTGCAGCTCCTCAAAACCGGTTGCACGAACTTCAAAGCCTTATAAAAAAAATACTTCTACTGCCAGCAATCAACGGAAACAACCTGCGAAACAGGTTGCTGCCCGAAAACCGTCAGGCCAGGCCAGCACTGACATCAAAACGATCGAAAGAAATTACGAAGCTGCAAAAGAATCGGGGAAATCCAACGGCAAAGAAACGGTGTACTCCAAAGAAGAAATCCTTGAAGCTACCACGCGTGTAAAAGTCACCACTGCAATGGTTTTGGATTACATTGACCAATACAAAGGAATCGCGCAGAGCAATATGGCACAATACAAAATTCCGGCGAGCATCATTATCGGGCAGGGAATTTTGGAATCAGGTGCTGGAACCGGGCCGTTGAGCATTTTGGCCAACAACCATTTCGGGATCAAATGCCATAAAGAATGGACCGGTGCAAGTGTCAGATACGATGATGACGAAGCGCAGGAATGTTTCAGACAATATGACCAGCCAAGCGAATCTTACAAAGACCACGCGTTGTTTTTAACGTCGAGATCGCGGTATGCAGGATTATTTAGTCTTGATGGTGGCGATTACAAAGCATGGGCAAAAGGGCTCAAAGCAGCCGGTTATGCGACCGATCCCAAATATCCTGAGAAACTCATCGGGATTATTGAGCGCTACCAATTGTACCAATACGACGATCAGATGCTCGGAATTGAAAGGGCGCTGACCCCAAAAAAGCAGGATCCGGTTTACACGGCTTCCTCAACAAGTTACAGTTCCGACGATTATCAGGTTATAAAAGGCGATACGTTGTATTCGATCTCAAAGAAATTCAATATTTCTGTTGATGACCTTCGCAGTAAAAACAACATTATGGACAATGCGATTTCTATCGGACAAAATCTAAAAGTAAAATAATTTATGTTATACCAAAGAAGCAGCCAGCTTTTCGCTGATGCCGAAAAAGTGATTCCCGGTGGAGTCAATTCACCTGTACGGGCTTTCAAAGGTGTGGGCGGAACGCCGATTTTTGTAAAAAGTGCCAAAGGTGCGTACCTGATCGATGAAGATGGAAACCGATTGATCGATTACATTAATTCCTGGGGTCCAATGATTTTAGGACATGCGTATGATCCGGTTGTGGAAGCCATTACTGAAAAAGCGAAATTGGGAACTTCATTCGGAATGCCAACAGAGCTCGAAACGCAAATTGCGGCACTTGCCGTATCAATGGTTCCGAATATTGATAAAATCAGGTTTGTGAATTCTGGCACTGAAGCCTGCATGAGCGCGGTTCGCCTCGCGCGCGGATTTACAAAAAGGGACAAAATTATCAAATTTGCAGGTTGTTACCACGGCCATTCGGATTCGTTTTTGATCCAGGCCGGAAGTGGAGCACTAACATTCGGAATTCCAAATAGTCCTGGCGTTACAGAAGGCACTGCGAAAGACACTTTGCTCGCTACTTACAACGATCTTCAAAACGTAACCGAAATTATCCAGTCCAATAAAGAGACAATCGCAGCAATCATTATAGAGCCTGTTGCAGGAAATATGGGCTGCATTCCGCCTAAAGCAGGTTTTTTAGAAGGCCTGCGCCAATTGTGTACTGAAAACGGAATTCTGTTGGTCTTTGATGAAGTAATGACTGGTTTCCGTCTTGCAAAAGGTGGCGCACAGGAATTGTACAACATCAAAGCCGATATTGTGACTTTCGGAAAAGTAATCGGTGGTGGATTGCCTGTTGGCGCATTCGCCGCACGTGCTGAAATTATGGATTATCTGGCGCCGATCGGGCCTGTATATCAGGCAGGAACTTTATCGGGAAATCCATTGGCTATGGCTGCCGGATTGGCGATGTTGCAAGCGCTAAATTCAGATGTTTCGATTTTTGAAAGACTGGATCAGAAAACCGCTTATCTGGAGACAGGCATCCGTAAAGTATTGTCAGAAAATCAAGTCGATTTTACGATCAACAGGGTTGGTTCGATGGTATCGGTACATTTCGATAAAAATCCTGTAACCGATTTGCAAACAGCGGCTAACGGAGACAATGAAAGGTTTAAGGAATTCTTTCACGGTTTGTTGCGGCAAGGCATTTATATTGCGCCATCAGCTTATGAAACCTGGTTTATCACAGACGCGCTGACCTTTGAAGATCTTGATTTTACGATTCGAGCGATCGGGGAAGTAGCAAAAACATTATAAAAAAAATGCTTACCATTTCGGTAAGCATTTTTTATTCGGTGCCAAGGTTATTTACTTTTCCCTTCTTTCATTTTATCTTTTCTCTCAGAGCTAATTTTGTCCCATTTGGCATATTGCTCAGCAGTAAGGATTGTTTTCATTTTGTCGAGCATTTCTTTCTTCTCATCAAGAATTTGGCTTTCCATTTTGTAGCGTTCGTCGGCAGTAGGTTTTACACCATTTTTCCTGTCTGCGACACGCTGCTGGCGCGCATTTTCTCTTTTTACACTTTGTTCTGAAATCAAAACCGACATTTCTTTTTGTTGCTTGTCATTTAAACCCAACTCAACAGTCATTTTTTTAAGTTTTAGATCATTGCGTTGCTCTGGCGTCATTTTTTCTAATTGTTCGCGCTTTTGTAACGGAGCAATTTTTTCCTGTGCAAAAGAGGCCATTCCAACCATCAGTAATGCAGCCATAAATAAATTTTTCATATTTCTATTTTTAAGTTAATGCCGTTAAGACAAGATAAATTTTAAAAAGTTTAAAGCTAAGCAAATTTTGTATTCAAATTAACATCCGGAATAAATTTTTTCTGTTTTAATTGGAATCTGGTTCATAAAAAAAGCTGCCTTTTCAGACAGCCTTCTTTTTTAAGTGCAACAGGTTTTATCCGGCATATTCCACCATTTTCCTGTCGCCGTCAACCTTCACTTTTACAAGTCCGTGTTTCGACAGGCCTTTCATCGCAGCATCCCATTTTTTTCCGCTTAAAGCAGAGGAAACCTTAAGCATGCCGAGATCCATTGTGTTGTTATTGTCAGATTGCAATAAGGCTACAATCAATTTTTCGTCTTCAGTGAGTTCGATTGCTGTTTGTTTTTTCTCGGGGCGCATTTGCGGAAAAAACAACACTTCCTGGATCGAAGCATTATTTGTCAAAAACATAATCAAACGGTCCATCCCAATGCCAAGCCCTGATGTTGGCGGCATTCCATATTCCAGCGACCGAAGAAAATCTTCATCAATAAATTGCGTGGCTTCGTCATCGCCTTTTTCAGATAAGGTTAACTGGTGTTCAAAACGTTCGCGCTGGTCAATCGGATCATTCAATTCTGAATACGCATTGGCCACTTCTTTTCCGCAAATCATCAGTTCGAAACGCTCGGTCAGTTCAGGATTGTCGCGATGTTGTTTGCAAAGCGGACTCATTTCTTTCGGATAATCTGTGATGAAAGTAGGCTGGATAAAGTTTCCTTCGCATTTCGCACCGAAAATCTCATCGATGAGTTTTCCTTTGCCCATAGTTCCGTCTACATCGATTCCCATTCCACGTGCGGCTTCAAACAATTCTTCTTCGGTTTTCCCTGAAATGTCAAAACCAGTGTATTGTTTAATCGCATCGGTCATTGTAACGCGTGCATACGGCGCTTTGAAATTGACGTGGTGTTCGCCAAAAGTGACTTCAGTTGTACCATTTACAGAAACCGCACAATGTTCAAGTAAGTTTTCAGTAAATTTCATCATCCAGTTGTAGTCTTTATAGGCCACATATATTTCCATTGCAGTAAATTCCGGGTTGTGTGTGCGGTCCATTCCTTCATTCCTGAAGTTTTTGGAAAATTCATACACACCATCGAAACCGCCAACAATCAATCTTTTTAAATACAGTTCGTTCGCAATTCGCATGTACAGCGGAATGTCGAGCGAATTGTGGTGCGTTACAAACGGACGTGCCGCTGCTCCACCGGGAATCGGCTGCAAAACCGGTGTTTCGACTTCAAGATACCCTTTGTCGTTGAAAAATCCGCGCATCGCGTTAAACAGTTTTGTTCTTTTGATGAACGTTTCTTTCACGTGGTCGTTTACCGTTAAATCGACATATCGCCTGCGGTATCTTTGTTCAGGATCTGAAAAAGCATCGTGGATTTTTCCGTCAGCGTCGGTTTTTACGACAGGAAGCGGTTTTAAGGCTTTCGCCAATACATTCAATTCGTATACATGAATCGAAATTTCACCCACTTTCGTTTTGAAAACTTTACCACGGATTCCGATAAAATCGCCAATGTCCAGCAATTTTTTAAACACCACTTTATACATCGTTTTTGCTTCATCTGTAGAAATGTCATCACGTGTGATGTAAAGCTGGATGCGGCCTTCTGAATCTTTCAACTCAGCAAATGATGCATTTCCCATGTCGCGGTTCGACATCATTCTTCCGGCCAGAACCACTTCCTTACCGTCAAACTTCTCGAAATTTTCCAAAATGTCTTTTGAATGTGCCGTAGTTACAAATTCGTTCGCCGGATAAGGTTCGATGCCAAGGTCGCGCAATTTGGTAAGCGCTTCCCTGCGGAGGATTTCCTGTTCTGATAATGCCATTGTAATGTGTGAGTTTAAGAGCGCAAAGATAGTATTTATGTTTGGAAAGTGCAAGGTAGCTTGGGCCGTCGTCTCACGAAACAGTTTCCGTTTTAAGCTGAAATGACGATAAGGATTTAGATCGATTCCTGTTTCTTGAAATTTTCGGGAAGTTTTTTGCTGCCGCCGAATGTCGTTTTGAGCAAATTTCGGATTTGCAGTTGCGTTTTGTTTTTAAAAGCGGCTTTCCAATCGTCGAGATCGTAAATGTTAATTTCTTTGGCATTGACATTTGTGGCAAGCGCAATTCTGTCGATCGAATAGCGGTAAGGCTTGAGTTCGTGTGAGGTTTTTCGGTTCGGAACAACTATTAAAATCGTTTTCCACTGGAGGAAATCTTTAGGAAGTTGATCCAAATTAAATCCGATCGCTTGTAAAAGCAATAGTATTTTTTGGTCGTTGAATTCACTGATCTTTGAATTGATCACATCAAGTTGCATGTTTAGGGCGTTTTCATCAGCAATGGCATTCATAAACAGTAGCAGCATTTTTAAAATAAAATTACATTTATAAACGGGCAAATCGCCAAAAAAGTAGTTAGAACGATTCTAAATTTTAATCCTTTTTCACAAATGCATATACATCGCATTAAAAATGGTTGGATAGGAAAAATTATTGTTTAATCATTATATTTGGGAAAAATAATTAATTACTTAAAATGAAAGCAAGATTGTATGTTGTTGCCGTGCTGGTTTCCTTTTTTATTGCAAGCTGCCAGATGACCGAAAATATTGATGTAAGAGAAGATGGTAGCGGAAAAATCTCGTTCGATGTTGACGCTTCAGAGCTGATGGCTATGGCAGGAGATAAAATGATGGAAAGCGGAAAAGCGAAAGAAATTGATTCGACCTTTACATTTAAGCAATTGCTGGCTGAGAAAAAAGACAGCATCGCGAAATTGCCCGCTGCCGAGCAAGAACGTTTGAAAAAAATGGAAAGCATGACGGTGAATATGAAAATGAGCGCTAAAAACAAAGAGTTTAAAATATCGGTTTTTACGGATTTTAAGAAAGCCAGCGAAGTTCAGGATATGATGCAGGGCATAAAATCGGTAAAAGATTTAGAGAAATCTCCGGCTCAGGACGCTTCGAATCCTTTTGGAGGCATGATGAAAAGCGCAGACAATACCGAATTAAAATATTCGTATGATGGAACGACTTTTAAACGAACGGTTAAAATCACGGATAAAAAATTGTTTGAGCAAGCGAAAGACACGACCGGAATGGTTAAAATGATGTTTGGATCTTCGAAGTATACGATGAAATATCATTTTCCAAGAAAAGTCAAATCGGTGTCTAACCCGAATGCGTTGTTTAGCGACGACCGCAAAACGGTTACAGTTCCGTATTCTCTGATTGATTACCTCGAACAGCCTGAAAAAATGAGTCTGGAAGTTGTTTTAGATAAGAAATAATTAAGATTCTGCGGAAATAAACATTCGTATCTTTGCAGAGCAAAAAAAGAATATGAGCATCTGGAGGCTTGTGCTGTCGATTTTGTTTCCGCCGCTCGCCGTGCTTGATAAAGGCTGCGGATCGATAATTATCGTTCTGATATTGACGCTGCTGGGTTGGGTTCCGGGCGTAATCGTCGCATTGATCATCCTCAATAATCCAAAAAGATAATTCGTATCCGGTTTAAGTTTGCGTTGCCAAAATGAACAAAAAAATCACACTGCAGGATCTAGGATCGAAAGGCTATCAGGAAACCTGGGACTATCAGGAAACTTTATTCAAAGATGTTGTCGATCTGAAAATCCGCAGCAGAAGGGAAGAAGTGCTTCATGAAACGCCAAATTACCTGCTTTTTGTTGAGCATCCACATGTTTATACTTTAGGGAAAAGCGGTGATCTGGGCAATTTGCTTTTGAGTGAGAAACAACTCGAGGCGAAAGGAGCGGCATTTTATAGAATTAATCGTGGCGGGGATATTACGTATCACGGCCCGGGACAAATTGTGGGTTATCCGATATTGGATCTTGAAAATTTCTTTACAGACATTCACAAATATTTGCGTTTTCTGGAAGAAGCGGTCATTTTAACCTTGACTGAATATGGATTGCACACTTCGCGCAGTCCTGGGGAAACCGGGGTTTGGCTAGACGTGGGAACGCCGTTCGCAAGAAAAATCTGTGCGATGGGTGTTCGCGCTTCGCGCTGGGTAACGATGCACGGGTTTGCATTAAATGTGAACGTAGATCTGGGCTATTTTGACAACATTATTCCGTGCGGGATTCGCGGCAAAGCCGTCACTTCTTTGAATGTAGAGCTTGGTGTGGAAACGGTTGATGTTGATCAAGTGAAGCAAAAAATCCAAAAGCACTTCCTGGAATTGTTTGAGGCAGAGTTTATCTAAAAAATTTCCGATTCGAGATCGAGTTCCAGTTGTTCTTCGGGCAAAAGCCTGAAAGTCATCCTGTGGTATTTTGTGGTACCAAATTCCCTGATCGCGTCGCGGTGCTCTTTCGTTGGATAGCCTTTGTTTTGTTTCCAGTTGTACATTGGAAATTCCTCATGGATGCGGTTCATGTATTCGTCCCGATATGTTTTTGCCAAAACAGAAGCGGCTGCAATGCTCATGTATTTGCTGTCGCCTTTAATAATGCAGGAATGTGGAATGTTTTCTATGGGTTTAAAACGGTTTCCGTCTACGATAATATATAAAGGTGTAGGAGAAAGTTTGTGAATGCATTGCTGCATGGCTTTTATTGAAGCGTTCAGGATGTTAATTTCGTCTATGACCAACGGGTCAAGATGCGTGACTGAATAACACAAAGCGGATTGCTCGATTAGCGGCCTCAGGGAATCGCGGCTTTTCTCAGAAAGGACTTTAGAATCGTTCAGCAATTCGTTTTCAAAACTATCGGGCAGAATTACGGCCGCAGCAGTAACGGGGCCGGCAAGGCATCCACGACCGGCTTCATCTGTTCCGGCTTCAAAGGCATAATCTGAAAATCGTAGGCTTAACATTAGATAATTTTCGCAAAAGTATAGAATTCAACGCATCATTTTGAATTTTATTTCATCATTTGGATTGATTGTTAAACTAACTGCAACGTATTGTAAAATATTTTAACAGCCCTAAAAAATTATATTAAGAAGTTATATTTGTTTATTTAAGAAATAATTAAGAAGTTTGCGAAATAACTAACTCAAATAAATTTAATATGAGATCTAAGTTCAAGTGGATTTTTACGCTATTATTGGCGTTCTCAATGCAGGTTTCTTTTGCACAGGAGAAAACTGTTACAGGTACGGTTACAGAGGATGGCTTGCCAATGCCTACTGTAAACGTAGTTAACAAAAGCACAAAAGCAAGTACGCAAACAGATTTTGATGGAAAATATTCTATCAAAGCAAAAGCCGGTGATGTATTGGTATTTTCTTTCGTGGGTTATACAGATACCAATGTAACCGTTGGTGCATCAAATGTTGTAAATCCGGTATTAAAAACAGATGCGCAACAGTTGGGCGAGGTTGTAGTAACCAGCCAAGGTATCAAAAAAGAAAAGAAAGCATTGGGATATGCGGTAACAACAATTAAGTCGGAAGAATTTGCTTCAAAACCTTCTACAGATGTTGTAAGAGCATTAACAGGTAAAGCGCCAGGTGTTAACATTCAGCAAACAAGTGGTTTGTCCGGATCTGGTACAAATATTATCATCCGTGGATATTCTTCTATTACAGGAAGCAACCAGCCGTTGTTTGTAGTAGATGGCGTTCCGTTTAATTCAGATACCAATAGTGACGGAAACTTCGTGGAGGGTGCTACAAACGCGTCAAGCCGTTTCCTTGACCTTGATCCGAATAATATCGAATCGATCAGTATCTTGAAAGGATTGAGTGCTACGACTTTGTACGGTTCTGCCGGTAGTAAAGGGGTTGTATTGGTGACTACAAAATCTGGAAACACAAAAGATGTGAACAAAAAAATGGAAGTTTCTGTTTCTCAGTCGTTATACATGACTGAAATTTCTGGATTGCCTGATTATCAAAACAGTTATGGTGTTGGTAATGAATTGGAATACAGAACAACTTTCGGAAACTGGGGTCCAAGTTTCAATACAAGAGGAGAAGGTGGAATTGGTCAGGATGGAACAGTAATTCATCCTTACTCTTATTATGGAACTTCAGTTTTTCCTGAATTTGTAGATCAGCGTGTAAAATGGGCGCCTCAAGATAACGTGAAGCCTTTCTTTAGGACAGGTTACGTAAATACCACTTCTGTCTCTTTAAGTGGTAGAGGCGAAAGTACTAGTTACAATGTGAATGTTGGTAATACCTCCGATTCCGGATTCATTGAAAACAACAACTATAAGAGGTTGAATTTAAGTAGTGGAGGATCTACTAAATTAGGTAACGGGATTACACTCAGTACTTCCTTGAACTATATTAAGACAGATAAAACGGCGCCGCCAACAGGTTATGGTTATGGTTCAGGCGCTATCACGCCTTCTATCTTTGCTACGATTTTATACACCCCAAGAAGTTTTGACTTGTTTGGTTTGCCGTACGAAAATCCGAATACACACGAATCTGTCTATTATAGAACTGACATCACCAATCCAAGATGGCTGTTGAAAAACGCAAGTGATGACGAGCATGTGAGACGTTTCTTCGGTAACTTCTCAGCGCTTTATGATATCAATTCGTGGTCTAATGTGTCATACAGATTGGCTATGGATAACTATACCCAGGCTAAGAGATATTACATCAACAGAGGCGGTGTTCAAACGCCACGCGGCTATATGCGTACAACGAATAATGAGAATACGGTATTTGACCACACGTTCAGTTACAACTTTAACAAGGAATTGGATAAAGCCGCGACATGGAATTTAGATGGAACGATCGGTGTAAACTCGCGTCTTGAAGCTTATGATTATACGGCATTGGAAAGTTTCAACCAGTTCGTTTACGGATTCCAGGAGCACCAGAATTTCCAGAACCATTTAGGATATTCAGAAAAACAGAGTTTTAATAAAGTGGGTGTTTATGGTAGTGTTACTTTAGGGTATAAGAAATACGTTTATCTGAATTTACAGGCAAGAAATGATTATTTCTCTTCTTTGCTTAAAGAAAACCGCTCCTTGTTTTATCCTTCTGCATCGGTTTCGTTTGTGCCTACGGACGCTTTTTCGGTTCTTAAGAACAACAAATATGTGAATTATTTAAAATTGAGAATCGGTTACGGTTCTTCTGCAGGATTCCCTCCTCCGTACCAAACCAACATCGGATTGTATGAGCAAACAAGTGCCTTTACGCCAACAGTTGGTGAGACTGTAAATATTGTACGTCCGGATAGTCAATTGGGAAATCCAAATTTGAAGCCTGAACTTTATAAAGAAATTGAGTTTGGTTTAGAGGCTAAGTTTTTTGACAACCGTTTAGGTATCGATTTCTCTGTCTATAATAAAAAATCCAAAGACCTTATAATCCAAGCAGATTTAGCTCCAGAAAACGGAAACATTGTACAGGCTCAAAACGTTTCTGAAATCAGCAATAAAGGAATTGAGTTGGGTGTAAGTTTGGGAATCATCGTTCCTAAAGAAGATGGTTTTGGCTGGAATCTTTCGGGAACGTTCACTAAAAACAGAAACATTGTAGGGACTTTAGGTTTAGGTGTTGATAAGATTGCCATTGCAGGGTTTACTAATAGAGGGAACTTTGCGATTCCTGGAAGGCCTTACGGTGTAATCATGGGAAGCTCGATACTACGTGACGCGAATGGAAATTACATCGTTGGATCTGACGGAAATTACGTGGTAAATAATGACCTTACGGAAATCGGTGACCCAAATGCCGATTGGAAAAGTACGATCATCAATGAAATTTCATACAAGAATTTAACATTTGGTTTTCAGTTCGAATACCAAAGGGGAGGCGATATTTATTCAAATACAGCGAATGCATTATTGTCAAGAGGTGTGACGGAAGATACTAATTTTGACAGAAACGCGACTTTTGTTTTGCCTGGTGTAAGTGCTAACGGAAACATTAATACAGTTCAGATCAGTTCGACACAGTATGGTTTTAACAACTCAGGCTTCTTCATTGACGAACAGTCTGTTTACGATGCTACAAACTTAAGATTGAGGGAAGTGTCGTTATCGTACTCTCTTCCAAAAAGGATGCTTGAAAAGACACCGTTTGGAAAAATATCGATTGCAGTAACAGGACAAAATATGTGGTACAAAGCGTTCAATTTCCCTAAGCACTTGAATTTTGATCCTGAAGTCATGAGCTTAGGTGTGGGTAACGGGCAAGGATTTGATTACTTAACCGGACCTTCTGCAAAACGTTACGGATTCAATATTAATTTAACTTTCTAATTAAAATGAAAAATAAAATATTCAGCTTGTTTCTTCTGGCCTTGGTCTTTACCGTAGGCGGTTGCGAAACTTTCGACTTGGATCAGTTGGACAATCCAAGCACATTGCCGAAAGAGCAACTAGACCCAATCAGTGCTTTTAACTATGTGCAGTTGACTTTGCCTGATTTTGTGGATTCGAACAATGGATTTACGCAGCGTGCGATCAGACAGATGGCAATGACTGGCGGAAATACGTACGACAATGCTTTTACGCCTATTGATTTTGATAGTAACTGGACTACGGCTTACCTGATACTGAATACCATCAAAACAATGGAGCCAAAAGCAATTGCTAATGACCAGAAATTTATTCTCGGAGCGGCGAAAATTATTCGCTGCTACATCTTTATGACTTTGGCAGATACTTATGGCGATATTCCTTATTCAGATGCATTGCAAGGAAATTTAAATCCGCGACCTAAATACGATAATAGTGAGTCTGTTTACGCAGGGATTTACGATGAACTCAATCAGGCGATCGCATATTTAGCAGCTTCCAGTGAAGCCGTGAACTTACAGCCTAGAGATTTGTACTACGGAAATAGTGAAGGCAAAGGGGATACTTCAAAATGGATCACCCTTGCTAAAACTTTAAAGTTTAAAATGCTTTACAATGCTAGTAGAATTGGACATTTTGGAGGTGTAGATGTGAACTCTCAACTAACTCTTTTGTTACAGGAAAATGATCTAATCAAAACGGCAGAACAGGATTTTGCTTTCAAATATGGTACAGAAAGAGACGTTCCTAACTCAAGGCACCCATTATATAATGACCAGTACGAATTTGGTACAGGTGCTTATATCGCAAATTATTTCTTTTGGACTGTTTCAAAGGAAAAAAATAAGCCAGCCAAGTTTGATCCGCGTGAAGAGTTTTATTTCTTCAGACAAGCAAATCTTACTTCAGGAAACACAACTTCCCAAAGTTTGCCTTGCAAAACAATTGCTAGACCACCGCATTACAATGATGAAGCTTATCAATCTTTTTATTCTACTGCTTTAAAAGCTCCTTATTGTACTTCTGATGAAGTTGGAGGAAATGCATATTTAGGTCGTGACCACGGTGACCGTTCGGGATTGCCACAGGATGACGGTTTAAGATCACTCGTTGGAATTTACCCTGCTGGTGGTGCGATAGGCGCCCCTACTGTCGTAAACAACTCTGCAAATGCTGGGCTTAAAGGTGCTTTGGGTCAAGGGATAATGCCAATGTTACTTTCTTCTTATGTTAGTTTTATGAAAGCGGAAGTCGCGCTGACTTTAGGTCTTGGTGGCGATCCAGCAGCGTTATTGGAAGAGGGTATCAGGAATTCGGTTTCTAAAACGACAACTTTCCTTCCTGCGCAGACTGGGGCACCAGATCCTGCAATTACTGCAACTAAGACGAATACTTACGTGGCTTTTGTACTTGGGGTATACAATGATCCCTTAGCTACACCAGCAAAAAAATTGGAGCTCATTGTTAAAGAATATTACATTGCGGCTTGGGGCAATGGTGTTGAACCTTACAATAATTACAGGAGGACTGGCTATCCTAGCAATTTACAGCCAACGCTTGAAGAGAATCCTGGCCCATTTTTCTATACCGCACTTTATCCTTATGTAAGCGTGAATAACAATCCTAACGTACCGTCTAACGTCAGGACCAAGAAGGTTTTTTGGGATGTATCAGGAATCACACTTCACTAATTAAAACATTATTATGAAAAAAATATTTTTATTACCACTAATAATTCTTTTTTTGGCTTTTTCATCGTGCGATCAGGATGAGAGCCTTGATCCAAGGCCTGTAGTAGTTGCAGGACAATTTTTAAGATTAGATATTACTAAAAAAAGAATGAATGCTGATGATATTAACAATACCTCTTTTGGAGGAGTATTGAGCGATCCGTCAGGAAAAGTTGCAAAATATAATTTGTACATTAGAAAAACAAATATCTATGGACAAGCAGGCGAATTCGTTTTGCTAAAGACATTTACTTCGTTTCCGGCAGACTTAAATGTTACTCCTACTGACATCGCAACCGCATTGAATGTTCCGTTGTCATCATTGGTGTTTGCAGATAAATTTAGATTTTATGGAGAAACTTTTGACGCCAATAATGTAAGAGTTGATTACTACTCTTTATCATCAACTGTACAAACTGCTATTTATTTAAGACAGGCTTACAGATTTGTAACAGATTTAACCAATACAGCCGGGATGGGCCAAGGAGAATTGGATGCCTTTGATAACTACACCGCGCAATAAAATAACTTATTCTATGAAAACATTTTTTAAATCTTTAATATTTGTCGCGATTTGCGCGAGTTTCGTTGCTTGTGAGGAGGGAGAAGTTTTTACCGGTGAACCGGACGCTTCTAAAGTGGAGTTTATAACACTTCAAGGCCAGATTGCAACTAATGAAACGGCTGTTGTTGCCTCG
>Ga0247805_1000376_pt1 | contig 23742 bp, 20 predicted proteins | sample UWRJL044104R1_FD_180930 | JGI IMG/M metagenome (GOLD analysis project Ga0247805, IMG submission 180930) | Plant litter microbial communities from Arlington Agricultural Research Station in Wisconsin, United States - UWRJ-L044-104R-1 | ecosystem: Environmental > Terrestrial > Plant litter >... | reverse complement strand
CCCCGGACCACTGGTGCGGCCGGGTCGCGGCGCGCTCGGCGGCATCGCGCACACCCACGGAGGCGAGCAGTTCGACGGCGCGCTCGCGGGCGGCTCGACGGCTGAGCCGCGGGGCGTGCACCCTCACCGCCGAGGCGACCTGCGCGCCGACGGCGCGCAGCGGGTCGAGCGACGACATCGGGTCTTGGAAGACCATTGCCGCCGTGCGCCCGCGGAGTGCGCGCAATTCGCGCTCTCCCGCCCAGACACTTTTCTCGACGTCCACGAGCACGTGCTCGTCGAGGGTGATGCGACCGCCGGCGACCCGGGTGCCGAGAGGCAGCAGACCGAGCGCCGCGAGCACGGTCAGGCTCTTGCCGGAGCCGGACTCCCCCACGATCCCGAGCGACTCGCCCCGGTCGACCCGCAGCGAGACGCCGTCGACGAGCGTGCGCGGCTGGTCGCCGACGGTCTCGATGCGCAGGTTCTCGATGGTCAGTACGGCGCTCATCGCATGCCTCCCTTTCGCAGCATGCCGCCGCGGGTCTCTGCCGTGAACTGCTGGCTCAGAAACTGCACGCCGCCGACGGCGAGCAGCATCGCCAGTCCGGGCAGCAGCGCGAGCCACGGATCGCCGGAGAGGTGGCGCTGCCCCTCGTAGATCATCGAGCCCCAGCTCGGCACCGGCGGCTGGACGCCGAGGCCGAGGTACTCGAGCGACGACGTGATGAGCACGATGGTCGCCACGTCGGTGGCGGCGATGATCAGGGTGTGCGGCCAGACATTGGGCACGATGTGGCGGGCGAGAACCCACACCGAGTCGGCGCCCTGGGTGAGGGGCGAGACCACGAAGTCCTGTCGGCGCAGCGCGGCGGCGACATTGCGGGTGACCCTCGCGTAGCCGACCCACCAGGTGAGGCCCAGCACCAGGATGGTGAGGCCGGCGCTCGGCCGCAGCACCGCGCAGATGGCGATGAGCAGCAGCACGACCGGCATCGCCAGCGTGACGTTGCTCAGCAGGGTGATCAGCGTCTCGAGCCGGCCGCCGAAGTAGCCGGCGAGAATGCCGACGACGCTGCCCAGAACGGCGTTCATGATCACGATCAGCACGGTCATGCCGAGCGTGACGGCCGAGGCGAGCGCGATGCGGCTGAGCAGGTCGCGGCCGAGCGCGTCGGTGCCGAGCGGATGCGCCGGGTCCTCCATCGGGGCGAGGAGCGTCGCGCGCAGGTCCTGACCCATCGGGTCGAAACCGGGCAGCAGGGGGACGATGGCGGTGAGCAGCAGCACGGACCCGAGCATCAGGGCCCCGACTATGGCGCCGGGGCGCGGACGCCATCGTCGGACGGCGGGCGCGGGTGTGGCGACGAGTGAGGCGGTCATGAGGTTGCCGTCCTTGTGTCGATGCGGCGCACGAGCACGTCCACCGCGGTGTTGACGATGACGAAGGCGAGGGCCACGAAGACGAGGCCCGCCTGCACAATGGGGAAGTCTCGCTGGCTGACGGCATCCGTCAACAGCTTGCCGAGTCCCGGCCACGCGAACACGACCTCGACGACGACCGTGCCCCCGAGCAGGCCGCCGAGATTCAGGCCGGCCATGCCCAGCACCGGCAGGATCGCGTTCGGCAGCATCCGCGTGAACAGCACCGTCGAACGACGCTGGCCCTGCGCGATGGCGGTGCGCACGTAGTCCTGCGACGCCTGCTCGCTGAGCGCGGCGTCCAGCAGCCGCAGGTACATGACGAACTGGCCGGTGGCGAGGGTGAGAACGGGCAGCACGAGGCTGGCGTAGCTCGTGCGGCCGAGCGACGGGAGCGCGCCGAGCAGAACGGAGAACACGAGCACGAGCAGCAGCGCGAAGAAGAAGTCGGGAACCGACTGGCGGATGGCGCCCGCCCAGCCGACGATCGCCCGCAGTGCGCGGCTGCCGGTCAGCTGGATGGTGACCGCGGCGGCGACCGCGAGCAGGAGCCCGATGACGAAAGCCCAGAACGCGAGCTCGATGGTGGCGGGAACCCGCTCGAGCACGAGCCCGAGCGCCGATTCGCGCAGGCGGTAGGAGTCGCCGAAATCGCCGGTGACGAGGCCGACGAGGGTGTCGAGGTACTGCACGACGAGGGGGCGGTCGAAGCCGAGCGCGGAGTTGAGCGCTTCGACGTCGGCCTGTGTCGCGTTGTCGGGCAGCAGCAGCGCACCGGGTTCGCCGGTGGCACGTCCGAGCACGAATGCGATGGTCACCACTGCGAGCACGGTGGTGACGGCGAGAGCCAGTCGGCGGGCGATGAATAGGAGCACGGTGACGACGCTAGGCGAGCACCCGGCCGGTGCGTGCTGATGTAACACGGTCGTCACATACTTCTTACACCAGCGTCACTTTCGCATACCAGATGAGCCATTTCGGCGTCCTATTCGACACTTTGGCGCGATCTGGTATTCAATCCAGTGCATTGCGATCATGACAGAATGATGCCTATGAGCCTCGAACAGACCCCGGCGCGTATCGCCCACGCACTCCGCGAACAGATCATCACGGGCGAGCTGGCGATGGGGTCGAAGCTCAACGAGCGCGAGATCGCCGAGCGGCTTCAGGTCTCACGGATCCCCGTCCGCGAGGCGCTGCCGATCCTCGAGTCCGAGGGCTTCATCAGCTCGCAGCCGCGACGCGGTGCCGTTGTGCACGTGCTCACCCTGACCGATGCCGCGGAGCTCTTCGACCTGCGGCGTCAACTCGAACCCATGGCGTCGGCCTTCGCCGCACGACGGGCCGCCGCGGGCGCCGACGTCGAGCCGATGCTCTCCGCGCTCCGCACCGCCCACGGCGCCACCGTCCCCCTCGGCCCGGTGGCGCACACCCCTGCCGAAAACGCTCCGCCGTCGACCCGCAACTCCGATCTGCACGAGGAGATCATCGCGCTCGCGGACCACGCCCTGCTGCGACGGGTCACGAAGCTCATGAGCGGACGCGTGCGCTGGCTCTTCCGTCTCACCCCGCAGCGCGACACCACGGCGATGTGGGTCGAGCACCGGGAGATCGTCGACGCGATCGTGGCGGGGCAGCCGGACGTCGCCGAACTCCTCACGGCCGCACACGTCGAGCGGGGGCGCTTCGAGTCGATGCCGCTGCTCGCCGAGCAGCTGGCGTCCCTGGCGCCCGCTCCCCAGGCCCGGCGCCGGAAGGCGGGCTAACTCCGCGAGTCCGCGTGACGGCTTGGCCGCGCGTGCCGGTAATGTGTGCTCGGAGCCGCATCTTTGAGGCTCGGTCAAAGATGACGGAGCGCGACCGACGTGAGAGATCGAGATGAGCGGATGGCGCCCTCCGGCAGGCGTGCCGGCGCCCGCGCGACGCGCGGCGGCACGTGGCTGATCGGCATCACCCTCCGCCGGTCCCGCGCCCAGTGGCAACTGCTCCTCGGTGTAGTGGCGGTGGCGCTGCTCGCAAGCGTGCTCGTCACCACGCTCAGCCTTCTCGTCGTCGCCACGGAGCAGAGCGGCGTGCGCGGCGCACTCGCTGCCGTCCCCGCCGAGCAGACCGACTTCGACGTGCGCCTGCTCGGTCCGTCCCGCTCGCTGGCCGAGAGCCGGGCCGCGGTGGCGGAGGCCGTCGACGCCGTATACGCGCCGGCCGCCTCCACCACCGCGGTGGGAGGAGCGCTGTCGGAATACCTGCCCGTCGGAGAGATCGTCGGCGCTCCACTCGACGGAACACCGCCCACACTCGCGTACTTCGGCGAGTTCGACCGGATCAGGGACGCCGCCGCGCTGACCACGGGCGAGTGGCCCGGCGACGCCGTTCCCGGCGCACCCGTGCCGATCGCGATCCCGGCGTCGGCGGCGAGCGCGCTCTCGCTCGCCGTGGGCGGCACGATCGTCGTCGCCGCTGGCGAAGCGGATGTCTCGGCCGTCGTCACGGGCATCTTCGAGCCGAACGATCCGCGCGACGACTTCTGGGCGACCGACCGACTGGCCACCCGCGGGTACGACCCCGAGTTCCCCAACCCGTTCACCAGTTTCTACAACCCCTCCGTCGTCTTCGGTCCGCTCGTCGTCGATGCGGGGGCGCTCGCAGCCGCCGGCATCCCGGTGTCCATCGCCGATCTGCGCTTCACCCCCGACTTCTCCTCCGCACGGGTGGACCAGCTGCAGCCGCTGCTCGACCGGCTCGAGACGGCCGACGTCGACGTTCTCTACGACGCCAACGCGGTGGCCCGCAGCGTCTTCATCGACACCGACGCGGCCGACGCCGTCAGCGCCGTCGCGGCCGGACTCACGGTCACCCGATCGACGGTGGTGGTGGTGAGCCTGCTGCTCGTGGTGCTCGCAATCGCGGCGATGGCGCAGCTCGCCCGGCTCTACAGCGACGCGCGCGTCGGCGAACGTCAGCTGATGCGGGCTCGAGGCGCGTCCCGCCGCGACCTCCTCGCGCTCGCGACGGTCGAGGCCGTGGTCATCGCGGCGGTGTCCGCGGCCGCGACTCCCCCGCTCGCCTCCCTCGTCTACCGGCTGCTCGCCGCGCAGCGACCGATGGTCACGGCGGGTATGCCGCCCGATGCGGGACTTCCGCCGGTCGCCTGGCTGATCGCGGCGGGCATCGCGCTGGTCTTCGTGCTGGTGCTGCTGTCCCCGCTCGCCCGCGACGACGTCTCCCTCGCCGAGGGCGCGCAGACCGCCGGTCGGCAGAGGCTCGGCTCCGGTATCGCGCGGTCGGGCATCGATGTCGCGATCGTGCTGCTCGCCGCGGTCGCGTACTGGCAGCTGCGCACCTACCGCACCCCGGTGCAGGAGTCCGCGAGTCTCGCGGTCGACCCCGTGCTCGTCGCGGGGCCGGCGATCGTGCTGGTCGCCACCGCGCTGGTCTGCGTGCGCCTCATTCCCACGGCGTCCCGGCTGCTCGAGCGGATCGGCTCCGGGGCGCGCGGTGCCACCGTCGCCCTGGCGTCCTGGGAGATCGGCCGCCGGCCGCAACGCGCGACGGCCGCCGTTCTCCTACTGAGCCTCACACTCGCCGTCGGCACCTTCGGGTTGAGCTTCCTCGACACCTGGAAGCTGTCCCAGCGCGATCAGGCGGCCTTCGCCGTCGGCGCCCCGGTGCGAGTGTCGGGCACCGAGGCCCCGCCGGCGGGCGACGGTACCGCGGAGCCGGTGATGCGGCGACCGATCGTCGGCGCCCTCGGGGCCGACCCCGAGACCGGCGCCAGCCGCGCGTCGCTGCTCGCCCTCACCCCGGGCGCCCGCACCCTCCTCGCCCAGGGCCGGCTCGGCGGGCTCGGCGGGGACGACGTCGTGAAGGGCCTCGACCGAGCGGATGCCGCCACGGGCATCGAGTTGCCCGTGACGGCATCCGCTCTCGCCGCCACCGTGCGGATCGGCGACCCGGACGCCCCTCTCGATGCGGTCGCCGCAGACCTCGCCGCCGTGATCGAGCACGGCGACGGCCGACTCGATCTGCTGCCGCTCGGTCGGGTCGCGGCCGACGGCACCGATCACGAACTGCGCGGCGAGCTCCCGCCCTCGGCGGAGTCCGGGAGCCTCCGATTCGGGGGGTTCACGGTGCGGCTGGTCGACACGCTCGGCAGCGATGCCGTGGGCGAGCACGACACCGGGGCCGCCGACGTGCTGGTGACCGGACTGGCCGCGCTGATGACCGCGCAGACGGAGGGCGCGGAGGCCTCCGCCGTGCCCCTCGCCGTGTCAGCAGAGGCGGAGTGGTTCGGGTCGGCAACGCAGCCGACCAGCGCCCCGGTTCTCACCGACGAGGTCCCGGCCGGCTGGCAGCTGCGCCTCGGAGTCCTGGTTCCGCTCGACCTGCGGAGTGCCACGGTCGGCTTCGCGTCCGCGGGTTGGCTGCCGGGGCGGTCGGTGCCCGCCGTGGTCTCGGGGGCACTGGCCGACCGGCTCGACGCCGACTCGGGCACCGACGTCGAGGTGAGCACCGGCGGCGTCCCGACGTCCGTGCGCGTCGTCGATGCCACACCGCTGGTGCCGGGTTCCGTGTCCACGTTTGATCTGACCGGCCCGACGCCGGCGCTCGGCGGGGCGTCGGCCGATCTCGTCGTTGTCGACACGACCCTGCTGGCGCGCTCGCTCATCGAGGCGGGCGCACAGGGGCCGTTCGTCGACGAGTGGTGGGTCGATGTGCCGACGGGCGAGACGGACTCCTATCTGGCCGCGCTCCCCCGCGACACCACAGCGATCGGCGGGGAGCAGCTCGGCGAACGACTGCAGGAGGCGCCGCTCCGCGTCGCGACGCAGGCGGCACTGTGGCTCGCGATCGCGGCGAGCATTCTCCTGGCCGCCGTCGGCTTCGGGGTGCACAGTGCCGCCGGGCTCCGGTCGCGGCGTCTGGAGCTCGCACAGTTGCGGGCGATCGGCTACTCCCGCCGCCGCCTGGTAGGACTGGTCGGCATCGAGACGCTGCTGCTCTCTGTTCTCGGGGCGGTCTTCGGGATCACCATCGGACTGCTGCTCGTGTGGCTGGTGGGCCCGCTCGTCGCGGTGTCACCGACCGGGGCGCCCACCGTCCCGTCGGTTGTGGTCGAGGTACCGCTGCCCGCTATAGCGCTGCTGGTCGGCTGGGTGGTCGCCGTGCTGGCCGCCGTCGTGCTGCTCGTGGCGCGGCTGCAGCGTTTTATGGAACCCGCACACCTGCTGCGCGAGGGGGCGCAGCCGTGACCGCGCCGAACGGCAGCGGCAGGCGTCCGGCCTCCTCGAGCTCTCGCCGCGGCGTTATCCGCCGCTCTCTGCTCGGGGCGGTCGCGCTGCTCCTGCGGCGCCGGGCCCGGCGCGACGCACCCCTGCTGCTGGGCTGGACGGCGCTGCTCTGCCTGGCCACCCTGCTCGCCGTCACGGTGCCCGCTCTGGTGCTGGACACCGTCGACCGCGGGGCGCGCGCGGCGGTCGCCGAGGCCGGGTCCCCGGCCGACCTCGTGCTGCGGGTGCCGGTGGGCGACCCCGACAGGTTCCCCGATTCGGTCTCCCTGGCCGAGGCTGGAGCGATCGCCGCTGAGCTGCCCGCGAATCTGCCGGTCGGCCTCGCGCGGGTGGCCGGCACGCCGGTCGTCGCGGTGCTGAGCCCGGAGGCCCGGCTGGACCGGGCAGAGCCTGACGCAGACGCCGCTCGGATCCGCGCCCGCTTCGGCCTGCTGGGCGCCGACCAGCTGACCGGGCTGACCCTGCGCGACGGGCGCCTGCCCGCGGTATCCGAGACCGAGCTCGAGGTGGTCGTCTCCGACGCCGCGGCGGATGCCGCCTCCCTCGCGGTGGGCACGGTGCTCACGGCCCCGGTGTCGGGAGGTTCTCCAGACGCCCCGCCGGCGACGGTGACCGTGCGCGTGGTCGGGATCGTCGCATCCGCTCGGCCTGCCTCGACGACCCGGTGCGCTGCCGAATGGTGCGATCTGCCCACGGTGCTCGCACCCGAGGTGAACGCGACGCGCCTCTCCGGGGACACCGCAGAGCTGACCATGCTCGCGACGGACGAGGGTATGGAGCGGGCCACGCCCCTCTTCCTCGAACCGTTCGCCGCATCGGTGCGGGTCCCCCTGAGGGCGGAGCACTTCACCGGCGAGCTGGTGACGACGGTCGTCGACGAGATCGACGCGCTCCAGGCCGACGCGGACGAGCTCACACCGTCGACCGGGGCGACCGTCACCGTGCGTACCGGTTTCGCCGACGCCCTGCGCGGCTACGCGGACCGGGCCGCGGCGTCGGTCGCGCAGATGACGCTGCTGATCGCCGGGCTGTTCGGCACGGTCGCGGCCGTGATGCTGCTTCTCGGCGGGCTCCTGGTGCGCCGCCGCTCCGCCGACCTCGCACTCGAACGCGCCCGCGGGGCCTCGCTGGCCTCCGTCGCGGTGCGCGGGCTGGCCGAGTCCCTGGTGCTCGCCGTCGCGGGGGTGGGTGCCGGCCTCTGCATCACGGCGCTGCTGGCTCCGGGGCCCCTCGTCGACCGGGTGCCCCTCGCCGCGGTCTGCGCGATCGCGGTGCTGGCGCCGCCGACGCAGGCACTGCTCGTCGCGGGCGAGGCGTGGCGGGGGCGGCGCCAGGCCGCCAACCGGCGCGACCGGCAGCGGGTCGCCGGGCGTGCGCTCGCTCGGCGGATCGTGCTGGAGCTGTCCGTCGTCGTGCTGGCAGTCGCCGCGCTCGCGTCCGTACGGTCGCGCGGTCTCGTGGAGGCACGTACCGACGGAACGGATCCCCTGCTGGCGGCCTCGCCCCTGCTGCTCGCCATCACCGTGACGATCGTGGTCGTGCGGGTGAATCCGCTCGCCGTGCGCGCCGTCGCCGCGCTGGCGGCGCGCTCCCGCGGTGCCGCCGGCCTGCTCGCGGCGGCCCACGCCCGGCGGTCGATCGCCGTGCTGCCGCTGCTCGCCCTGACCATCGCCGTGGCCCTCGTGGTCGGCGGCTCGCTGATCGTGCAGACCGTGCGCCACGGGCAGACCGATGCCTCCTGGCAGCAGGTCGGGGCGGATGCGCGGGTCGAGGGAGTCGACGCCGCTGCGGTCGTCGAGGCGGTGCGGCGGGCACCCGGCGTGACCGCCGCGAGCGCGCAGCTCGCGCTCTCCGGTGGCAGCGTGGACAGCGGCGCAGCATCCGCTTCGGTGAGCGTGCTGGGGATCGACGCCGGCTTCGCCGACCTGGCGGGCCGGCTGCCCGCCGGAACAGCGCCCGACCGCGCTGCACTCGACGACCTCGCCGCGGCCGCGTCGGACGGTGAGGAGCTGCCGGTGCTGATCGACGCGCGGCTGACAGCACGCGTCGACGTCTCGGCGCTGGTGCTGGCCTATGGCGACCAGAGGGTTCCGCTGCGCGTCGTCGGCACCGTCGAGGGCGGCGCGGACGCATACCTCGACGGCCCCGTCGTCTACGCGCATCTCGACGCGCTGGCTCGGGTGCTCGACGAGGTGCCCGCCGCGGCCACCGTGCTGGTCTCGGGCGAGGGGGCGGCCGATGCCGCTCGCACGATCGTCGGCGCCGAGGTGGTCACGCGCGCCGGCTGGCTCGCCGAGCTGCGGGAGCAGCCGCTCGTACAGGGAGTGGACCGGATGGCGATGCTCTCGGTGGCGGCGGTGGCGCTGCTCGCCGCGGTCGCGCTGGCGACCACCGTGGCGGCGGGCGGCCGCTCACGGTCCCGCTCGCTGTCACTGCTGCGCACCCTCGGTGTGCAACGGGGATTCGGTTGGGTGCTTGCGCTCGCCGAGCTCGCGCCTCTGGTGGTCGCCGCGCTCGTCGGTGGTGCGATCGCAGGGGGCGGCATCCTGGTGGCCGCCGGTCCGGCGCTCGGTCTGCGCCTGCTCACCGGTGGCATCGACGATCCCGCGCTGCGGGTCGACCCCGCAACCGTTGTTCTCGTGCTGGCGGGCGGCCTCGTGCTGTGCGCGGTCGCGATCGCCGCCGACGTCGTGGCACACCGCCGCGACCGGCCGGGAGAAGTACTCAGAGTGGGAGAGACGACATGACACTGCAGACAGACGCGCCACAGCGCGCGGCATCGGATTTCGGGGCCGACGCACTCATCGTGTGCGACAACGTCGTGCGCATCTACCAGGTGGAGCAGATCGAGGTGCAGGCGCTCCAGGGCCTCGACCTGCTCGTCGACCGCGGCGAGATGATCGCCATCGTGGGCGCCTCCGGGTCGGGCAAGTCGACGCTGCTCAACGTTCTGTCGGGTCTCGACGTGCCCACGGCGGGGCGTGCCCGGGTGGGCGACTGGGACCTGTTGCGGATGTCGGCGACCGACCGTCTCGCCTACCGCCGATCCGTTGTCGGTTTCATCTGGCAGCAGACCTCCCGCAACCTGCTTCCGTACCTCACGGCGGCCGAGAACGTGGCGCTGCCGATGTCGTTCGCCGGCGTGCGCTCGCGGGCCCGCAGGCGTCGCGCGGCCGAGCTGCTCGACGCCATGGGCATGGGAGCGAAGGCGGATCGGCGCCCGGGCGAGCTGTCGGGTGGGGAGCAGCAGCGGGTGGCGATCGCCGTCTCGCTCGCGAACCGCCCGCAGGTGCTCTTCGCCGACGAGCCGACGGGCGAGCTCGACACGGCCACCGGGGCCGACGTGTTCGCCGCGTTGCGCACGGCGAACACGAGTTTCGGCACCACGGTCGTGATCGTGACGCACGATGCGGATGTCTCGGGTCAGGTGCAGCGCACGGTCGCGATCCGCGACGGCCGCACCTCGTCGGAGGTTCTGCGGCGCACCGAGGTCGACGAGTGGGGCGGCTCGGCCGTCGTCGCGGAGGAGTTCGCGATGCTCGACCGCGCCGGACGACTGCAGCTGCCGGCCGAGTACCGCCGGGCCCTCGGCCTGCGGAGCAGGGTGCGTCTCGACCTGGAGTCCGACCACGTGGGCGTCTGGCCCGACCGTGCACGAAATGAGGACTCGAAGTGACCACTCCGATGGTGACCGTCGCGGGACTCACCCGCACCTACGCGTCGGCCGGCGGCGACGTGCACGCGCTGCGCGACGTCACCTTCGAGATTCCGCGCGGGTCGATCGCCGCGATCGTCGGGCGGTCGGGGTCGGGCAAGACGACCCTGCTCAATTGCATCGGCGGGCTCGACGAGCCGAGCGGCGGGACAGTGGTCGTCGACGACATCGAGGTGACGGCGCTCGACGAGCGGGCGCGCACGGCGCTGCGCCGCGATCGGCTCTCGTTCGTGTTCCAGACCTTCGGACTCCTCCCGATGCTGTCGGCTGCCGAGAATGTGGGACTGCCGCTCAGACTGAGCGGCACCGCCACGAGGGCGCGCTCCGCGCGCGTGGCCGACCTGCTCGACCTGGTCGGGCTCGGCGCTCAGGCTGCGCAGCGACCGGGCGAGCTCTCCGGAGGGCAGCAGCAGCGCGTCGCGATCGCCCGGGCACTGGCTAACTCGCCCCGACTGCTCATCGCCGACGAGCCGACCGGGCAGCTCGATGCGGAGAGCGGCGCCTCCGTGATGGCCCTGCTGCAATCGGTCGTGCGCGCGGAGGGCATGACGGCGATCATCTCCACCCACGATCCCGCGCTGCAGGCGATGGCGGACCACACGGTGCGGCTGGCAGACGGCGCACTCGTCCAGCCCGCCGACCACTGACCGCCGACTGCCGACTGCCGACTGCTACGATCACTAGCGATAGCGCGTCCGGAAGGGTTCTCGTGTCTGGTCTCGCACTCGTCCTGGTTCTGTGCGCCGCGGTCGCTCATGCCGGCTGGAACGTGCTGGCCCACGGGGTCAGCCGGATCGGTGTGCCGTTCCTCTGGTGGGGCGCCCTCGCGAGCACGCTGCTGTGGGCACCGCTGATCGGGGTGACCGGCGGGCTGGGCACGAACGGGCCAGGACTGCTGGTCGGCTTCGCGATCGGTGTGTCCGTGTCGGGTGTGCTGCATATCGCCTACATGCTCGTTCTGCAGCAGGGCTATGCGCGCGGCAGTCTCTCCACGGTCTACGCGACCGCCCGCGGAACGGGGCCGGCGTTGAGCTCGTTCCTCGCCGTGCTGCTGCTCGGAGAGCGGATCGGGATCCTCGCGGCCGTGGGCATCGCGGTGATCGTCGTCGGGGTCGTTTCGACGGGTCTGCTCGACCGCTCGGAACCGGTGCCGGGGCGTCGTCGAATCGACCCGGGCATCCTGTTCGGCGTGATCACCGGCGCGGCTATTGCCTCCTACACGATCTGGGACGCCCATGCCCTGCGCACCTGGGATCTCTCGCCCGTCGCGTTCATGGTTGGCTGCACGCTGGTGGAGGCGGTGCTCTATGTGCCCCGCGTCGTGGGGCGCCGCAGCGAGATGATCCCCGTGCTGCGGGCGCACTGGCCTCGGATACTGGCTTTCGGCGTGCTGTCGCCGCTGTCGTACATCCTCGTGCTGACCGCCGTCACGATGGCCCCGGTGGCACTCGTCGCACCGCTGCGCGAGGTGAGCGTGGTGCTGGTGTCGGTGTTCGGGGCGCTGGTGCTGCACGAGGGCTCGGCCGCGAAACGGATCGCGGCCTCGGTCGTGGTGCTGCTCGGCGTGCTGATGCTGGCTCTCTGACGAGAGTCACCGCTGTTCGCGGCGGGTGAAGACGAGGTGGACGACGCCCGAGGCCGAGGGGGTCGCCTCGATGTCGAAGCGCTGCTCGAGACCCTCGAGTCCGCTCCAGAGCCGCTCGCCCCGGCCCAGCACGATCGGTACGAGGGCGATGTGCATGTGGTCGATCAGGTCGGCCTCGAGAAACTGCCGCACCGTGTCGACGCCTCCGCCGATCCGCACATCGAGGTCGCCGGCCAGCGCGCGAGCGCGTTCCAGCGCCGCGACCGGGTCGGCGTCGACGAAGTGGAAGGTGGTTCCGCCCTCCATCTGGAGAACCGGCCGCGGATGGTGGGTGAGCACGATAACGGGGGTGTGGAATACGGGGTCGTCGCCCCACCACCCCCGCCACTCCTCGTCCTCCCACGGTCCGCGCTGCGGTCCGAACTTGTTGCGTCCCATGATCTCCGCGCCGATCCCGCGCCCCCAGGTGCCGGCGAAGGCGTCGTCGACCCCCTGGGATCCCGCGGACTCCGCGTGCATGCCCATCTCGCGGAAGGTGCGCGTGGCGATCGCCCAGTCGACCAGGCGCGAGCCCGCGTGGCCGAAGGGCGTCTCGAGCCGCTGGCCCTCGCCGGCACCGAAGCCGTCGAGGGAGACCGAGAAGTTGTGGACGCGCACGAGGGACATGTCAGCTCCGAACTGGTAGGCGATCGCAATCAACCTAGGGCGTTCGACCCCCTCGACTCAATGCCCGAGGCATCGACTCACTCCCGGGCACCACCCGTCGTCGCCGCGTCGCCGTCCTCGGGGGCGTGCGCCGCGGCATCCGCCCGCTCGGCGTCGGCCAGCAGTGCGTCGAAATTCGCGTCCGGGTCGCGAAGGAGGGCCTCGGTCGCGGCCGCGTGCACACGCACGCCGGCGACCGGGTCGGCGTCGCGTTCGGCCAGCAGCGGCAGGGCCACGTCGCCGAGCACCGCGATCGCGCGGCTCAGGCTGCGCCGGGTCTCCCGCGAGCCGCGACCGAGCTGGGCGCACAGCTCCCGGGCGAGCGCCTCCTCCTCCCCCGACGGCACGAGTCCCGCGGCGGTGCGCCAGGCGGCACGGGCGACGCCGTCGTCCGGATCGCGGAGCAGGTCGACGCTGATCGCCGACCACCCGCGCGGATCGCCGATCTTGGAGAGCGTGTGCAGTGCCTGGCTGCGCGCCTGCGGCTCGTCGGCGCCGGCCTCGTAGACGAGGCGGGGAACGGTCTGAGACGACGGATGCCGCATCAGGGCCCAGGTGAGCATGTCGCGCACGAAGAAGTCGGGTTCGACAGCGCACCGCTGCACGAGCACCTCGACGTAGCGCGCGTCGGGCCGGGTGCCCGCGGCGAGCGCGCTCTGCAGACGCTCGGAGGACGAGGAGTCCTGCAGCGCGGCACGGAGGCGGTCGGCGGGGCCGGTGGAGTGTGTCGACGTCATGGTCTCAATCTAGAACGACGCGCTGCGGATGAGCCGTGGCTACCGACCGGTCAGCGTGGTCTGCAGGATCGCGCCGTAGCGCTCGACGAGTTCGTCGTGCGGCAGCTCGAGCAGCACCCTGTCCTCCCGGATGCTCAGGGACGAGAGGAGACCCTCGACCTGGGCCGCGAACAGGTGGGCCCGCACCTGCGCGTCCACGCCGTCCAGCCGGGAGGCGACCCCCTCGGCGAACACCGAGGTGACCGAGGCCCGGTAGACCCTGCCGACATCGGGGCGATCCGATGCGCGCACCAGGGCGGCCCACGGCCCGAAGCCGGTGTCGCGGTGGCGCGCGATGAGGTCGACCAGCGCCCGGCCGAGATCGTCGATCGGGCCCTGGATCACGTCGCGCCACGACTGCGGCAGGGTCATGGTCTCGACGAACAGCGCCTCCTTCGATCCGAAGTGCCGGAGGACGATCGACGGGTCGGTGCCGGCTGCACGCGCGATGTCGCGCACCCCCGTGGCGACGTATCCGCGCTCGGTGAACAACCGCACCGCGGCCTCGCGCACGGCCGCGCGAACGTGGGCGGAGCGGTCGCCTGGGGCAATCGGGACGCTGGACACGCCTGGAATTCTACGTTCCTCCGTCATGCGACCTCACCGGGTAGACCATCAACAGTGTTTGCAAACCGCGTTGACAGTATGCCCGCGCGGGCGTACTGTCAACGTCGTTGTCAGCGTCGCCACCGCCATGCTCCCCACCCGACTTCGATACGAAGGGCCCGTACGTGACCGACACCTACTCCCACAACGACTCCACCACCTCGATTCCGCAGGTGACGCGCACGACCGAGCCGCAGGCATCCGCTCGCCCGAATGGCACCTGGAGCCCGTCGACCGCCCCGGCGTCGGCCGTGCACGAGCTCATGTCGCCCGAGGTGAACGTGCAGCGCATCATGTGGACGGGCACGATCTGGTTCACCGCCGCGGTCGGAGCGGTCGCGGTGGCGCTCGGGCTGCTGCTCAGCTCCGGCTGGCGCCCGTCCGTGCTGCCCACGGCCGACGAGGCGCTCTGGTGGGTCGGCGTCGCACTGGTCACGCTGAGCATCGGGCTGATCGGCTGGTCGGGATGCCCGATCCTCGAGGTCGACGTGCCCACCGCCGATCGCAACAAGTCCCGCACCATGCAGCTGGGCACCATGCTGTTCATCGTCGGCGGCGCGATGGCGCTGCTCGCGGTGCTGCTCGGCCCCGCCGCCTGACCCGGCCGGCGCAGGCAACGGGCACGCCCGTCAGCTGTTCGAGGTCGTGGCAGTCGAGACGGCCACGGCGCTCGCCGCTATCGCCGCGGTCGTCATGGCGATCGCCGTCGCGACGGCCCCCGCGCCCCAGCTGCCCTTCTCCAGTTCTTTGCCGCGCGTGTAGACCGCTCCCGACCAGGGGATGCCCGGGTGCATCTGCGGGAGCGTCCCGCTCGCCGAGAGCAGCGCGGTGATCGCCGCCGTCCTGGTCTCGGGCTCCACCCCGTCGACCAGTACGGCACGCACGCTCTCGAGAAGCCGCGCCTCGTATTCCGGACGCTGGGCGGGCATCCGCGTGGTGGGGAAAATACCGAGCAGCCTGCCCTTCTCCCTGCGGATGAAGCCGCGCTCGACGAGGCGGTCGAGCACCTCTCCGCGCAGGGAGGACCCGATGTCGATCAGCAGCTCCTGCACGCCGCGCGGCTTTCTCGCGACCTTCTCGTACGCCTCACGCAGCAACGGGTCCGAGGGCGCCTCGCCCTCGACCGCGCGGATGCGGATGCGGATGCCGTTGAACAGCGTGCGGGACTCGTCCGGCTGCACCGCACCGCGCAGCGCGAGCTCGACGAGAACCGCTCCGCCGAGGGTGTAGTACAGCGTCCCCTCTCCGGCGATGGTGCCGGTGGTGTCGTCGAGCAGCAGCAGGAGCAGGTCTTCGACGATCAGCAGGTCGGTGTCCATGGTGCGTCCTTACGTCGTGTGGTGAGCGGATGCGATGGTGCGGTGTGCGCGTGCGCCTGACGGTACTGTGGTCACCATTGTCGTCGCCGCCCTATTGGACGACGCCCCAATTCGAGGAGATTCACATGTCTGTCGGCCTTCTTGCCGTAGTCGATGACATTCTGACCGCCGCCCTCAAGGCGAGCGCGAAGACCGCCGGAGTCGTTATCGACGACGCGGCCGTCACCCCCCAGTACGTGCAGGGGCTGACCCCGGCTCGCGAGCTGCGCGTTGTGCTCTACATCGCGCTCGGCAGCCTGTTCAACAAGTTCATCATCATCATCCCGATCGCGCTGCTGCTCACCGCTTTCGCGCCCTGGGTGCTGCCGTGGCTGCTGATCATCGGCGGCGTCTACCTCTGCTTCGAGGGCGCGGAGAAGGTCACCGAGTGGTTCGGCATGCACCATGCGGCCGAGGACACCGGAGCGCGGGACGAGAAGAAGCTCGTCTTCGGCGCGATCCGCACCGACCTCATCCTGAGCACGGAGATCATGCTGATCTCGCTGGCCAGCCTCGACTCCGGCATGGGGATCTGGATGACGCTGGGCGTGCTGGTCGTGATCGGCCTCGGTATGACGCTCCTCGTCTACGGAGCGGTCGCCCTGCTGGTGAAGATCGACGACGTCGGACTCGCCATGATGAAGAACCCGGCGAGGCGGATGCGACGCGTCGGCGCCCGTATTGTCGCCGCGATGCCCGCGGTATTCCGCGTCATCAGCATCGTCGGAACGGTCGCCATGCTCTGGGTCGGCGGACACCTGGTGATCGCCAACCTCGCCGAGACCTTCTGGCACGGACCCTACGACGTGCTGCACGCCGTGACGCACGCCGTCGAGGCGGCCGGATCGGTCGTCGTCTGGCTCGCCGATACCGCGTTCTCTGCGGTGTTCGGCCTGGTCCTCGGCCTGATCGTCGTGGTTGTGGTGACCGCCGCGACGCGGGTGCTGAAGCGCAAGCAGCCGGCGGGCGCCGCGCACTGACACCTGTTCGGCGAGCGGCGCCCTGTGGGAGGATCGCGTCGTGACCGATCACCGCCGGATGCTGCTGGATACCGCCTCGCTCTACTTCCGCGCCTTCCACGGCGTGCCCGACACCGTGCGGTCGCCGGACGGCACGCCGGTGAACGCGGTTCGCGGGCTGCTCGACATGATCGCGCGGCTCGTCGCCGAGTTCGGGCCGACCGACCTGGTCGCCTGCTGGGACGACGCCTGGCGGCCGCAGTGGCGCGTCGACCTGATCCCCTCGTACAAGGCCCAGCGCGTGGCTCGGGAGAGCGGCGGAGCCTCCGTCGAGACCGTGCCCGCCGAGCTGGAGCTGCAGATCCCGCTGATCCGCGAGGTGCTCGACGCGCTCGGCATCCCCGTCGTCGGGGCGGCCGACCACGAGGCCGACGACGTCATCGGCACCCTGGCCTCGCGATCGCGCATTCCCGTGGACATCGTCACCGGCGACCGCGACCTGTTCCAACTCGTCGACGACTCCCGCGGGGTGCGCGTGATCTACACCGGCCGGGGCATGTCACGCCTGGAGCTGCTCACGGACTCCGCGCTGGAGGCGAAGTACGGCGTCACCCCGACGCAGTACGCCGACTTCGCGGTCTTCCGCGGCGACGCCTCCGACGGTCTTCCCGGCGTGGCCGGAATCGGGGAGAAGACCGCGGCAGCCCTGCTGCGCGACCACGGCAGCCTGAGCGGGATCCTGGCGGCGGCGGCCGATGCCGACTCCGCTCTCGCCGCGGGCGTGCGCGCCAAAATCACGGCCGCGACCGACTACCTCGCCGTCGCGCCCCGCGTGGTCGAGGTCGTGCGCGGCCTCGATCTGCCGGAGCACGACGGGCGGATCCGAGCCGGCTCCCCCGCGCAGTCGGAGTCGCTCGATGGGCTGGCCCGAACCTGGGGGCTCGGGTCGTCGCTGCAGCGTGCACGGAGGGCGCTCGCCGACGCGGCTCAGGCGACGACCGCGTAGACCCGGCGGCGATGGCGCTATTCGCCCGTCGGTCGCTGCCGCTGCTGCTTGGTCGCCGACCGCTGCTTCTTCGCCGCGAGATGCCGTCGCGCAGAGCCGCGGGTGGGCCGGGTCGGCCGGCGCGCGGCCCCGGGCGGAGCCAGCGCGTCGCGCACGAGATCGGCGAGATTCTGCAGCGCGGTCTCGCGGTTGCGCAGCTGGGAGCGCTGCTGTGACACCGTCACCGTGATCGCCCCGGCCACCAGCCGTCGTCCCAGCCGGGCGAGCAGCACCTCGCGCTGCTCGTCATCGAGAGCCGTCGACTCCGCGATGTTCCAACTGAGCTGAACACGGCTGTCGGAGGTGTTGACGTGCTGGCCGCCCGGCCCCGACGAGCGCGAGAACTTCCAGCGCAGCTCCGGGGCCGAAATCGTGAGGCCGGGCGACACCTCGAGATCCATGCATCAACGATCCCATGGATCAGGCTGCGGGGCGGATGCTGTCGGCCGGGTCGGCGAGGACGGCCCGCCGCGCGGGTCCGAGCGCTGTGGCGTCGCGACTCGCGAGCGCCGCGCGCGCGGCCGCCCGGAAGCTCCGCATAGCCCGACCCCAGTAGGCGACCGGTGAGACACCGCAGGCCCGCAGGGCCGAACCGTGATCGATGACCACCACGGTCGCCGCACCCGCCGCCACAACACCCCACGCCAGTCCGACGATCGGGAGCACCATCACGGGGGTGTTGCAAAACCCGACGCGCAGCCGGTCGATCTGAAAACGGATGTGGTGTCGCTCGTCGTCGGCGATGCGCCGACCGATGCCCCGCAGAACCGGGTCGGGCGCATTCTCCGCGAGTGCCACGAAGTACCCCATCGCCACGCTCTCCGCGATAAGGAACAGGCCGATCTCGGTGCGCAGCCCCAGCAGCCGCCGCAGCCGGGTGAACGCGGCGTCGGTCCAGTGCGACTCGAGCGCCGGGGCACCGAGATGCCGCAGGCCGCGACCGAACAGCGCCGAGTGCTTCTGCTCCTCCCCCACCAGCAGCGCAAGCGCCTCGGTATACACGGGATCGCCGGCCGCGGCCGCCATCGAGAGCAGTCGAGCGCCGTCCCCGCTCTCGCCGAGCTCGAACCGCTGGAAGGACCGCACGAATGCGCGTCGGGTGCGGTCGTCGACCGTGGGCGCGAAGTCCCAGTCGATGAGCGCCTCGAGTTCGCGATGGCGCGCGGTGTTGTGGTGGAAATGCTCGACCCAGCTGGTGAATGTCGTCACGTGATCTCCCGTCGTTCCCGACTCTAGATCGCGTGATCGGCCGCCCGCGTCACCACTGCGACCGATGTTGGACTACGGCGCGAGAGTGAGCGGCGGGCCCGCCGGGCGGGGGATCCGGCGCTGTTGTGCCGCGCCGGATCCCCATCCGCTCACTGTCAGTTCTTCGTCGCGCGCCCGACCCGCAGGCGGCGGGCGAGTGTCAGCAGCACTCCGGCGAGAAGCAGCGCCGCTCCGATCGGCGCGATCGCGTCCGCGTTCGAACCGGTGCTCGCAAGGGCGTCGACGGGCACCGGGGTGCGGGAGACGTCGGTGGGCACGGAAGGTGTCGGCGGCGTGGTCGTCGTCGGCGGGGTTCCGGCAGGGCACTCGGCAGCGGCGACCGGCACGGTGGCACTGGAGGTGGTGGTGACCGCGGGAATCGCGACCCAGCTGTTCGTCGGCTCGTCGAGGCGCCAGCCGGTCGTGGTGGTCGTCGTCGTTGTTGTCTGGGTCAGGGAGTCGCAGTCGCGTGCGGTCTCGTCGGAGACCACCACTGCCGGAACCGGTCGCTCGGGTACCACGATGACGCTCGCGCAGGGTGCCTGCGCCGGGTCGAGCTTCCCCTCGATGGCTCCGGTGAAGGTCTTGCTGCGCTTGCCGTCGGCGAAGGCGTGTCCGGAGACCGCGGTCGCCGTCACCGAGTAGTCGGCCGGACCGGTGGTCGCGGTCGGAACGCCCCAGGTGGCGTTATTCGAATCGCCGAGCACGAGGGTGCCGCTCGTGTCGCAGTCGGCGGGGGTGACCGCGAGGGTCGCGATGGCGTCCTTCTTCATCGGCGCCGGGCAGGGAACGCTGGTCCCCTCCTCGGCGACGTCGTAGACGGTTCCCGGGGCGTCGACGGTGACGGTGTAGCGGTGGGCGACCGTCGAGTCGCCGAGCGGGTACGTCTTCGCGAAGGTGGCGCCGAAGCTGGCCTTCTCGACGGTCGCGGAGTCCACGGTCACGGTGATGCGGTTGGGGTCGCGGTCGCCGCTGTAGTTGGTGAGTTCCACCGACAGCGTCGAACAGGTCGCAGACACCTCCGGGGTGTGCGCGTCTGCGGGCGTGGCCGTCGCGACAGCGGATGCGCCGGAGGTCATGATTCCGGCTGCGAGCGCGACGATGAGTATTCTCTTGACGTTGATGAGGCTCTCCTAGGGGTCGCCAAAGAGGCGAGAGCGTTCTGCGCGGCGAACCGCGACGGGCGGCGCGCGGTCGGGTAACCGGGCCGGTCATTCTCGGGAGCGTCGACCGCACGGCCACGCGATAGGGGTCGCGTGGGTCGGGCGTTCGAACGGCGTCCCTGGCGGAATCGGGTGACATCACCGGGGACAACGAGGAAGCTACCCGTAATTGACTAGTTCTCGCGAGTCGCGATCCGTGACGAAATGTCCCGATCCGCGGGATACCGCGGATGTCGTGGCGGTCATTCCCGGGTGATTCCCAGACTGCGAGCATAACTCGAATACTCTTCACTGCGATTCACGACATGACTTCGGCTCAATTCGAGAAGGATGACGGTTAGGCTGAGCAGATCGTGACGGATCGCACCGCGCGACGACCACAGCGAGCGGGGAACCGATGATGCCCACGACCACTCCGGCCCGGCCGGCCCGACGCCTGCGCCGTGCAGTATCCGTGATCGCGGCGCTCGCCATCGGCATCGGCCTCGCCGGCTGCTCCCTGCTCCCCTCGCTCGACGGCGGAGGCGGCAGCGTCGACAGCCGCCCCAGCGCGCCCGCCCCGGCGATCACCGCCCTTCCGGTGATCTCGATCGCCGACCGTCCGGGCTTCGACGCGGCCGACCGACTGGTCAACGAGATGCACGAGCGGTACTCGAACGAGGCGAGCGCCGACTACGCCTACGACCAGGTCGCGCAGACCACCGAGGCAAAGTACTACGCCTACGACTTCCTGGTGATCCTCACCGACTTCAAGGGTGCGTTCCGGTTCATGCCGCTCGGCACGGAGTCCACCAACCCCGCCGAGCTCGACGCGAAGATCCAGTACTACGTCGACGAGGTCACGGAGCTCGAGCGCAAGTTCCTGGCCGGCGAAGACCTGGGCGTCACGATCTCGATCACGAAGGCCGACGGCTCCGTGTACACCTCCGACGGCACGAACACGGCCGCGGCATCGACCGACGCGGCCGAGGAGTTCGCGCGGGGATTCACCGGCGCCCCCGACGCCGCCGGCAGCTACGCCGCATCCGCCGAGCAGCTGGCGGCGGAGTTCGGCCTCTCACTCACCTACGACTTCACAAGCATCTACGCGAAGTGCTCGCACTCCGGCGGCTCGACCGAGAACATCGTCGCCGCGTACTGCCACGTGACACCGGAGCTCATCTACGTCAACACCGAGTGGTTCGACTACCCCGACAACCTCAACGAGGCGAGCTTCGTCGACTCCATCAAGCACGAGCTCGCGCACCGCCTCATCGGCACCATCTGCGACACCGCCTCTCCCCCGATCACCGGCTCGGCCAACGAGGGTGTGGCCAACTCCTTCGCGGTCCTCTTCCTCGGTGCCGACGAGACGTACCTGGCCTCGATCGCGGACGGCTACCCCGCCTACGCGATGACCGACCAGACCGACGAGCTGGCCCGCACCATCCACGACACGGAGCGCTGCGCGTAGCCGCTGCCTATACTCTCCTGAGCCGCTTTCGCCGCAGCGGTTCTCGATGTCGTTCTACGAAAGTCACCCGCTGTTGTTCTCCCGCTCCATCCGCACCACCCGCTCCCGATGACCGACGACCCGTCGCGCCCCGTCCCGAGACGCAGGCCCGAGCCGCGCAGAGCCGACCCCCGACCGGCGCGACCACGCGCTCGACGGGTCAATCAGCACGATCTCCGCGACATCCGCGCGCGTCTCAGCGGCACGATCTACGAGAAGGTCGAACCGCAGGCCGGCATCGGCGGCGACCTCTACTCGGCGCCGCAGATCGTGGACTTCTGCCTCGACCTCGGCGAGGTCATGCTCGCCTCGGGCGCCGACGTGCGCAGCGCCGAGGTGGCGATCGTCGCGGTCGCCACCAAGTGGAACCTGGCGCCGCTGGAACTCGACATCACCGGCACCGCGATCACGCTGCAGTACGCGCCTCCCGGGCAGCACCCGCTCACCAAGGTGCGGGTGATCCACGCGGAGGGCTCGAACCTCTACCGCCTCAACCAGGTCTATCGGATCGTCAACGATCTGGTCGACGGCGACCTCGACATGACGGATGCCGTGGCCGGCCTGGTCGATGTCGTGGGCTCCCCGTCGCGATGGTCGCCGTGGATCATGGACTTCGGCCTCGGGCTGCTGGCCGCCTCGGTCTGCCTGCAGGCCGGTGGCTCGGCGTTCCCCGCGCTGGGCGCGCTGCTCGTGGTGCTGGGAATCTCGCTCGGTGGCCGCTGGCTGCTGCGCCGCGGCATCCCCACCTTCTTCGTGTCGGGCGCTCAGGCGGCAGTCGCCACGGTCGCCGGGAGCCTCGCCATCTTCTCGGGCGCGCTGCCCGCCGGCGGGGCGGCCGCGATGGTCGCCGCGTCGGTGGTCGTGCTGCTGCCGCACCCGGTTCTGGTCACCTGGGCGCAGGACGCCATCTCGGGGTTCCGGTCGATGGCGCTCTCCCGCGGGCTCATCATCGCGCTCACGATCGGCAGCATCGTCTGCGGGGTGCCCGCGGGCATCGCCATCACCTCCGGCCTCTCCATCGAGATCGACCCGGCGAACATCACCCTGCAGACACTCCCGCTGTGGCTGCTGCTGGTCTCCTCGGTTCTCGCCGCGGGGGCCAACTGCTTCGTCTGGGGAGCGAGCGCCCGGGTCATCCCCATCGCGATGGGCGCCTCGCTGCTCAGCGCGCTGGTGCTGCACGGCCTGATGATCCTCGGCGACGTGCCCCGCCTCGGTGCGACGTTCCTCGCGGCCACGGTGCTCGGCGCCCTGAGCACGGTGGTGGCCGTGCGGCTGCGCACCGCTCCTGCGGTGATCGCGGTGCCTGCCTTCTGCGGCTCGCTGCTGCCCGGTCTCGCGGTGTCGTCCGCGCTGCTCGACTTCATGGCGGGCGCCCCGGGCGCCTCGCTCGCCTTCGTCGCGGCGGTGCTCGTGGCGCTCGGCATCGGCGCCGGGCTCGTGCTCGGCAACCTCATCGCCGCCCCCGGCGCCCGCCGCTACCTGAGACGGTCGAAGCGCGTCGAGGTGCACTCGGTGAACACCGAGACGCGCTCGCTCGACGTGATCACGAGCCTGGCGCCGCCCGCTCCTTAACGCGTCGAGGCGCGGGCCCCTGGGGACCCGCGCCTCGACGTTCTCACTCGGTCAGCTCAGCGGGATCGACGCCCCGATGAGGCCGTTGTCGCGCTTGCGACGGGCGACGAGCACTCCACCGGTGACGGCGAGCATCAGCGCCAGCAGCAGTGCCGGCAGAACCGACGCGCCGGTCAGCGCGAGCGGTCCGGAGTTCGATCCGCCCGCCGCGCCACCGGCTGCGGGGTCGGCCGTACCGTTACCGGGTGCGGGAGTGGGCGCCGGGGCGTCGGCGGCGACAGCGACACTGGCCGTCACGGCGACGTCGGACTGCACTCCGCGGAAGGAGACGGTCGCGGCGCCGAGGGCGGCCGGGGAGGTGAAGGTGTAGCTGACGGTGCCGTCGATGACGTCGATCAGGCCGTCCGCGACCGGCTGGCCGTTCAGGCTCGCGACGACCTGGCGGTCTCCGGCGAACCCGGTGGCGGTGACGGTGAACGCGGTGCTCGGACGCACGGCGGTCGGCGCGGAGATCGCGGCTGCGGCGCTGAACGCCGGGAGGTCGCGGTCGAGCTCGAGGGCGTTGACGATGGTGAAGAAGTTGTCCGTCTGGTCGATCAGGCCGACGACGTTCGCGGCACCGGGTCCGTAGCCCGCGACACGGAGCTGGCTGCCCGTGTGCTGCTGCGATCCACCGGCAGCGGCGGTTCCGTAGGCGATCTTCATGACGCTGCCGTCGACGGTGGTGAGCGCGGTGCTCAGCGTGGCGGGAGGCGTCGAGTCGACGATCTGGCTCGTGTGGGCGTGGTCGGCAGTGACGATAACCATGGTGTTGCCGTCTTCGATG
>Ga0247805_1000374_pt1 | contig 23927 bp, 19 predicted proteins | sample UWRJL044104R1_FD_180930 | JGI IMG/M metagenome (GOLD analysis project Ga0247805, IMG submission 180930) | Plant litter microbial communities from Arlington Agricultural Research Station in Wisconsin, United States - UWRJ-L044-104R-1 | ecosystem: Environmental > Terrestrial > Plant litter >... | reverse complement strand
TTATCATTACACAAATGAATAACAACAATGTGATCAATGCTAAAAAAGCCCGTGTAAAAAGAGTAGAAGCATTACTTACAGAGATCAGTATTGAAATGGATAAAGGCACCATCAAAACCATGGATCCCAGACATTTTTTAATGAACTTATTTTCTTTAATGGCTTATCCTTTGGTGACATCTCCATTACAGAAAATCTTATTTAACATGGATGATGATGGATATGCGCAGCTCATGGAACAACGAAAGCAGTTAATTTTTGAAACCATATTCCCTTAAATACCCAATATACCTTAATGCATGAGCTTATGATCGCTCATCACAAACAAAAAATAGCAACCCGATGAAAACTAGAATCCAGTCTCTCTATTTATTACTTCCTGCATTATTGATCCTTGCTTCCTGCGGCAACAGTGATCAGAAAAAGGCGGGAGCAGCTGCGGCAGATCAACCGCAAGCATACCCTGTAGTTACCTTAGCTACCCAATCCACTACGCTTGAAACCGATTATCCTGCTACCTTACAAGGCATTCAGAATGTTGACATCAGACCAAAAGTGGATGGCTTTGTTCAAAAAATTTATGTTGATGAGGGCGCTACTGTAAAAAAAGGTCAATTGCTATTTACCATTAATGCTCCACAATACGAGCAATTGGTTAGAACTGCTGCAGCAGCCATTAGCAGTGCCGAAGCAGATGTGAACGCTGCCCAGTTACAAGTTAACAAAACCAAGCCCCTGGTTGACAAGGACATCATCAGCAAATATGAACTGGATGCTGCTCAATTGACCTTACAAAGTAAAAAGGCTGCGCTTGCACAGGCCAAAGCTACATTGGTTAATGCACAGGTCAACTTAGGTTATACCCATATTACCAGCCCAGTTGATGGCGTGATAGGGAGCCTTCCTTTTAAGGCCGGTAGTTTAGTAAGCAGCAGTAATGCCGAACCGTTAACTACAGTTTCAGACATTGCCAGGGTATACGCGTACTTCGCTTTAAATGAGAAACAATTGTTAGATTTCTCCAGAAACTATAAAGGTGCAAATCTGGAAGCACAAATTAAAAACATGCCGCCAATCTCCTTGGTACTTTCAGATGGAACACCATATACAGAAAAAGGAAAAGTAGAATCAATTAATGGTTTGATCAATACCGGAACAGGTTCTGCAAGCCTTAGGGCAACTTTTCCAAATCCATTGAGACTGTTGAGAAGTGGTGCCAGTGCTGCAGTACGCATTCCGCAACACCTGGAAAATGTAATTTTAATCCCTCAAAAATCAACAACTGATTTACAGGGTAAAAAATTCGTATATGTATTGGATGAAAAAGGCAATGTAAAAAATACAGAAATCGAAATCATGGAACTGGCCAAAGGTAATTTCTACGTAGTAACCAAAGGGTTAAAAGCTGGTGACAAAATTGTTTTGGAAGGATTCCAATCTTTAAAAGATGGTGCGCAGATTAAACCACAAGAGCAGGCTGCTGATTCTGTGTTTGCCGATGTCCGAAACAAATAAACAAATCGTAAACTGTAAATCCATAATCGAAAATTAGCCGATATGTTTAAGAAATTTATAGAGAGACCCGTTTTATCCACGGTAATCTCCATCATCATCGTGATACTGGGTATATTGGGATTAATTACCCTGCCCGTATCGCAATATCCAGAAATTGCCCCTCCAACCGTACAGGTATCTGCATCCTATCAGGGTGCAAATGCGGACGTGGTGATGAATAGCGTGGTCGTTCCGCTTGAAGAACAAATCAATGGTGTTGAAGACATGACTTACATGACTTCGACAGCAGGTAATGATGGTACCGCCACCATCACCGTCAACTTTAAACTGGGCACAAACCCGGATCTTGCAGCTGTAAACGTACAGAACAGGGTATCCAGGGCTGCCAGTTTATTACCTGCCGAAGTAACGAAATCAGGGGTAATCACCGCAAAGAAACAAGCGAGTAACGTATTGATTTTTGCAATTTATAGTGATAGTGCTTCATATGATCAATCCTTTCTACAAAACTATGCCAACATCAACCTGATCCCTCAGGTAAAAAGAATCAACGGTGTTGGTGATGCCAATGCTTTCGGTTTGATGGATTATACGATGCGAATCTGGCTTAAACCAGATGTCATGGCCGCTTATGGTTTGGTACCAAATGACGTGAGCGTTGCCCTGGCTGAGCAAAACGTAGAGGCCGCTCCAGGCCAGTTTGGGGAACAAGGTCAGCAGGCATTCCAGTATACCTTAAAATATTCCGGACGTTTAAAAAATGAGATTGAGTTTGGAAACATCATCATCCGATCAGATAATAACGGCCAGATTTTAAGGCTTAAAGATGTAGCGAGGATTGAATTGGGTGCCCAGAGTTATGCCAGTACAGTTCGTTTCAATGGCAAGCCAGCATTGGGTATCGCCATTAACCAAACGGCAGGGTCTAACGCAAAAGATGTAATCGAAGGTGCTATGAAAGTGCTGGATGATGCTTCTGTAACTTTTCCTAAAGGTATTCATTATATGGCCCTGGTTAACGTGAATGACTTCCTTGATGCATCTATAGAAAAAGTAATACATACCCTTATCGAAGCGTTTATCCTGGTTTTCCTGGTAGTATTTATTTTTCTTCAGGATTTCCGCTCTACCTTAATCCCGGCGATCAGCGTTCCTGTGGCCATTATAGGTACCTTCTTTTTCCTCAGCCTTTTTGGTTTTACCATCAACTTACTGACACTCTTTGCCCTGGTACTCGCCATTGGTATTGTGGTAGATGATGCGATTGTTGTGGTGGAGGCTGTGCATGCCAAGCTTGACCATGGCTATAAGTCAGCGAAAAAAGCGACAATTGATGCCATGGAAGACATTACCGGGGCGATCATTTCCATTACATTGGTTATGGCGGCAGTATTTATCCCAGTTAGTTTTATCCAGGGATCATCTGGCGTATTTTATAAACAATTCGGTTTAACACTGGCCATCGCCATCATCCTTTCGGCAATTAACGCGTTGACTTTAAGTCCGGCCCTGTGTGCGTTGTTCTTAAAACCACATGATGAGGATCACCAGAAGAAAAAGAACTTCCTCCAAAAGTTCTATGTGGCCTTCAATACTTCATTTGATTTAATGACCAACAGGTATAAACGTTCTGTTAGCTTCCTTGCCCGCAGAAAATGGGTAGCTGGACTGGGCATTGTGCTCTTTACTGCTGTGCTGATCTGGACCATGAAAACTACGCCTAAGGGTTTCGTTCCGAATGAGGATTTGGGTACCATCATGTCTGACATTTCCTTACCTGTAGGAACATCTCTGGAGGCTACAGACCGGATTATTGTACAGATTGATAGTGTTGTCCATACCATACCAGAAATAAAAACCTCGCTAAGGGTAGTTGGTCGGAGTATGATCAGCGGTTCAGGAAGTTCTTATGGTATGGTAATCTCCAGGTTAATTCCATGGGATGAGCGGAAACGTGATGTCAAAGCAATTATTGGAGAATTGTTTGCTAAAACGGCCGGAATTAAAGGTGCAAGGGTAATTTTCTTTGCTCCGCCTACGATTCAGGGATTTGGTACCAGCGGTGGTTTTGAATTCCAGTTGCAGGATAAAACAGGTGGTGACATCATTAAATTCAACAAAATTGGTAATGAATTCCTGGCCGCGTTAAGTAAAAGACCTGAAATCCAGTATGCATCTACCTCGTTCAATCCAAATTTCCCACAATACCAGATCGATGTAAATGTGGCTACAGTAAAACAAGCCGGATTAACAGTAAGTGATGTATTGGGTGTATTACAAGGTTATTATGGTGGTGTATATGCCTCAAACTTTAATAAATTTGGTAAGCAATACCGGGTAATGTATCAGGCTGATGCACAATATCGCGCCAACCAACAAAGTCTGAATAGCATTTACGTCCGCAATTCCAGTGGCAAAATGGCACCGATCAGTAATTTTATCACATTAACCAAGGTATACGGACCGCAAGCCATCTCGCGTTTCAACTTATTTACCTCTATATCGGTTACTGGTAATCCAAATGCAGGTTTCAGTTCCGGTGATGCCCTGAAAGCAGTCCAGGAAGAAGCAGCTATCCACTTACCGGCAGGCTATGGTTATGAGTTCTCGGGTCTTTCCCGCGAGGAGATGGCCGGTGGTAATCAGACCATTTTCATCTTCTTATTGTGTGTAATTTTTGTGTACTTCCTGCTTTCAGCACAATACGAAAGTTATATCCTGCCTTTAGCGGTATTAATTTCACTTCCAATTGGTTTGGCGGGGGTATTTATCTTCGATAAGCTATTTGGCGTGGATAACAATATATATACTCAGATTACACTGATCATGCTTGTAGGGCTATTGGCAAAAAATGCCATTTTGATTGTTGAATTTGCAGTAGACCGAAGGAGAAAAGGAATGAGCATTGTGAGTGCGGCGATTGGTGGTGCAACAGCCCGTCTTCGTCCGATCCTGATGACTTCATTTGCTTTTATTCTGGGATTACTGCCATTAATGTTGTCCACAGGTGTTGGTGCAGCAGGTAATAAATCTATCGGTACAGGTGCTGTGGGAGGAATGCTTATCGGTACCATATTTGGAATATTTGTGATCCCTACCCTATTTATTGTGTTCCAGAGTTTACAGGAAAGAGTAAGTAACAAATCGCCATTTGACGAAGGTTATGGCCCGGCACAAAAAGCAATTGAGTTCCCTGAAATTGATAACCGTGAACATTAATCTACATAAAATGAATTTTAAATATCATAAGTCTTATATCGTCATCGGTTTCTCCGTGCTAACCTTATCCGCCTGCGTAACCAAAAAATACGAGCGTCCGGTTTTGAACAGCAATGGTTTATATCGTGACAACAATACCACAGATACTACAACCATAGCGGATTTGCCATGGAAAACATTGTTTGCAGACGCAAGTCTGCAAACTTTAATTCAACAAGGAATACAGGAAAATCTGGATCTGAAACAAGCCATTGAGCGGATCAAGGTTGCAGAAGCTACTTTATTGCAAAGTAAGGCCGCCTTATTACCCAGCCTAACAGCCGATGTTTCTGCAACAGACACCAAGCAGTCTACAGCTGCATTGAACTTTCCTCCAGGCATCAACATCAATACGGAGACCCAATTGTACAGAGCACAGCTGAGCACCAGCTGGGAAGCGGATATCTGGGGTAAGTTAAGCAGTGCCAAACGCTCTGCTTATGCTACGCTCTTGCAAACAGATGCAGCAAAAAGAGCCGTACAAACTCAACTTGTTGCCAATATTGCCAATGCTTATTACAATTTGCTGGCCCTAGATAAGCAATTGGCCATTACAGAACAGACCATCAAAATCAGAACATCTGATGTAGATGCGATGAAGTCGTTAAAAGATGCCGCGATAGTAAACGGTGCAGCCGTAGTTCAAAGCGAAGCAAACTTATATGCAGCACAGGTAAGCCTACCCGATTTAAAAAGAAGCATCAAGGAAACTGAAAATGCGCTAAGCATCCTGTTGGGCAGAGGCCCGGGAAAAATAGACCGTTCTACCTTAGATCAGCAGGTACCTTACAGCAATTTACAAACTGGTGTATCCGCACAACTTCTACAAAACCGCCCGGATGTGCAAGCTGCAGAATTTGCATTCAGGGCAGCTTTCGAGAACAAAAATGTGGCAAAAGCTTATTTTTATCCAGCTTTAACTTTAACCGCCAACGGTGGATTGTCCAGTTTAACATTGAAAAATTTCTTTGACCAATCGATATTTTATAGTCTGGTTGGTGGACTTACACAACCCATCTTCAACAAAGGCCAGAATAAAGCACGTTTAAGGACTGCTGAAGCCCAGCAACAGATGGCGTTCTATGCTTTCCAGCAAAGCCTGTTGACAAGTGGACAAGAAGTTTCGAATGCACTTTATGCTTACCAGACAGCTGCCGAAAAAGAAACAACCAGGGCAATGCAAATTGCTGCGTTAACCAAAGCGGTTGATTTTACCAAAGAATTACTGCGGTATAGTTCTGCCACCAATTACACCGACGTTTTAACCTCTGAGCAAAGTTTACTTGCTGCTCAATTGAGTGGCATTAATGATCGGCTGCAGAAACTGCAGTCTGTTGTCAATCTATACAAAGCACTTGGCGGAGGCTTAAAAGAATAAAAAATAGAGGCGGTTAATCCGCCTCTATTTTTTTATCAGCTCTTTTTTACTAGATTCATCCGCAAATCACTTATACCTAATTATTACCGATGAATATCCTGATTGTTGAAGATGAAAAGACATTGGCGCTGGAAATGGCAGAATTTCTGGGAAAAGAAGGTTATACGATAGAACATGCCTGGAAAAAATCTTCCGCAGCCGAAAAAATCTTTGTCAATTCCTATGACTTTATTCTGCTCGATTTAGGTTTACCAGGAGGTGATGGCTTTGAACTCTTACACCAACTCAAACAAATTCCAGGCCGCGAAGATGCGGTCATCATTTTAACTGCCCGTGGTGATGTAGACGACCGCATTAAAGGACTCGAAGCTGGGGCAGATGATTATTTACCCAAACCTTTTTCTTTAACAGAGTTACTGGCCCGTATGCATGCCATCATACGCAGAAAACACAAGCTGGAGATGAATGAGGTAAAAATCCACGATTTTGTGCTGGACATCAAAAATCACAAACTCAGCTTTGAGGGACAGAAAATTAACCTGACCAACAAAGAGTTTGAAATTTTCAATTACCTGGTACTGAATAAAAATCGCGTAATTTCCAGAGTCAATTTAACAGAACACGTATGGGGAGATATCCTGGAAGTCAATTCAGATTCTAACTTTGTAGATGTACATGTGAAAAACCTACGAAAAAAATTAACGGCTTGCACCCCTATCGACTGGTTTGAAACGGTCAGGAGCATTGGCTACCGAATTAACTTTTGATCGCAATTAGTGATGAAATTACAATTCAAGCTGGCTCTATACAATACCCTCACCAAGATCGCCATCATCACCATGCTGGGTATCCTGATCCTGGCATCGATAGACAACATCACAGTCAACCACATTCAAAAGCGCTTATTGCAAAAAAAAGATCGGTTGGTTTCCAATCTATCGACCATAGAAATCAATGAATTGTTAAACCAGCGTACTTTTACTGATTATAACCTCCTCAGGGAAGAATACATCATTTTAAAAGAACTAAAACAAGGGGAAGCCCCGATCAAACAAAAGTTTAGCATTGAACAACGCAGCATAGAAGGCAATGAAGAGTCATTTAAAATCTTAATCACTGATTTCAGCTACAAAGGAAAAAAATATAGATTAGAACTCGGTGCCACCATGTCTACATTATCCCAGCTTAAACACACCATATCTATGTTTACTTTTGGGATATTAATTGCCGCTGTGATTCTTACCTTGATTACCGACCTTGCCTTTACCCAGTTTTTACTAGCTCCTTTTTATCAGATCATCGATAAAAAGCTCAATAAGGTCAATGATCCGATCAATTTCAATTATGAGCCCATCAAAACTTCAACAGAAGATTTTAAGATTCTGGATCAAAGCATTAGTGTATTGATGCAAAAAATTGCCAATCTGTTTATCACCGAAAAAGAGTTTATTGCCAATGTTTCACATGAACTGCTGACCCCCATTTCCGTACTCAATACACGCTTGGAAAACCTATTGACTGACGAGCAATTGTCTCAGGAAGGCGAAAACAAAATATTTGCTTCACTCAAAACCCTGAATCGCTTAAAAGCGATTATCAATAGCCTGCTACTCATTTCTAAGGTTGAAAATAACCAGTATGGCAAAGGAGATCAAATCTCTATTACAGATACTGTAAATGACGTATATGAAGAGTTGGAGCACCGGCTGCTGATGATGAAACTTAGTTTACACATCAATCTGTCCTTTGACCATCATTTTATGGGTAACCGTTCCCTATTCCATACGCTGATCAGCAACCTGGTTAACAATGCCATTAAATATAATGTAAACAAGGGATCCATCAACATCACCAGTACACGCACAACACAACATTATTTACTCAGCATAGCCGATACAGGTATCGGTATGGATGCCGCTGTGATAGAAAATGCATTTGTGCGTTTCGAAAAATTAAATTCGGAAAAAGCCGACAGCCACGGTCTGGGATTGGCTATTGTACGCAGCATTGCAGCTTTCCATCAATTACAGGTCGATATTCAATCTGAAAAAAATAAGGGTACAACAGTAGTTATTCGATTTCCATTAAACGCTTCATAATTCTTCATCAAATCTTCATTTTAGGTTCGCAACTTTGAATCAACAAAAAACACAAAAACAATTTAAGATATGAAAAGAACAATTTTAGCGCTTGCATTAGTTGCAACAACTTTCGGCGCATTCGCACAAACTCCTGCTAAAGCTACAACTGCTCCTGCTGCTGCAACTACTGCTCCAGCTCCAAAAGCAAAACATGCTAAAAAAGTAGAAGCTAAAAAAGCTGTTGTTAAAACTGAAGCTAAAGTAGAAGCTCCAAAAGCAGACAAAAAAAAATAAGCAATAATTAAAAACCTTTTAGTTTTTAAAAAGGGGTATCACTTTCCATCAGGTGATGCCCCTTTTTTGCGTTTCAGATGTTGGAACAGGTGAAAATGACAGCTAACAAATTACAAATCTACTTTAATGCGGACACCTCCAGAGATGAGCTTAACCTTTTCTGATGAGAAATCATGCATCGGCAGTTTAAAAAAGGGCTCTATAGTAATGTATTGTTTATCGCTGATCTTCTGGCGCCGGCCTATGGATAGATTATAAAAACCTAAATAGCTATTTGGAGATAGATCACCATTTTTTATGGTCTCTTCTGTATTTTCGACAACCATCCGGCTCTCCGTTTTCACTTCTCCATCTGCATCGGTATAAGAATCAACAACAGTTTTAGCATCTATATAATTGCGGGTCTGTTGCTGTCTTAAAACCGCCATTGCCGACAAGCCAAAACCAATTGCTGTATTTTTGCTTAAACTATATTTTATTTCCAAAGGAATATCAATTCCGGAAACCCTTGTGTAAACAGATTCCAGTGTTTTTTCCATATCTGCGGCAATCATGGTAGGATTACCAGCTACCCTGGATGACAGTTGGCTGTAGCCAATACCAGAACTTAATACAATATGTTTTGTGACAGGCACGTCTACTACTGCACCAAAACCAAGCGTTAAGCGGCCGTCTGCGTTATAGCTATTGTTAAGCGCTCCGCTTATTTTCCATGGCCTGACCTGGTCAGATGATAAAGCCAGATTCGGTTTTTCGTTCGCAATCCGGTCAAAAGACCGGTCGGGAATACTTTTCAGTACCCTTTTTACATTCGTTTTAACATCTTTTACTGCCACTCTTGATTCAGCAGATACAGAATCGATAGCAAGCGCCAACTGTTCAATCCGGATATCCGAAGTGCGCATCACAGCCACCGCTTTCGTTTGGCGCAACTGCTGCTTTTTTTTTGATAAAACTGGTTTTTTTGCTCGTATATTTCCCTCTTTTGATTGGATATTTTCTACCTCAGCCTGATCCGTACCAAACGCTGTAACCTGTTGTTTCGTCTCAACCGAATGATCTGGCTGTGGCCAGAAATAAATCATACCGCACATCAAAATCACTGCCGCTGTAGAAATTATTGGCAAAATGAACCCAGGTTTGCGTTGTTTTTCTTTTTTCTGAAAATCTTCCCAGGCCCCGTTGCGGTATGGAACCCGCTCCTCCTGTATTACAGTTTTCAGGCCTGCAAAAAAATCGTCTTCAATAGGTTCCATTTGAATCAACTGTTGATTTTTGATATAATAATCTTAATTTCTGTTTTGCTCTTCCCAAGTATACCCTACTGATATTTTCCTGGATATTTAATGTTCTGGATATTTCCTCATGTGAAAAACCTTCAATTTCATACATGTTAAAAATCAAGCGTTGGGTTTCTGGAAGGATATTGATCAGTTTCAAAATATCCTGAGCGTTCAAATGAGGCATAATTTCTGGATTGACCAGGGGATGTGCATCCTCCTGAAGTTCCTCATCCACAGTCAACAACTTCCCTTTCCTTAAAAAATCTATCGCTATTCTGCAGCTGACTTTGACCATCCATCCTTTAAAGGCTTTCTCCAGATCTGCGCTTTGTTCAGGTGGACTAAACTTTGATAGATTTTGGAAGATTTTGATGAAACTATCGTTTACCAGTTCCTCAGAATCATTGCTGTTCCTGGTATATCTCCTGATTACAGCCATCAAATAGCCATAATAAAATTTATAAAGGGTCTCTTTAGCGGATTCCTTTTGATCTGCGGCAGCAGCTATAAGCTCAACAAGACCAGTAGATTTTCTAAACACTTTTAGCATATATCGGAACTGGCATATACCAGCATTCAAAATCCGGTACCATTGTATACAGCACAGATGGTACCGGTTCTGATTCCTATTTATTAGTCATTATTGCTAAACCAAGTTTTGTATCATCAGTAGCATCTTTTAAGCCTTTAACCCACATGGTATACACTTTCCCTTTTTCAACTTTCACTTTCTCAAGTGTAGCCAACACAACGGTTTTACCATTTTCTACAATTTCAAATTTAACCTCTGCAGCGGCGGCAACATTTACGAATGCTGTGGCTTCTTTAAATGCCTTTTTCGTCAGTGCAGCGTCTGCTTTGCCACCAACAATCAGGTCAAGTGCAGGTGCATCAGGACTTAAGTTAACGAAGCGAATTTTAGCATTCTCACCTGTAGGTGCAGACAAGTCATCTTCAAACACCGCAAATACGGCTTTAGGTGCTTTTTCTGTTACAAATGCGGTATAAGATTTATCTTCTTTCAAGGTAACCGGACTTTTTACAATGACCTCTGTAGTTCCTTTTTTAACCAGACTAAATTGTTTATCACCGGCTTTTACATCCTGGTAATCTAAAACGGTATTATAAGTAAATGCCTTTGGCGTGGCTGCTACATCATTGATCAGGAATGTGAATTCAGGGCCGCCAGGTGAAGCGTGGACCACGCTCAGTCTGGCGGGCTTTACAATAACCGGCGGCTTAACCTTGTCCTTTTTGCAAGAAGTAAAAATAGCGGTTGCCAGTAGTAAAATTGTTCCTTTTTGTATTAATGACAAATAATTTGATGTTTTCATGTTTTAATTTCTAATGTTTTAAATGTATTCCAGTTAAATGGCCATTAACTCTTTTCTGTTAAAACGGGATAGAAATTTAAAACGCAACAAAGCAGAAAGAAAATCAGCGGGCCTGATCTAATTGCCTGCCCTTCTTTTCTCTTCTTCCGCAGCGCCTGCCTTACGTTTGGCATTGGCCGGGCTGCCGCCAAACTTATAGTTGAAACTGATCATACCCACACGTGTATCTCTTAACTGAATAAAACGCTCCCCATATCCGGTTAGTTTTGTTATGGCTTTAGTACGCAGACTAAGAAACACGTCATTTACATTCAGTTTAACGGAAGCTCTTTTGTTCCAGAGTTGCCTTTGCGCACCAAGATTTAAGGACCAGTTGGCGTTGATGTCAAGAAAGCCATAATAAGCCCGACTGTTATAGGAACCTGTAATTTCGAATGTGGTATTGGTATTCAGCAATACACTATTGCTGGAATTGAAACTAAAGGCCATGCGGCCAGCATTCAGATTGGTATTCGCCAGATATCCCTGATATTTTCCATAAAAAACCAGGGCTGTATTTGTGCTGTTAAGCCATTTACCCAGCGTTACAGGAATGCCCAGACTTATGTTGTAATAATTGTAGCTCGCCAGGTTTCTTCCTGTTTGTATCACAGTACCCGGTTCCATGTCTGGAGAAAGCACAGAAATGATATTATCGGTCGTCCGGCTATATCCCAGTTTGGTAATATATTTATGTTTAAAGGAATGCGTCAGTTCGAAAGCAATGGTTTTTTCAGGATCAAGCTGCGGGTTTCCAGAAGCTGAAGTCAGCGGATCTAAAAACACCTTAAAAGGATTCAGTTCCCGATAAGAGGGCCTGTTAATTCTCCTGCTTACTGAGATACCAAGATCATGGGTTTCATTCCATTCATAGCCGATATAACCACTCGGGAACAGTTGTACATAGTCTTTATTAAAACGCGTTTCATCGACCACCTGTAAACCGTCAGCTGCGGTATGCTCTAGTCTTAAGCCTAACTGCATGCTCCACTTCTTCCACTTTTTTGATGCATTTAAATAGGCAGCATAAATGTTTTCTTGGTAAATAAAACGATTGCTTTTTCCAGCGTCAAGTATGTTACCTCCAGCACTGCGGTCAAAAAATTGCACATCATTATCTGTCTTTACCCAACTGGCTTTAATACCGGCTTCCAATTTAGCACCAAGTTGCTTTAAAGGTAGCGTATAATCTACTTTAAAAGACCTGATGCTCAGGTTCCCATTTAAATCCCCAAACAGATCGTAAGCACTTTTTGCAGGATTCCCGTTGCTATCATAATAATCAGTATGGTAGTTCTGGAGGTCGCTGTTACGGTAACGGGCATAGTCAAAATCAGCACTCAATTCTGTTCCGGCGGTATCCATCTGCTGTCTGTAATTCAGGTTCAAGCCACCGTTGTTTCTTACCGGATTGGTACTTCCCAAAGTGTTAAAAGTACCTGAGGGTTGTTGAAGCGCATCAAGGGAACTGGCTTTACCATCAGATCCTACTTTCCCATCTACAAATAGTCCGTTTACCACAAACCCAAGGGTTATTTTTTTACTCAGGCTGTAATCCGCCCCAATTCTGGCATTGTGATTATGGAATCGATACCTAAAAAAATTATGGAAGTTATTGCCCCCCGTTATCTGGTCACTGGCATCGTAAAAAGTTCTGAAAATAGTCAGGTCGTTAAACTCATTCCTTGGTGAATAAGCATACGATGCAAACAAACTAAGTTTACGACTTTTACTGCTCAAATTAACAGCAGGTATAAATTTACCATAAACACCCTGACCATAACTTAAGGCTACATTTCCATTTACACCTTCATTTTTTTCTCTTTTCAACCGGATGTCTATAATCCCTGAATTTCCGGCAGCATCATATTTAGCAGAAGGATTACTGATCAGGTTAATTTTTTCGATTTGACTGGCCGACATTGCGCGAAGCATATCTGCGAGCTCCTGACCGGACATTGGAACCAATTTACCATCTATCATCAGCAGTACCCCTTGCCTTCCCCGCATAGCGATGTTGTCCTGCTGATCCAGCGTAATGCCCGGAGCTTTCTGCAAAACTTCCAAGGCCGAACTTCCGGCTGCTGAAATTGAACCGGCTACATCCAGCACCGTCCTGTCATACTGCTGCGTAATAAATGGTTTAATGGCAGAAATAGAAACTTCTTTCAATTTGTTTTCCTGTAGCGAAAGACTGATCTCTCCCATATTTATATTTTTATCCAGGTTTACTCTTCCTGAACTATATTTTTTAAATCCAAGCCCTTCTGTTGTAATTAAATAAATACCCTCCGGGATTCCTTCAAAAATAAAAATGCCCTCGTCATCGGCATATTCCACTTTAAACATTTTTTGGTCTGCTGCCTGAAGCAGGTAAACCACCACATCTGCCGCAGGCAATTTCTGTCCGGTGATAAATTTCCCCTGAATTGTAAAGGCTTTAGGTCTCACCTGAGCCTGAACGTTCATTTGCAAATAAAAAACCAGGAAAGTGAGAACAATGACAGGAGTAAATACTTTAAACATAGGAATTCAGGTTTATCAGCGATAATTTGGATTTAAGACCTTGGAAGAATCCACATGTTACAACCTGCACTTATATCAATTTACTTTTTAAATCCTTGTATCTGGATCTACCTATGGGTAGCACAGTCCCGTCTTTAAGTCTCAGGGAATACCGGGTACCAGAATCAATAAAGATTTGCTCCATATTGGCAACAGGTACAATATAGGATTTATGGATCCGTTCAAAATAGTCTGGCAAGAGCTGCTGTAATTTTTCCAGGGATTTATCATGCAGTTCCCGTTTACCGTTGAGCAAGTGCAATTCTGTATAAATACCGGCACCCTTAATGTAAAGCAAGTCTTTTACTGCAATGAGTGCAATGGCCCCCGTTTTTTTTACTGCGAGGAAATTCATGCCCTGCATGGCAGGATTCCTTTGCCCACCAATTCTTAAAAATGCCTGAATCAGTCTGGCCTCATCAAAAGGTTTTGGCACAAAATCGAGTACACCATAAGCAAAAGCCATGATGGCCTGATCCGTGTAGGCAGAAATGATGATGGTATGAAAAGATCTGGAAACCATCAATTCCAGAACATCGAAGCCACTTTCTCCGTTCAGATTTAAGTCGAGTAGAAGCAGATCGATTTCATTATTTTCAAGGTATGAGATACCTTCGGGCAGCGCATCGCAAATGCAAACAGATTCCAACTGTTCCCCAAGAAAAGAGTTCACCATGCGTTGAATTCTTCTGGCAATTCTTTGTTCATCTTCGATAATCAATATTTTCATATCAGTCATTAATCTTAATTCGGACAAACCAGCCAACCGCGATCTCCCCGGATTCAAATTCCCATTTATCACCATAGCTTTCCGTTAAACGGGCAGCGACATATTGAAACCCGGTACCTCTTTTGCCGGAACGGCCCGACCTATTTTTAGCCTTGGTCATAAAAGTATACTCACGGTGGTTTTCAGTTCTTTTAAATGTCAGCTCAAAATAGATCTTATCCTCTTCAAAGGGCATACTATGTGTAATTCCATTTTCGAGCAGTGTATGTAAAATGGCAGGGGGGATCATTTCAGACGCTTCAATTCCAAAGTCGCTCCAGATGTATTTAATTTCTTTACGAAATTCCATGACGAGCAAATGGGCCTTACATAAGGCAATTTCACTGGAAATCGGAATTAAGGTTGCTTCAGATATTTCATTCATCAAGTCAAATTCGGCAGCAAGGGCATTGATAAATACCACCCCCTGTGTTGGAGATTCTTCTACCCAATCAATCAAAGAAGTTAATGTATTTTTTATAAAATGCGGTTGTATATTTTTTTTCAGCAACTGAAGCTTTAACCTGGAAGACAGCAGTAAGGAAGCCTGATACGCCTGATCATCCTCCTTTGCCCGGATGGTATGCAAATAAAGCATACACAGTACAATAATGGTAAAACAAATAAAAATGCCAAAATCATAAAACAGGATATTGTTGATCAGGAAGCTGATCATTAGTCCGCATAAAATCATGACTCCTCCTTTTTCTTTATTTGAAATGGCCTGAACAGCAACCACCATCGATGCCAACAGCATTATTCCACTCAAAATCCTGGCTGTTAAATCATACCTGCGGTAGTTAATCAGGTAAACCAGTACCAATACGCAGCACAATATGCCGATCAACCAACCCTTCTTATTGAAGTTAAATTGCATGGAAAAGTAAAGCGGTACCAATAGGGCAATAGCAAAGGTTAACAGCCCGATAATCTCCAGTCTGGTGTAAAAGTAAGGGTATGGAATGTCCACATAAAACTTACAATACTCTGCAATCAGCAACAACAGAAATAAGAAGCAAGTGATGCTAAAAATCAGTGTTGCATGGTTTTTTTTATTGCTATTGATCAATAAAAAAAGATAGTACAGTGCAACCATTAAAAATACACCGGCCATGAGATTCATAATAGAAGCAATGACCAAGGGCCGGGTTAGCGACTCCGCATAATATTCAATCCTGACACCCGGACTGCGATGTAAATCACTTTTGTAATATTGTGTACCCCTTAAAGCCAGCAGATGTAAGCCCGGGCTACTAAGCGAATCAGGCAAGAGATAACAACTACGGTAGGTACCGGGCACCTCTTTCGATGCTTCCAGAAGAAATTTGCCATTTTCGCCTATTTTAACACCGTCCCAGTAAACTTCAAAAGCGCCAAATGCATATACTTCAAGTCCAAGGTGCTTATTGACTTCCGTTTTACTGTTCAAGCTGATGTGATAACGTGTCCAGAAGACCTCATCTCTTTTGTTATCCCGGTCGGTTTTCCAACTGATATCGTTATGATGCTTATTGGCCCATTTCAGGTCATCACCAGTTTTAAATACCGGTGATGAAGCTTGAAATCTGACCTCACTTTTGCAAGAACAGAGCCACAACATGACGACAAAAAGTAACACCAGACGCTGCATAAAGTAAAGGTAGTATGAATTTCACATAGTCAGACGCAATATAAAAGTATATAGAGTTGTTGGCATGTTTTATCGGGCATAATTGGTGACAAGCGCCTATTCTCGCATCAGATTTTAATTAAAACTCATGAAACATCTGGTTTTTATGTTGCTGTTATCCGGATTATACAGCCTTGCCCCCGCCCAGACACACCAAGAAAAGGAAAGTATTTCTGCGCTGGTAAGCGGAAAATTATTACTTCAGGATTCGAATCGACCCGCAGTGCTTGCGCTATTGTTGGTTAAAACTGAAAGCGGACAAATAATTGCCAAAACACAAACAGACAGTACCGGCAACTTCCGTTTAGGTGATCTGCCCGCCGGTCGTTATCACCTGTCTTTCCAGTTGTCAGGTTATAAGCCGCTGTATAAACCGATCAGCATCTCAAAAGCATCTTCAATTGATCTGGGCATACTGTTTTTACTGCCGGACATTGCCTTACTTAAAGAAGTTACCATACATGCTGAGCCCCCCTTGGTGAGTCTCAGATTAGATAAAAAAACATATTTTTCCGGCAAAGACGTATTCGCGCAAAATGGTGCTGTAAGCGATCTGCTCAATGGCATTCCGGCGGTAAGTGTTGATCCGGCCGGAGTGATCAGTCTGCGGGGCAACAATAACGTAAATGTGCTTATCAATGGCCGAAAAACAGGTATAATACAGGGTAATGCCCTGGATCAGATCGCAGCCGATCAGATTGAAAAAATCGAAGTGATCACCAATCCTTCTGCAAGATATGACGCAGCAGGATCTGCCGGGATCATCAACATCGTGATGAAAAAAAACAAAGATTTAGGTTTTAGCGGTCAGATTAAACTGGTTGGCGGTTTACCAAACGATTCAAGGATCAGTCCCAGTATCAACTATAAATCAACCCGCGTCAATCTCTTCTCTACTTTTGGTTACCGGAATTCAGACTATAAAGGGTTATACACCTCCAATCAATCTGCACATTTACCTGGCTTTAGTGCAGAAATCAACTCCGTAAAAAAAGAAAAAAGACATGATGACGCAAAAAATATATACCTCGGTGCCGATTTTTACCTCAATACACAAAACACCTTTACCCTTGCATTTTTTAAAAATCCAACACATGACCGGGATCAATCCGGATTAGATTACAGTTATAGTGCCGCAAATGGCGGCCGCGACAGTACTTTAAACCGCCAGGCCGGGTCAACTGAACACCGCGATTACAACCAGTTTGAATTTAACTATACAAGAACTTTTAAGGCACCTGAAAAGAAATGGACCATAGACCTGCTTTACGACTTCTGGAAAAGCAATAAAACCTGGAACCTGGAAACTCAAAAAACATTCCCACAGAATAATGTACTTCCCGACATTCGCAGCAATTCCGAAGGTTCGAGTAAAGATCTGGTCCTTCAAACCGATTTCATACAGCCCTTAAAATCCGGCAAAACGATTGAAACGGGACTAAAAATTGAAAACAGAGCTGTGAACAGCGATTTCTTAGCTGAACAGCAAAATGAAATGAATTGGTTGGTTTACCGTGGGATCAACAATCATCTCAAATACAACGAAAAAATTGCCGCGGCCTATCTTCAGCTTGCCCATCAATTCAAAAAATTCTCATATATGCTTGGATTTAGAACAGAGTTTACCGACATAACCGTGCAGGACAAAGCAAAAAGTTACCTACACCAAAAGCGCAGCAGCCGTTTGTTTCCAACGCTTAATCTCGGTTACCAGTTTAAAGAAGGCCAGACATTGCAATGGAGCTATAGTAAACGTATCAACCGCCCTTCACTTTATCTATTATATCCTTTCACTGAATTGACAGATCTCAATTATCAGGTTATGGGAAACCCGAACCTTAACCCTGCTTATGCCGATGTATTTGAACTTGGATATCTGCATACAACCAGGACTTTTACTTTTAACCCATCTGCATATGTTCAACACACCAGCAATTACATATAGAATTTCAATTATACTGATGAAAATGAGGTGATCATAAGTACGCCTTTCAACCTCCAATCAGAAAACAGGGCCGGATTTGCCTTATCTTTTCGCAGTACCCCCATACCATGGTTACAACTGGGAGCAGAATCGAACTGGTATCAATTTAAGCAAAAAGGTAGTTATGATGGTCATAATTTCAATTTCTCAGGTCGTTCTTTCACTTCAAGAATCAGTGTACAGGTTAAGCTACCTGAACAGTTTATGATTCAGGGCAGGTACAATATAACTGGGGCGCAGCGTAATGCACAACAGGTAATTAAAGCGATAGGTTATGCAGATTTTGGTCTTAGCAAAACCTTATTAAAAAACAAGGTGATACTGACATTAGACGGAATGAACATCTTTAATTCCAGACAAACCAGGACGCTAACTTCAGGTGAGGGCTACAGACTTGATCAGGTGAGCAACTTTAATGCCGCGCGGTACAGGTTAAGTTTTGTTTACCGCGTTAATTTAAGTAGCGAGAAACTAATCCGTCAGGCAAAAAGTGGCAACAGGAATTAATTGAGCCGGGTGTTTTTGTTGCGTTTAATATCTTCTTTGATTCTAAAAAACAAAGCATTTTTTGTTTCTTCTATATCCAAAAAGGGACTGAGATCGTCTTCAGAAGACGCACACCAACGTTTAAAAAGATCATAGTCCGCTTTTGTAGCGGTGTCGTCTAATATACAGCGAATAATGCGAACGAGCTCCTGATCAGTCATTTTTTCAATTTTGATAATGCAGTATTAAAACCAGCAATACAAAGAACATCAAAAACAGTTTACCAAACATTTCCGTTCACAAGTTTATATAGCCGTTCAGCAGTTTTATTTGGGGAACCATAGGCATAGCCCCCTTGCCTTTCAAGTCAGCGGCATTTTTATTCTAAAGATTTAATAGTTTTAAATATGAAACCATTTGTGATGTTAATTTTTATAATTCTGCCATTTGCAAATTCCGCGCAAAATTCTTTCGTCATCAAAGGTTATGGTAAGGGCTTTCGGACAGGTGATCAAATCTTCCTTTCCTATCGGGGAAAAAGTGGTTTCATTGAAGATTCTACTTTGGTAAGAAAAGGCAGCTTTAAGTTCGAGGGCAAAATTCATGCTCCGGTTAAAGCCAATTTATACCGCAATCAAAATCCAAAGTACGCCGATATCATTTACGATGCGGCCACAGTATATCTTGAAACTGGTGAAATCAGGTTAAATTCTGCAGACACACTTTACAACTCCATAAATTCCGGTCAGCCCTTAAATAACGACTATGCGTTGCTCTTAAAATCGATAAAGCCCTGTCTTGATCAACTTATTTTGACGAAACTTCCTGTGGATTTAGCGCACCAAGATCAAATCAATGAAACTGTCGTCTCATTGAAATTTAAATTTATAAAAGAACATCCCAGATCATTTGTCAGTCTGCAAACTTTAAGTGAACTGATTAGAGACAGCAAATGGCTACATGATGCTGCCCCATATTTCGACCTACTTTCAAATGAATTAAAAGGATCTGATTTAGGGAAATCAGTTAAAGCAAAAATCCTGCTGGAAAAAAAAATAACCATCGGAATGAAGATCAAGGATTTTGAGCTTCCAGATATAAATGGAGTTCCGATCAGACTCTCTAATTATAGAGGCCACTATGTGCTTATAGATTTCTGGGCATCCTGGTGTGGGCCTTGCCGCTCGGAAAATCCAAACGTGTTAGCTGCCTACAATAAATTCAAAGATAAAGGCTTCATGGTACTTGGTATAAGCATCGACGATCATAAAGACAGGGATAAATGGCTGACTGCGATTGAAGAAGATGGTTTGGTGTGGCCCCAATTATCAGATCATCAGGGAAACGAAAACATATCTAAAAATATTTATGGGATTACGAGTATTCCTGCAAATATCCTTATTGCACCAGATGGCACTGTAATTGCAAAAAACTTAAAGCGGGATGAACTTCAAGCCAAACTAAATGGATTATATCAATAGGTCATAACGCAACCGCGATCTATTGATGTAATCCATTTTTGGTAATCACCGCATTAATTACGACTGACTTTCCACTAAAGTAGTTTATCTCATTACTGGTAAATTAACAGTAAATAAAACTATTTCATGTTATGAAATCCCTTGTTAATAACTGAGTGTTAATCCTGCGCCGTACCCCATATCACTATCATAATGGGTAGACAGACCAAGGTATTTAGTGGCTATATATCTAAATCCCGCCATGTACTCTTTGTCTGTATTGAGCATGAATTGAAAGCGTAGCCTTTTAGAAATCGGAATATCTTCTCTCATCAACTGAAACCTGACATTTCCTTTATGATCAACAGAAGCATCCGCAACAACGAGCATGGGTAAGGTATATTGAAAACCCAAATGAAACACCTGCCGGAAATTTTTAGAATTTTTCTGTCCAAAAACATTATTTCCAGGCGCTAAGGATTGTCCAAAAATATCTTTGTCCAATGGGTCGGTTGTTCTTTTACGAAAGTCCCAACCTACATAGGGGAATAGCCACTGATTTCGACCAATATATCTTCCAAAATGACTTTCAATTTCATACCCCATCGTTTTATCAAAACCGATTCTCCATTCAGTTGAAAAGCGGTAGCGTGTGTTAGCCAACATCAGCTCACCATCGCTGCCATTGGTTTCAATTCCGATTCTTGCCATCGGGTGAAATTCACGGTCATCATTAAATAACTTGCGTTGCGCTAATTCAGGATCAGGGATTTCGGGGTTAGGTGTAGAATTTTCATAACTGAATACCCTGCCCATTCCACTCATCATGTGGTAAAGTATATGGCAATGGAAAAACCAATCCCCTCCCGGTTCTGTAGCCGCAAATTCGATAGTATCCCTTTCCATCGGCATAATATCAATGACATTTTTCATGGGTGCATATTCGCCCTGTCCGTTTAAAACTCTAAAATCATGGCCATGCAAATGCATGGGATGACGCATCATACTGTTGTTAAATAAGATGATCCGAACATTTTCACCTTTTTTGATCAAAATTTTATCACTTTCAGAAACGGTCTTGTTATCCAGAGTCCATACATATCGGTTCATGTTCCCTGTCAGATCGAACTTCAGTTCTTTCCAGGGTGCATCGGGCAATGTCGTTTTATTGGGACTACGGAGCATCCCGTAATTTAAAGTGACAAGGTCTAACGATTCAGGATACATCACTGCATTCATATCCATGGTCTGGTTTTGCATTTTCATACCTTCCATTTCCATCATGTTGCCACTCATATCCATCATGTCATTCATCATTTTCATCCCGGCAAAATATTTCAGTTTGGGCAATTTCTGAGCAAAAACTTTTTCTCCACTACCCAGCCATAAAGAGGCTGATTTGGTACGGTCTTCAGGTGTCACCAAAAATTCATAACGCTTATCTTTCGGAATTGTAAGCACTACATCATAGGTTTCGGAAACCGCAATCATCAACCTGTCTACTTCTACTGGTTCGACATCATTTCCATCAGTTGCCACTACGGTTATTTTGCCGCCGGAATAAGTCAACCAGAAATAATCAGAAGCCCCACCATTGGCGATCCGTAACCTAACTTTATCGCCTGCTTTAAACTGGGGCTGAACATTTTGGTTCTTACCATTGATTAGAAATGTATCATAATACACATCACTTACATCCATTGCATTCATGCGCTTCCACTCATTGTTCACTTTGGTTTTGAAATGTCCGGTTCTGATTGCCTCTACATAACTTTGTGTTGTGCCCTTTTTAATGGCAAACCAATCATTTGCATTCTTCAAGCTCCGGTGTACCTCTTCAGGTTTCATATCCGTCCACTCGCTGATCACCAATGGAATGGTTGGAATATCCACTTCTGTTCTTTTGTTGATGATAAAAGCACCATACATGCCGATCTGCTCCTGCAGTTCACTATGACTATGGTACCAATGTGTACCATGCTGAATGATGGGAAACTTATAGATATATGTTGAATGCGGTTGAATGGGCATTTGCGTAAGGAAAGGGACACCATCCATTTGGTTTGGTAAAAACAGACCATGCCAGTGCATGGACGTCTCTTCGTTCAATTTATTATGCACATATATCAATGCCGTATCCCCTTCTGTAAATGTTAAGGTTGGCATTGGGATCTGTCCGTTTACCGCAATTGCCCTTTTTTTTTTCTTACCATAGGTTACTGTCGTATCAGCAACGTAAAGGTCGTAGCGAACAGTGCGGGGCGGCACGCTACTTGAAATTCTTGGCATAGCCTTTTCTTTCCCATCCTGAGCAGAAGCTGCAGCCGAAAGAATCAACAAAAAGGCCGTTAATATAATTTTCATCTGTTTATACATTTCTTTAGTGATCAGGAATATTTAATATAACCTACCCACTTTATTGCAGGAAGGTTATATCAATTGGATTACAAATTAGAATTACTTTAAAGTTTCCTTTAATGCACCGCAGTTTAGCATTTCTTTACCGAAGTACGGGTTACTAATTGCTGCATGATCAGAAAGCCAGTAGCTTTTTTTCATCGGACAATAGTCATAGTAGACTGGGTCTTTGGTCAGCTTTACTACCTTCGCCAGCTTAAACAGGTTGGTTGAAAAATCAGCGAAATGGTCTCTTTGATGAGAAATATCTTTGGTTTCTGAGATATGCTCCGCATCGAAAGCAAGTTTATCTTTAAGGCCAGTAAAAGCTTTCATCTCCACTTCTGACATTGATTTCACATCAATGCTATTCAAGATCTTTGAAAATTCGGCGGCTTTAGACGCAGCGGTGGCTGCATCAGCGTTTACCAATGCATTTTTGATGTCATAATAAGCAGTTAATAATGCTTTTGTCTGGTTGCTTTGTGCAAAACCAGGTTTGCTCCATATGGTTGCAATTAAAGCAACCAATAAAAATATTTTTTTCATGATTTAATAATTTAATGTTAACACTTAATCTTGGTCGTAGCGATAGCTATGACGCGAATGCATTTGTTGAAGCGGTATCATTAATTCAGGTTGACAACCGTATGAATGACACAGCTTCGACTCACATTAAATCTCATATCTGAAAACTCTGGATGATTATGCGGATGTCCTTGTCAGGGGGCATGTATCTGTGATCTACACAGAAGCTTTGACCAAGTTCAACGCTTGTTACTGGAATGGATAAATTATATGCATACTTAGGAAGCCATATGACAGGTAAAACAACTTGTATTTTACCGTTTTGTGGAACCAATTTGCTTTGCGTCACCAAATCATTCACTAAAGTTTTACAGCAAATGTCTTCCTTCGAAAAATTCAGTCCCAATGCTGGTATGGTTTTATGAACATACTCACCTGAATGAGTATGTTCATGATCCTGATGCTTATGATAGGTAGATTTTAAATATATATCGTTTTCATCATGATGATTGCCCTCCATTCCTAAAGCACAGCCAAAACCCACAAGGGTATTGAACAAAAATATCGATAACAGAAAAATTGCTTTACTTTTCATGACTATGCAAATCTACTTTATAGATGTAAAACTAAATTTACATAATTCCGTGCTTTTTTTACATTTAATTAAACTGAACGTTAAGCTGTTAACAGCACGATTCAAAAAGCCTATTTACCTGATATCAATCAATAATTCCCAGAATTGCTGATACCCGTTTTCAACAGCAAGTAGCCTGTCGCAATGTCATTATTGTACACACCTCCGCCGGCAGCGTTAAAATCTGTTGCATTAATGTTGGCTGACATCACATAAATTGCACCGTTAGGAAGCGCATTATCAGCAATACGAA
>Ga0247805_1000372_pt1 | contig 24058 bp, 19 predicted proteins | sample UWRJL044104R1_FD_180930 | JGI IMG/M metagenome (GOLD analysis project Ga0247805, IMG submission 180930) | Plant litter microbial communities from Arlington Agricultural Research Station in Wisconsin, United States - UWRJ-L044-104R-1 | ecosystem: Environmental > Terrestrial > Plant litter >... | reverse complement strand
AAGCTCAACAATCAACAGCAACATCAGATGCTTATACAGAAATTAAGACTGAAGAAACTCCAGCTGCAGTAGTTGAAGCATTAAAGAAAGCTTATCCAGAAGCAGTTTTAAATAGAGTTTCAGTAAACAGTAAAAAAGAATACCAATTAGAAGTTAAAGTTGGTGATAAAGAAGGAGCTTTATTTGCAGACGAATCAGGAAACTGGATTCAAAAATAATTAAAAACATATTGTCACATTGTCACAAGACTAAAAAATTAATAACATTTAAATAAAAACATTATGAAAAAGTTAATCTTATCAGCCGCAATTGTATTAGGAAGTTTAACAGCGATGAACGCTCAGGCGCAAGAAGAAAATGCTACACCAGCTGAACAACCAGCTCAAACAGAGCAAGCAGCTCCTGCACAAGAGGCTGCACCAGCTGAGCAAGCTACACAAGCTCAACAATCAACAGCAACATCAGATGCTTATACAGAAATTAAGACTGAAGAAACTCCAGCTGCAGTAGTTGAAGCATTAAAGAAAGCTTATCCAGAAGCAGTTTTAAATAGAGTTTCAGTAAATAGTAAAAAAGAATACCAATTAGAAGTTAAAGTTGGTGATAAAGAAGGAGCTTTATTTGCAGACGAATCAGGAAACTGGATTGCAAAATAATTAAAAAACACATTGTCTCTAAAGACTAAAAAATTAATAACACTTAAATAAAAATATTATGAAAAAGTTAATCTTATCAGCCGCAATTATATTAGGAAGTTTGACAGCTATGAATGCTCAAGCACAAGACGAAAATGCTGCACCAGCAGATCAAACAACTCCTCCAACAGAGCAAGCAGCTCCTGCACAAGAGGCAGCACCTGCTGAACAAGCTACAGTAGCTCAGGAAGTGGATACTTATACTGAAATTAAAACAGAAGAAGTTCCCGCAGCAGTAACTGAAGCTTTAAAGAAAGCTTTCCCAGATGCAGTTTTAAATAAAGCTTCTGTGAATGCTAAAAAAGAGTACCAGTTAGAAGTTAAAGTTGGTGATAAAGAAGGTGCTTTATACGCTGACGAAACTGGGAAATGGATTGAAAAAAACTAATATAGTTATAAAAAAGTATTCTGTTTAAAGTTTTAGTAAATGCTAAAAAAGAATACAAATTAAAATTACAGTTAAAGACCAATTAGCTACTGTTTTCACAGATGTTAATGGGAACTGATTGAAAAAATAAGCACGCGAATTAGCTTATTGTTTTGTAAAGAAGGCTGTCCGGGAGGGCGGCCTTCTTTTTTTTGCATAATTTTATGAAAATACAATAATTTTAGCCTTAATTTAGCATAAAAAGTGCCCGTCTAATGTCGAAGATTTTAATTATTGAGGATGATATTTCGTTTTGCAAATTATTAGAAAAGTTTCTAACTAAAAATAATTATGCAGTTACTATTGCTTTTTCAGCATCCGAAGCTCGTTTAGCAATTCAGAACGAAACATTTGACTTGATTTTGACAGATTTACGATTGCCTGATGCAGACGGAATTGAATTATTAGCAGAATTCAAAGCTGCTTTTCCAACTATTCCAGTGGTTTTAATGACCGGCTATTCAGAAGTGAGTACCGCAGTTAAAGCCATAAAAAATGGTGCTTCCGATTATATTTCGAAACCTTTCAATCCCGATGAAGTTTTAGTTGTTATTTCTAATGCGCTTGCACTGGAAATTACAGAAAATCCAGTTCAAAAAACCACTGCCAAAGCGGTTAAACAAACTACTACAACTCTGGAATATGTTCAGGGAATTTCTCCAGCTTCTAAGAAATTGGCGGAACATATTAAATTGGTAAGTCCAACAGATATCTCCGTTTTAATTATTGGCGAAAGCGGGACAGGAAAAGAAATAATTGCTCAGAGTATCCACCAACAAAGTCGTCGAAAAGAGAATAATTTTATCGCGGTAGATTGTGGTGCAATTCCAAAAGAGTTGGCTGCCAGCGAGTTTTTTGGACATTTAAAGGGATCTTTTACAGGAGCAATTTCGGATAAAATAGGTTATTTTGAAGCTGCTAATGGAGGAACACTTTTTCTGGACGAAATAGGAAATTTATCGTATGAAAACCAAATTCAGTTGCTGCGTGCTTTGCAGGAACGTAAAATAAAACCAGTAGGAAGTAATAAAGAAATTGAAGTTGATATTCGAATTATTACGGCTACCAATGAAGATTTGCGTGAAGCAGTTAAAAATGGCGATTTTAGAGAAGATCTATACCATCGAATCAACGAATTCTCAATTCATTCCCCTTCACTTGTGGAAAGAGAAGAAGATTTAATATTATTTGCCGAATTCTTTTTGGAGAAATCCAATATACAATTGCACAAAGATGTGATTGGGTTTTCTAAAGAAGTAGTTGGTATTTTTCAAAATTACAATTGGCCCGGGAATTTAAGAGAACTACAAAATTGTGTGAAACGTGCTACCTTACTTACTCAAGGTGATTTTATCGAAAGTGCCGTTTTGCCTATCGAATTTTTTAATCAAACTGAATCCAAAAACGAATCTTTTTCTTTATCAGAAAATGAAAAGGAAGCTATCGAAAATGCTTTGCTTAAAACCAAAAACAACAAGTCGGAAGCAGCAAAATTGTTGAAAATCACCCGAAAAACTTTGTACAACAAACTTAAGTTGTACGATATTCAATAAATCACTTTTTCCAGTGCTATAAATAAGGCTGCAATTTTAGATTTTAAGTTGGTTAAATAAGCCGTTAATTCCGCTTCATTGTGATCTTGCAATTCCAGTGCATTTAAAATATCAGCGATTTCAGTTGCTTGAATCTGTTTGAACATAGGAGCCATTTTGTGTGCGACCTGTTTTATTTTTTCATGTTCCAAAGCCAGAATGCTATTTTCCAAAACTAAAAGATTCGAATTAGTTGATGTTATAAAAGATTGAAGCACCGTTTTTATGGCTTCTTTGTCATTTTTTAAGAATAGATTTAAAGAATCTAACGTAAAAAGATCTTCGGGATTTTTAGATTTCTGAACTTCATTTTTCTGTACAGGAAGTGTTGTTTTATTTAAAACAGCATCAAGAGTCTGCAATAAAATATTTGGAGTAAATGGCTTTTTAAGCACAGTTGTAAATCCCGCATTGGTATAAGTATCCTCAGTTAAATCGGCTCTTCCGGTTACCGCAATCAGTGGTTGATTATTGTAAGTGTTTTTAGTTTCCTGCAATTCTTTAATAAACTCAAAACCATCTTTTACTGGCATTTGAATATCAGTTATCAATACATCAAAATCTTCTGAAGTCAAGGTTTCTAACGCTTGTGTAGCATTCGAAAATGAAATTACATTGTAATATTGTTTTAAAACTTCGGTGGTAAGTTGCAACAAATCCGGGTCGTCATCTACCACAACAATGGTTTTGTTTTGTTGTGTTGGAATGTAAATAGATTGAATTGTTTCGTCTGTTTTTTCATTTTCGTCAAAAATTAAGTCTAATACTATTTCGAAGCAACTTCCTTCTTTCGAACTATTTTTCAGAGACAATTCGCCGCCAATAAGGGAGATTATTTTTTTAGAAATAGCCAAACCTAAACCCGTTCCACCGTATTTTTTTTCGATAGTTTCATTGGCCTGCGCAAATTCTTCAAATACCAAATCCTGACTTTCTTTTTCAATTCCAATTCCAGAATCTTCAATGGTTATGAAGGCTTTGTTTTTATTATGATTTAGAGTGGCGTTTATTTTTATGTAGCCTTCAGGAGTAAATTTGTAGGCGTTACCAATGATGTTTATTAATACTTGTTTTAATCGAAAAGCATCTCCAATAATGGGCTGGTTGAGTTTTTTATCAATCGAAATTTGTAAATCAATGTTTTTTTGTTGGTAAACCGATTGCAGGTTGGTAGCTACTTCTTTTATGGTTTCCGCTAATGAAAACGGATTTTTTTCTAAGTTGATTTTTCCAGCTTCAATTTGAGAAAAGTCTAATAAATCCTGAACTAATCTCGAAATGTACTCCGATGAATTTTTAATATTATTGGTAAAATATGACTGTTTACTGGTCAAAGTCGAATTACCTAATAATTCGGTGTAACCCACAATGGTACTCAAAGGCGTTTTGAGATCATGACTTACCGTAGAAATAAGTTGTTCCCTGCTTTTAAGTAAGTTTTGAGTTTTAAAATTGGCAATTTCCAGTTGTTTTTTATACGATTGTGTTTTCGAAAAATCGCTTGCAATTAATATAGAGAAAAGTATGGTAAGCAGTAATCCCAAAACAGCTGCGTAAGTAACAATCTGGTTGATTTTTTTTAAGGATTTTTCCTTGTCATTATTGTTTTTTATGGATGAAGTCAGGATTTCCTGCTCAATCACACGAAGTACTTTTCTAAGCTGGTCCGAAATTAAAAGTTCATTAGTAAGCAGTTTGCTTTCCTGAATACTCAGGGATTCTTTTTTCTTTTCGGTTTCCAGTTTTACTTTGCTCAACAACCTTTTTGAGGCTGATAAAATTGAATCCGTTTCTTTTTTTGTCAACGTATTGCTGTTGTCATCGGGAATGTTCTGATTGAGATAATCAATATAATTTTGCAAAACATTACGCTGGTAACTGCTTAAAGCTTCAGGATCTTTGGTAAAATCCTGAAGCTTTAATTTACTAAGCGAAAATTCTAATTGCGTTAATTCCTGAATGGCTTCGTTTACTGAAGCTTCGTCAGAAGTTTTGTTCTTTATGGCTCTGAGCTGTTTGATGTTTAGCGTTTTTTCGGTAAGCAAAATCATCACGCTATCTAATAATTTGATTTGATATTCGCTCGTAAGTGTCTTTTTTAAAGAACCAATTCTCACTTGCAAAGAATCAGTTTCCTGAATGTAGTTTTTGTATTCTTTTTCAGAATTAGATTGAATGGTTTTTCGGGCTAAATTTTCAGTTTTATAAACATTCGAAAAGAGTTGGCTTATTTTTAAAACCTTATTTTTTTCGAAAGCTATTTTGTTTTCAATTTTCGAATAATCCACATTTTCAGTATATAAAATCCAGCCCACACTTGCTACAAGCGAGACTAAAATCATATAACTGATAAATACTTTTACAGGAATATTACTGTTTTTGTTTCCCATTTTTTTTAAATTCTGTAGTTTTTATTTATATGGTTTCTTTCAACCATTTAAAAAATTCTCTTTGCCAAACTTGTGCATTTTGGGCTTGTAAAACCCAATGATTTTCTTCTGGAAAATACAAAAAACGACTTTTAATTCCAAGTAATTGTGCCGCCTGAAAAGCTTCTTGTGCCTGACCAATAGGAACTCGAAAATCTTTTCCACCTTGAATAATCAAGATAGGTGTATTCCAGTTGCTTACTAAATTTATTGGATTGAATTCCTTATATGCTTTTTGAACAACGGCATTGTCTTTTTCCCAATAGGCTCCGCCAAAATCCCAGTTGCTAAAAAATACTTCTTCGGACAATCAAAAAGTTCATTTTCCATAATGTCCGTTTTGGGAGCATCAGTTTTATTTTCGCTATAAAAAACATGATTGAATTTACCTTCGTTCCAGGTGTCCCAATGACGGTAATTTAATGAATCATAGATTTGAACTTCGGCTTTTTCTAATTCAGGATAAAAATCTTTGCCTAAAACGTTTTGCAATTTTACTTCCTGATGAGAAAGCAGGTATTTGCCATCGGGCGATAGTTTTTTGTTAGCCAAAATGCTATCGGTATTTTCAATTTCGGTTGGGTTTCCACCGTTTATTGGAATAAAATAATGTTTCGTATATTGTTGGTTTTCTTCAACCGAAGGTGTATTTACTTTGTAAACAATATTCTTCTTATCATTAGATAATCCTAGTGCTGTTATTCGTCCTAATTGCCACAGCAAATCGGCTGTCATTTTGTTTTTATTCATTGTCATTCCGGCTAACATTGTTTTGGAACTATAAAAATAGCTATTTATAATTGCTTCTTTGGATTCTTAACAAGGAAAAAAGGAGCTCTATTGAACAAAGAATCTATAATTCGATTTAAAATGAGTTAGAAATAATCAGAATTTCATTGGATGAATAATTAAAAAAAGTATTTTTACTTCATTTAAGATTTTAAATTCCCAATTTCGATTTTAAATTAAAAATCATACAATTAAGTTTAAAAAATTGCATTAAGAGCATACCAAGAATGGCAACAAAAATTACTCCAAATAAAAGATCCACAAAGAAATCTTCTCCAAGTTTTATGAGCCGATTACGAAATATTGTACTTAAATTAATTCTGTGGTTTGTTGGGCTTTCGTTGTTTTCAGTAGTCTTTTTTAAATTTGTTCCAGTGCCTTTTACGCCGTTAATGCTAATTCGTGCTATAGAAAATAAAACGGCAGGCAAACCCGTTTATTTCAACCATGATTGGGAACCGCTGGAGAATATTTCGGTTAATTTACAAAAAGCAGTTATTGCCAGCGAAGACGGTTTGTTTTTAAAACACAATGGTTTTGATTTTAAATCGATGCAAAAAGCCTATAAAAACAACGAGAGAGGCCGAAGAATAAAAGGCGGAAGCACCATTTCTCAACAAACCGCTAAAAATGTGTTTTTATGGCAAGGCCGCAGCTACATCAGAAAAGGTCTTGAAGCATATTTTACAGTTTTGATTGAGTTGATTTGGGGAAAAGAACGCATCATGGAAGTTTATCTTAATAGTATCGAAATGGGAGATGGAGTGTATGGAGCTCAGGCTGCCGCCCAACATTGGTACCGAAAAGATGCAGCTAATTTAACTCCAAGACAAGCCGCCGGAATTGCAGCAATTTTACCTAGTCCTAGAAAATATACAGCAACAAGTTCTTCTTCTTATGTCAATAAAAGGAAAGACAAAATTGTACGTGTGATGCGTACAGTAGGTAAAATCGAATATTAGATGCAATCAAAAACAGTACTTTTTATCAATTTGCTGTTGCTGTTTTCGATTGTTTTATCGGGACAGAATTCTTCTAGTATTGAAATAGGTATTGTTACGGATAATGATCTGTATACTTCTTCTAAAAATGATCAATATTATACCAATGGTTTAGAGATTTTTTACCGCTATTTGTCTAAAAAAGATAAGCCACAGCTGATAAAACAGGTAAATCAGATCAAGTTAGGACAATATATGTATAGTCCTCGTGATATTTACAGAGATGAAGAAGAAATGTTTGACCGACCATTTGCGGGTTATCTTTTTGGCGAATTTGGGAATACCAATTTTTACACAAATCAAACGATTTTAAAAAAGTATGTCCAAATAGGGTATGTTGGTCCCAATTCTTTTGCAGACCAAGTCCAATCAAGTACGCACCGCATCTTTAATTATACAGCTTTTGATGAATGGGATTACCAAATAAAAAATGCATTGGCAATTCAAGTATACGCGCTGTTTGCCAAACCATTTTTAAGTAGTAAAATAAATAGTGAAAGAATCGATTTTCAATGGCAGGCAGAAGCAAAATTAGGAACCATATTTACGGCTCTTTCCACAGGTTTTGTTACTAGAATTGGATTAAAAAAATTAATTCCTCTTTCGGACTCTAATTTTTATGGTGCTTCGTTGAATAAAGATAAGAGTTTGTCCCAAAACGAATTTTATTTTTACATGGCACCGTATTTTAATTATCAAATCTATGATGCCACCATACAAGGAAGTCTTTTTAACGATAATAGTCCCGTAACTTTTGATATTAAACCCTTCAGATTCAATGGTGAAGCAGGTTTAAGATACCGAATAAATAATCTGAATCTTTCTTATGCCTTTGTTTATAGAGGTAAAGAATTAAAATCAGAAAGGATGACGGGGTATTTTTATGGTTCTATAGGGATTTCGTATCTTTTTAGATAAATAAAAAACAGAGGGAATAGGACTATTTTATGAAACTTAGGATTATGGAAATAAATAAATGGATTGTTGGTTTTTTGTTGGTTGCTCTTTGTTCTTGCAATAAAAAACAGGAAATTATAAAAGAAAAGCCAAAAGATGTTGTTACACCAGCAAATATGGTTTGGGTATCTGGAAGTACCTTTACTCAGGGAGCCAAAACGAGTGATAAATTAGCATTGGAACATGAAAAACCAGCGCATAGTGTGGCTGTAGATGGCTTTTTTATGGATATTACCGAGGTTACTAATGCCAATTTTAAAAAATTTGTAGACGAAACTCATTATGTAACCACTGCCGAAAGGCCTATTATTTGGGAAGAATTTAAAAAAAGTTTTCCTGAAGGAACGCCTAAACCAGCCGATTCTTTATTGCAACCAGGTTCTTTAGTTTTTAATGATCAGGTAAAAAACATTACCGATTATACTGATTTTCAACAATGGTGGAAATGGGTAAACGGAGCTAATTGGAGGCATCCTGAAGGAAAAAATTCCAATATCATAGGAAAAGACAATTATCCGGTAGTACATATTTCTTTTGAAGATGCTCAGGCTTATTGCAAATGGGCGAAACGCAGATTACCCACTGAAGCCGAATGGGAATTAGCAGCTATGGGAAGTTTAAAAAACAGCATTTATACTTGGGGAGACGACAAGTCAAAAGTGGATAAAGAAGCCAATACCTGGCAGGGAGATTTCCCAAATTATAATACAAATCAAGACGGATATGCTGCTTTGGCAGCCGTAAAATCATTTGCTCCAAATTCATTAGGAATCTATGATTTATCTGGAAATGTCTGGGAATTTACTCAGGACTGGTACAATGCGAATTATTACCAGGAATTATTTTCGAAAGGAGAAACGACACGAAATCCGCAAGGCGCAGCTGAAGCTTTTAATCCGAATAATCAATTTGAAAAAGAAAGAATAATAAAAGGAGGTTCTTTTTTATGTAATGAATCCTATTGTTCTAGTTTTAGAATTTCTGCCCGAATGGGGCTAGCTGAAGGTTCGAGCTCTAATCATGTCGGTTTTAGAACAGTTGTTGATTTAAAAATGCTTCAGGGGAAATAATTTTAAAGTTCAGAATACACAATAGCAATTATGAATAGTAATTTTCGTCATTATATTTTACTTGGGTTGTTGTGTTTCTGTGTATTTCTAAATGCGCAGCAATCTTTCGTATTTACAGCTATCGATTCTAAAAACGGACTTTCGGAAAATAGGGTTCGCACTATTCTGCAACTTCAGGATGGTCGAATGGTAATTACTACCGAAGGTGTGACTAATATTTATGATGGTACTTCCTTTAAATATTTACATCTAAAAGGCAATACGATTTCCCGACTAACAGGCTATTCAGGATTTCATCACGGTTATGTAGACAAAGAATATGTCTGGATAAAGGACAAAGGGAAATTGATGGGTATTGATATAAAACAGGAACGTTTTGTATCCAAACCGGATAGCGTTTTATTTAAAATGGGAATTCGGGAACCCATTGTCGACTTTTTTGTGGATGCTTCTCAAAATTATTGGGTGCTTACGTCTTCAGATAAATTGTTATTTCGAAATGTAAAAAATGGAAAGATCTCAATTTTTCTTAAAAATGTTTCAACTCCCAACGGAATAAAAGACCAACTTTATGATGTAGCAGTTATTCAGCAACAGCTTTTTCTTTTTTACAGAAACGGATTGATAGTTTGTTATGATTTGAAAACGGGGAAAGAGTTGTACCAAACCAATTCTTTGTCAAATCAAGAACAATCGAAATACAATAATACACTGATGGTCGTTCAGTCGGAGAATTCATTGTATCAAATTCGAAATGGGTCTAAAGGTGTGATGTTAGGGTATGATATTAAAAAGCGAACACATACAAAAATACTTCAAACCGACTATTGGCTTAATACGATTTCTGTTGATAATAAAGGCAATTTATGGGTGAGTTGTGCCATTGGATTGTGGTTTATTGATAAAAATCTGAAAGATAAAAAATTGATTCCATCGTTCAAGTTGGTTGATGGAACTCAGGTAAATAATGAAGCCAGTACGCTTTATAACGATTCGCAAGGCGGACTCTGGATTGGAACATTCAATCATGGATTGTTGTATTACCATCCTGACCGATTCAAATTTAAGAATGTTGGGAAAACGTTTTTTGGAACACAATTAAAAGATATTGATGTAACTTGTTTTCAAGAAACAGAAGAACAAACAATTCTGGTTGGAACCAAAAATGGACTCTATAATTATGCGCCTGAAACATTGAAACTTTCTATTTTTCCAAAATTACCAGCCGATGTAGATTGTCTTTCGATGACAAAAGATTCCCAAAATCGAATTTGGATATGCACCAGAAATAAAGGAGTGTATTGTTTACAGAGCAATCAGATTAAACATATTTATGAGCTTGGTGGAAATTGCCGTTACATTGTGGAAAAACCAGATGGACAATTTTTGGTAGCAACATCCGACGGATTAGCCGATTTTAATTCGATAACTGGAAAGTTCCAGACTTTGAAATTGGTATTGAATGGCGAGCCCTTACGTTCTGTTTCTCAATTGATTCGTTTTGAAAATCAATCTTTTTTAGTAAGAAGCAATGCTGGATTGTTTGTTTATAATTATAAAAAAAACAGCATCAGCCAACCGCTAAAAGAACTTTTGAAGAATGAAAACCAAAATTATACAGCTGTTTTTAAGGACAGTCGTGGGATGGTGTGGATTGGAACTCAGGACGGATTAAGTGTTTGGCAACCATCAAAAGCCGAATTACATACGCTTTTCACCGATGATGGCTTGGTGAATAATAGCATTAAAGGAATTGCAGAAGACAAGCAGGGACTAATTTGGATTACAACCGCGGGAGGTGTTTCCCGTATCGTGTTAGATTCTAAAGAAAAAAAGCTTCGTTTCTCGATTGCCAATTTCAACCATTACGATGGAGTGATTGAAAATGAATTTACAGCTTCCGCTACTTTTGCATCGAATAATGGACAGCTGTTGATGGGTGGTGTAAATGGTTTTAATAGCATCGATTTGCAAAAACCTTGGTCATTCAAACAATTGCAAAAACCATTGTTTACTGGTTTGATGCTTTTTGGAACCAAAGTAAAATCGGGAGAATCCTATGATGGGAATATGATATTGAAAAATGCAATTGCTACAACTAAAAGTATTGCGTTAAATTACAATCAGAATTTTATAAGTGTTGATTTTTCGGCATTGAATTATGTCAATCCCACTCAGACTTATTACCGTTATCGTCTGGAAGGTATTGATGATAATTGGCGTGAAATAGTGGCGCAAAATGGTACTGGAAGTGCTTCCTATACTAATTTGGCTCCAGGAACTTATGTGCTGAAAGTGAAGGCAGCAAGCAATAGTAGAGAATGGTCGAAGGAGTCCGAAATTAGTATTGTTGTAAATCCGCCTTTTTGGAAAACTCCGTTCGCTTATTCGTTGTACTTGTTAATCGTTGTATTATTATTTTATTTATCGCTCACTTATTATAAACGATGGACAAAGCAAAAATTAATTCGGGAAAATGAAGAAAAACTAAATGAACTAAAGTTTAATTTCTTTACCAATGTCAGCCACGAATTCCGTACACCGCTTACGTTGATTATTACGCCACTGGAATCCATTTTGAAAGAAATAAAAGAGACTGCTATCGAATCCAGAATTAAATTAGTGCATCGTCATGCATTAAACTTACAGCATTTGGCTAATCAATTATTGGATTTTAGAAGATTGGAAATTTCAGGTGAAAAACTGAATTTGACTTTTGGTGATTTTGTGGAATTTATAACGCAATTTGAAGATTTATTTAGCAAATTGGCACAGGAAAAACAGATTGATTTTTCGATACAATCCGAAAAGACAGAGTTGTTTATGTATTTTGATAAAGACAAATTATACAAAGTAATCAGTAATTTGTTGTCGAATGCTTTTAAGTTTACACCTTCCAGAGGAACAATTACCGTGCGAATTTCGCAACCAAAAGAAAATCAAAATTCGGGTTTTGTACAACTGGAAGTTGTTGATTCAGGTTCAGGAATTTCGGAAAATGATGTGCCTAATGTATTCAACCGCTTTTATCAGGCTTCTTCAACTCAGGGCGGAAGTGGGATTGGATTGCATTTGGTAAAAGAGTATGTCGAATTGCATTCGGGAGCTGTAATGGTGGAAAGTGAACCGAATGTAAAAACGGTATTTGCAGTTAGAATTCCAGCCAATCTTGTTCCTCAAAAAACCGATTTTGAAACTCTTGTTGCTGTTTCTGAAGATACAATCGACAATCAGATTATCACAACAACATCTAAAAAAGAGACCCTTTTAGTAGTGGAAGATAATGATGATTTAAGACGTTTTCTGGTAACCGAATTGTCTCATCAATACGAAGTTTTTGAAGCTGCTGATGGCGAAGGAGGAGAAAATTTGGCTTTGTCAAAATCACCCGATTTAATCATAAGTGACGTGATGATGCCCAAAGTTGATGGATTCGAACTATGCAAACGAATCAAATCAAACGTACAAACTTCGCATATTCCTGTGATATTATTGACCGCCCGTACATCTGAAGATTTAAAACTGACAGGCTATCAATCGGGAGCCGATGAATATTTGGCTAAGCCATTTAATCTGGAAATACTATTACTTCGAATAGAGAAATTGATTGCACAGAAAAACCAACGGCAATCGGCATTTTCGAAAAAATTAGAGGTGAATCCAAAAGAGATTACCATTACTTCAATTGACGAACAGTTGATCGAAAAAGCGCTTGAATGCATGGAAAAAAACATGGATAATCCAGATTATTCCGTTCAGCAGTTTAGTCAGGATTTGGGAATGGATCGAACGGTTTTGTATAAAAAATTACAATCCATAACAGGACTGGCACCTTCGGAATTTATTCGTTCCATTCGATTGAAACGCGCTGCACAACTTTTAATTCAGGGACAATATCCTGTAGCTGAAGTAGCCGAAAAAGTGGGTTTCAATACGCAGAAATATTTCAGCAAATATTTTAAAGAAGCTTTTGGAGTCTCTCCGTCAAAGTATGCACAAAACGATAAAAATACTGATAATGAGTTGTTTTAAAGGAATAAACAACGAAATGTACCATTGAAAACAACATATCATACCCATTCCATTAACTGAATATAAATAGCTTTGGTTCATATTGATTAACTAAAAATAAACCAAATGAAAAATGCATTTCTGAGTAGAAACCGCCAGTACATTCTGTTGTTTGCGCTGTTTTCTTTTTCATCATTAGCAGCTCAAGATTATCAAAAAACGGCTTTAGGGCTAAAAACCAAACTTCAGTATATGGATGTTGAGGTTCAGTTTTACAGTCCAGGTATTGTTCGTATTTTAAAATCACCTGAAGGAGTCGCTTTCAAAAAAGAAAGTCTATCCGTTACCAAAAAACCACAGCAAACAAAATTCACAATTCAACAAAAAGGAGCTATTCTTTCGTTAAAAAGCGAAAAACTGAAAGTGGATGTTGATTTAAAATCAGGTAAAATAGCATATTACACAATTGCTGGAGCAACACTTTTAAATGAGGCAGCATCAGGATCAAAATTTACTGATTTTGATGATGCAGGATCTAAAACCTATAGCATTAATCAGTTATTTGTGTTAGATAAAGACGAGGCTATTTATGGCTTGGGACAACAACAGCGAGGTAAATTATCGCTACGTAATGCGAAAATCAACATGGTACAAGGCAATGTTGATGATTATGTACCTTTCCTGGTTTCTACAAAAGGTTACGGATTGTTCTGGGATAATTATTCGCCTACTACTTTTGAAGATAAGCCAGAAAGTGCTTCATTCAAATCAGAAGTTGGCGATTGTATTGATTATTATTTTATGGTTGGTGGAAACATTGACGGATCTATTGCGGGTATGCGTGAACTTACTGGACAAGCTCCCATGTTTCCATTATGGACATTTGGTTATTGGCAAAGTAAAGAACGCTATAAAAGCCAAAATGAATTGGTAGGAGTAGTGAGTAAATACCGTGAACTGGGTGTTCCACTGGATGGGATTATTCAGGATTGGCAATACTGGGGAAATAATTATTTGTGGAATGCGATGGATTTTCTCAACCCTGAATTCCCGCAACCAAAGAAAATGGTGGATGATATTCACAACATGAATGCACATCTAATTATTTCTATTTGGAATTCATTTGGACCACAAACCAAGCAATTTAGAGAAATGCAACCAAAGGCTATGCTCTTAAATTTTGGTACCTGGCCACAATCTGGATTAGAAGCATGGCCGCCAAATCGTGATTATCCATCAGGTGTTCAGCCTTATGATCCATACAATCCTGAAGCTCGTGATATTTATTGGAAGTATTTGAACAAAGGTCTTTTTTCGTTGGGAATTGACGGATGGTGGATGGATTCATCAGAACCAGATCACTTGGATTTCAAGCCTTCTGATTTTGATTTAAAAACACACCTTGGTTCCTTTAGAAAAGTTCGTAACGCTTTCCCATTGATGACAGTAGGAGGAGTTTCAGAACACCAACGTGCTGCAAGTGCTGATAAACGTATTTTTATCCTTACCCGTTCTGCTTTTGCTGGACAACAACGTTACGGAGCGAATACCTGGTCAGGCGATGTCAATTCATCCTGGCAATCCTTACGCAATCAAATACCAGCTGGTCTAAACTTCTCTATGAGTGCCATTCCGTATTGGAATACGGATATTGGAGGTTTTTTCGCAGGTGCTTATAAAAAAGGATGGGGCGACGGGACTAAGAATCCATCGTTTCAGGAATTGTATGTTCGCTGGCTTCAGTTTGGGGCATTCACTCCTATGATGCGTTCACATGGGACTGATATTCCTAGAGAGATTTATAATTTTGGAAAAAAAGGCGAGATAATCTATGATGCGATAGTTAAAACAATTGATTTGCGTTATTCGTTGTTGCCCTATATTTATTCTGCTTCTTGGGATATTACCAATAGTCAATCGACTATGATGCGTGCTTTGGTGATGGATTTTAATGATAAGAAAGTAGTTGATATGAACAATGAGTATTTATTTGGTAAATCAATATTGGTTGCACCCGTTGTTAATGCTCAATATACTCCGGAAACTATTGTAAAATCAAACGAAGAAACAGGTTGGAATAAAGATAATGATGCTAACGGATCTAAAGCCCAAGCAGTAACTTTTACTCAAGCCAAATCAACAAAAGTATATTTGCCAGAAGGAACAGCATGGTATGATTTCTGGACAAATGAGAAAATTAACGGAGGTCAGGAAATAGAAAAAGCAACAACTATAGATGAAATTCCTTTATACATTAAAGCAGGAAGTATCATTCCTTTTGGTCCAAAAGTGCAGTATGCTACTGAGAAAAAATGGGATAAATTAGAAATCCGTGTTTATCCTGGAGCTAATGGCGAATTCACTTTGTACGAAGATGAAAACGACAATTATAATTATGAAAAAGGAGCCTATTCTACAATAACTTTTAAATGGAATGAGCAAACCAAAACATTAACTATCGGAAAAAGAAAAGGAGACTTTAAAGGAATGATAAAAAACAGAAAGTTTGATATTATCCTTGCAACTAAGGAAAAAGGAACCGGAATGACTGGTACAACTAATTTCAATAAAACAATTAGCTACGACGGAAAAGAAAAATCAGTGAAATTGTAAAATTTTCATTCTTTCGAATAAATAAAAAATCCTTAAACAATGATGTTTAAGGATTTTTTTGTGGAGAATACCGGAATCGAACCGGTTACCTCTTGCCTGCCAGGCAAGCGCTCTAGCCAAGTGAGCTAATCCCCCCAATTTTATTCTGAACGGTTACCTTCCCGATGCTATCGGGACACTCTAGCCAAATGAGCTAATCCCCCAGGTTCGGCAAATATAGTATTTTATGGGATTCAAAAAACAACTTTCTAAAAAACTATTCTTTCTGTCTAATATTTTTAACTTTACCTAAAAACTATTCGATGGATATACAAAGTTCTAACGGCTCATTAATTACAACAATAGAAAATAGTATTGCTACGGTTGAATTTGGACATCCAGCAAGTAATTCTTTTCCTCGATCTTTATTGGATTTGTTGACTTCTGAAATCAATACTTTAAGTAAAAATGATGAGGTTAATGTGATTGTTTTAAAGAGCAAAGGAACTGCTGCTTTTTGTGCTGGTGCTTCTTTTGATGAACTTTTAGCTGTTTCCAATCAGCAAGAAGGATTGGAGTTTTTTTCTGGATTTGCTCATTTAATTAACGCTATGCGCCGTTGTTCTAAACTAATTGTTGGACGTATTCACGGAAAGGCAGTTGGAGGAGGAGTGGGCATTGCAGCAGCCTGTGATTATGTTTTTGCAACGGCAAATGCTTCGATAAAGTTATCTGAATTAGCCATTGGAATTGGACCTTTTGTGATTGAACCTGCCGTGAGTAGAAAAATAGGGAAAACGGCGATGACCGAAATGACTTTAGATGCTCAAGAATGGAAATCGGCAGTTTGGGCACAAGAAAAAGGTTTGTATGTTGAAGTTTTTGAAACGGCTGAATTATTAGACAATGCTATTGCCGATTTTACTTCCAAATTAGCTTCTTATAATCCCGATGCTTTATTCGAAATGAAGAAAGTGATTTGGGAAGGAACTGAAAATTGGGATTCACTTTTATTAGAAAGAGCAGCAATAACGGGACAATTGGTTTTGTCTGATTTTACTAGAAATGCTTTGGAACAATTTAAACTTAAATAATTAATTTACCATGTAAGTCATTTAAGTTTTATTCTTAATTAAAAGCTGAGTTTTTGTAATAGTATAAGTTCATAAAAGATGTATTTCTAAATGATTCTTAATTTCTAAATGCTTAGAAAAGTCAAGAGCTTATATTTGGCAATCTACATAAGTTCATAGAAGGAAAGCTATTTCTCATATCAATTCATTAAATTTGCAGTCAAAATAAAACCACAATGAGTAATATCAGAATTACAAAACAATTTAGTTTCGAAACAGGTCATGCCTTATACGGTTACGACGGAAAGTGTAAAAACGTACATGGTCATAGTTATAAATTGTCTGTAACGGTTATTGGAAAACCAATTACAAACCGTAATGATGTTAAATTCGGAATGGTAATTGATTTCTCGGATTTGAAAAAAATTGTCAAAGAAGAAATCGTAGATCAGTTTGATCATGCAACTGTTTTTAACGAAACTACACCACATGTTGAGTTGGCTAACGAATTGAAAAACCGCGGGCATCATGTAATTTTAGTAGATTATCAGCCTACAAGTGAAAATATGGTGGTTGATTTCGCTAAAAGAATCATTAGCCGATTACCAGCAGGAATTACACTCTTCTCTTTAAAATTGCAAGAAACAGAATCTTCGTTTGCCGAATGGTTTGCGAGTGATAATTTGTAGAAATTTCAGTTTTTTTAAATTCTAAATTCCAAGTTTATCTAAATGAAAAAAGTTTATTTTGCTTCTGACCAACATTTTGGAGCGCCAACAGCCGAATTAAGTTTTCCAAGAGAACAAAAATTTGTTGCCTGGCTTGACGAAGTGAAAAAAGATGCCGAAGCTATTTTTCTTTTAGGGGATTTATTTGATTTTTGGTTCGAATACAAAACCGTTGTTCCTAAAGGTTTTGTACGTGTTTTAGGAAAATTAGCTGAAATTCGCGACAGCGGAATCCCGATTTATTTCTTCGTAGGAAATCATGATTTGTGGATGAATGATTATTTTGAAAAAGAATTGAACATCCCGGTTTTTCATGACAATAAGGAATTTACTTTTAGTGGGAAAACCTTCCTTATTGGACACGGTGACGGAAAAGGTCCTGGCGATTTAGGATACAAATGCATGAAAAAAGTGTTTACCAACCCGTTTTCAAAATGGCTTTTCAGATGGCTTCATCCAGATATTGGAGTGCGTTTGGCACAATATCTTTCGGTAAAGAACAAATTGATTTCTGGAGAATCTGACGTGAAATTTTTAGGCGAAGACAACGAATGGCTGATTTTATATGCCAAACGAAAATTAGAAACCAAACATTATAATTATCTAATTTTTGGGCATCGTCATTTACCAATGATTCATCCAGTGGGTGAGAATTCTGATTATGTCAATCTTGGCGACTGGATTTCGTATTTTACTTATGGCGTTTTCGATGGAGAAAATTTCGAACTTAAAACATTCGAAAATTAATTTCTCCCATCTCCATTCATGTAAATTTCCATTTTTATTCTAAATAAAGTTCCGTTAACCAAATCTTTCAGGAATTTTAATTCGCCTATAGAAACCGATAAATCAAGCTGATACAAAGGCGTTTTTAGTAAAAATTTGCAGTTAGCATTCCTTAAAGCACAGCCTTCGCAGCAGTTATTTTTTGCAATACTTTCGTCAATTAAATATTCAAATTCGTTTAATTCGTCAACAGTAAAAAACAATCCAATTTCCTTAAATATTAATTGAACTCTGTTTGGAATGACGCCTTCTTCCTTTTCCCAGTAAAAAGTAATTCCGAGGCTATTAAGATAGATTTGTTGTATTTGCTCCATAATTTCTAATGTATGAAACAAATATAATTATTTATTTATATTAATTCTAAATAAAAATAATAAAAAATAAAACCAAAATGTCTTTTATTGTTAATTGAGACGGTTTTTTATAATGTCAATCATTGCTTCTAGATTGGTAATTTTAGTGTCAATAGCCAGACTTCCGTTACCATAAGGCTCATATTTTTCAGGATTTGTAACGTAAAAAAGACCTACAACTGGTGTTTGTGATGCACAAGCCAAGTGCATAATTCCACTATCGGCACCAATAAAAAGAGATGTATTTGCAATAAAAGCAGCTATTTCTCGAACATCTTTACTGTAAAATGATGGTGCTTTGAAATTGATTTGAGAAACATTTTCAACTGGCAATACTTCCACTATGTTGTAATCTGGAAAAGTAATTAGTAATTTTTCATAAAAAGTATCCCACCAGTCTGTGCAATAGCATTTTTCTCCTGTGGCAAAAGTAAAAATGGCAATTGTTTTTTTGTCATTAGGAACAATTTTCTCTAAAACTAATTTTGCATCCTGAAGTTCTTTATCGCTCAGCTTAATGTTAATTGTAGGAACTGTTTTTTGTTGTTGTGGATGTCCCAGTTGATTCAAATAATGGCGAAACTCATAAACTGGATATTTTGCCATGTGTTTGTAGTCAGGATATTGCTGAATAATTTCTTCGTTTAATTCTCCAAAAAACTTAAAATTAGCATTTGCGAATTGGGTTGACAAACGTCCAGAAGAAGAGCCCTGATCAATATTAATAACTAAATCGTATTTCTTTTTTTTGATTTTAAACCAAACTTGAAAATATTTGATGAGGTTATCAAAAGGTTTTCTTGGTAGAACAATATAATTTTTTACTGTTGGGTAATTTTCGAAAATAATAGGAGCTAAATTCCCTTTTATAAATAAATCGATTTTACAATTAGGGAAAACACTATTTATTTCTTGAACTAAAGGGGTTATAAGCAGTAAGTTTCCCAAACGGTGATTGGGACGAGATATGAGAACGTTTTTAAAATCTACTACAGAATTTGGACTGTGAGTCAATTTATTACTCCCAATATTTTTGGTTAAACCACGTGTAATTTTTCTTCTTACCGCATTAATTTCGCCTTTGAAGCTCATAAAATTTCTTTTAAAAAGCGATGAAAATACTATAAATTCAATTCGAGTACGTTAATTTATCATTAAGAATGATCATTTGAGTTAAAAATAATCATTTAACTAAGATTTATCTTATGATTTTAAACAATTATAATTTTGTTAAATTAATGAAAAAATAATGAGTATAATTATATCAATTTTGTGTTATAATATGTAAAATAGCGGATATGCCTTTAATCTTCTTTTTCATGTTCCTCTATATCTTTAGTCAAATCTAATTTTCTAAAAGTAGGAGAGATAATTCCAGTGGTTAAAACAACTAAAAGAGTCATACTTCCGCCAAAAACAACTGCGGTTACAGTTCCCATTAATCGGGCAGTTAGTCCACTTTCAAAAGCACCCAATTCATTTGAAGAGCCTACAAACATTGAGTTTACAGCCGAAACTCTTCCGCGCATATTATCGGGAGTTTTAATTTGTAATATTGTTTGACGAATTACTACCGAAATTCCATCAAAAACACCACTGAAAAACAAAGCAAAAAGAGAAACCCAAAATAGGGTAGAAAGTCCAAAAATGATGATACAAACTCCAAAACCAAAAATAGCAGCTAGTAATTTCATACCTGCGTTTTTACTCAAAGGAACATAAGCAGTAATTAGCATTGTTAAGAAAGCGCCAACGGCTGGTGCTGCTCTTAAAAAACCAAAACCTTCTGGCCCAACTTTTAGAATATCCTGAGCAAAAATGGGTAAAAGTGCTACGGCACCACCAAAAAGTACAGCAACCATATCTAGTGTAATGGCTCCTAAAACGGTTTTATTATTAAAAACAAACTTGATTCCTTCTGCTAAACTTTGCATTACTGGTTCTCCAATTTTTGGATTCATAATGGGTTTTTTACTGATTTGTGACAAGGCCAATAAAGCCATTACCGAACAAGCAAAAACAGAACATAATGACCAATGTACACCAATTAATGTAATCGAAAAGCCAGCAACAGCAGGACCTACAACTGAGGCAATTTGCCAAACGGTGCTGCTCCAGGTAGCAGCATTAGGATATACTTTTTTTGGAACAAGTAAGGATAAAAAGGAAAAAATAGTTGGACCAAGGAAAGCTCTTACTAATCCGCCTAAAAATACCAGAGAATAGATAGCATATAATATCATTTGTTTTGAAAAACCTTCAACTACAACAGGCCAGGTCAATAAAAATAAACCAAAACTAATTACTGAGAAACCAAAAATACATTTCATCAATAATCCTTTTTTTTCTTTTTGGTCTACAATGTGACCTGCAAATAAGGCTAGCGAAACGGCAGGAATTACTTCCATTAATCCAATTAATCCAAGTGATAGCGCATCTTTAGTAATGCTATATACTTGCCATTCGATGACTATAAATTGCATTGACCATGCAAATACCATGGCAAAACGAAGGAATAAAAAAGTATTAAATTCTTTGTAACGCAAGGCAGCGTAAGGATCTTTTTTGCCTATTTTTTTTAAATCCATTATTGAATACTTTTTAGTCGTAATTGGGTTGAAACTTTACCATTCCATTCATTTTCATCAATACAATAAGCAATTTGAAAAGGTTTTTGATTTATAGTCAAATCAATTTTATTTCCTAGTCCAAAACCAATAGCGGCAAGCCCTTCGGAATTATTTTGTTTTAGAAATAGTTTCAAATGTTCATCTCCTGAGCCTAATTTTTTAGCATAACCCGTATCAATAACCTCTTTGGTTAAAAAAACAGGCGTCATGTTTAGAGGGCCAAAAGGTTCGAATTGTTTGAGGATTCGGGTAAGTTTTGGAGTAATGTCTGAAAAATTGATTTCGGCATCGATTTCTATTTCAGGAATTAATTGGTCAGGATGAATGGTTTCTTGAACTTGTTTTTCAAAAGCTTCTTTGAAAACAGCATAGTTTTCGGCTTTTAAAGTCATTCCAGCCGCATACATGTGTCCGCCGAATTGCTCCAAATGTTCTGAACAGGCTTCTAAAGCATTATAAACATCAAATCCTTTTACTGAACGTGCCGAAGCAGCATATTTATCCCCACTTTTGGTAAAAACCAATGTCGGGCGATAATAGGTTTCGATTAATCGGGAAGCTACAATTCCGATGACACCTTTGTGCCAATCTTCCTGAAAAACTACGGTTGTAAAACGTTCTTGTTCCTGATTTTGTATAATTTGCTGAAAAGCTTCTTTGGTAATATGTTTGTCTAAATCTTTACGATCAGAGTTGTATTTTTCAATTTCAGAAGCAAATTGCTGTGCTTGTTCGAAATTAAATTCGGTTAACAATTCAACGGCATGATTGCCGTGTTTGATTCGTCCAGCAGCATTAATTCTAGGTGCAATGATAAAAACAACATCAGTAATATCTAAGGTTTGTTTTTTAATTTGGTGAATCAAAGCTTTAATTCCAGGTCTTGGATTGTTATTAATCACTTGCAAACCAAAATAAGCTAATACTCTGTTTTCACCTGTCATTGGGACAATATCGGCAGCAATGGCGGTGGCAACCAAATCAAGATAAGGAGTTAAATCTTCGATGGTTTGATTTCTATTTCTGCCTAAAGCCTGAATGAGTTTAAACCCAATTCCGCAACCGCATAATTCATCATAAGGATAGTTGCAATCGGTTCTTTTTGGATCAAGAACAGCAACGGCAGCAGGTAAAGTTTCTCCTGGTCTATGGTGATCACAAATGATAAAATCGATATTTCGTTCTTTGGCGTAAGCCACGTGATCAATGGATTTAATACCACAATCCAGAGCAATTATTAATGAAAAACCATTGTCGTCAGCAAAGTCAATTCCTTTAAACGAAACACCATAACCTTCGTCATAACGATCAGGAATATAAGTGGCTACATTGGGATAAAAACTTTTTAAATAGGAAGAAACAAGTGAAACCGCAGTAGTTCCATCAACATCATAATCACCAAAAACAAGAATGCGTTCGTCATTTTCTATAGCATTTTCAATGCGTTCAATTGCCTTTTCCATATCTTTCATCAAATACGGATCGTGCAAATGTTCTAACGAAGGACGAAAAAAATGTCTGGCCTCTTCAAAAGTTTCAATTCCGCGTTGTACTAACAGTTGAGCCACAAAATGTTCTACATTTAAGGCTTGCGCCAAATGTTTGATTTTATCTTCTGAAGGTTTTGGTTTAAGAGTCCAACGCATTTTGATTCCAGATTTTAGATATTAGATTTCAGAATGCAGAAGTCGAAAATCTACATTCTAAAATCTATAATATTTTATTTCAATTCTAAAGCAGTTCCTTCAAACTCGATTCCGTCCCAACCGTGAATCATAAAGTTTCTAATGTTTTGGTGATTCGTTCCTTCTGGATCTCCTAACACTTCATCACTATAAAAAGCACCAAAGCAAAATAAGGTTTCAGCCTGAGATAAGTTTTGTAATTGTGCGAAAGCAAATAATTTACAAGAACCTGAATTAGTTCCTGCAGGGTTATGAGTGTCTCCGTTTTGAAAAGCTGTTGGAGTAAAATTGTAATTTTCTTCAATTACAGCTATAGTTTCAGGAAAAGTAATTAATTCTGGTGTTTCTTGTAATTTTTCTAAAAAGGCTTGAATGCTCATGATTTTAAATTTTATTTTTTTTGCAACAGATTAAAGAGGTCTTTAAAGATTTTTATCTGTGGCTGAATTTTTATTCTTCTTCATCCTTCGAAAATTTACTTTTCTTAGGTTCTTTAACGATGGTTTTTCCAGCTACAACCACAACAATTTCGCCACGAGGAGCTGTTTTTTCAAAGTGAGCTAAAACTTCTTTTGCGGTTCCTCGACGGTTTTCTTCGTGTAATTTAGATAGTTCTCTAGAAACACATATTTGTCGGTCTTCGCCAAAATAAGTCACAAATTCCGCTAGTGTTTTTACTAATTTATGAGGAGAAACATATAGAATCATCGTTCGGGTTTCTTCTGCTAATTCTAAATATCGGGTTTGGCGACCTTTTTTTTCAGGTAAAAAACCTTCGAAAACAAATTTGTCATTTGGTAAACCACTATTCACCAAAGCAGGAACAAATGCGGTAGCGCCCGGAAGACATTCTACGGCTATTCCATTCTCGACACAAGCACGCGTTAGCAAAAAACCAGGATCAGAAATAGCAGGTGTTCCTGCATCTGAAATAAGTGCGATATTTTCGCCCGCTTTGAGTCGGGAAATTACATTCTCGATGGTTTTATGCTCATTGTGCATGTGATGACTGTGCATGTGGGTGCTAATCTCAAAATGCTTTAAGAGTTTTCCGCTGGTACGCGTGTCTTCGGCAAGAATCAAGTCGGCTTCTTTTAGAATTCTAATGGCTCTAAATGTCATGTCCTCAAGATTGCCGATGGGCGTGGGAACGATATATAATTTTGACATAAATTAATTTAAGCAGCGATTACTGTTTTTGTTTTTAAAGGAATTTTTTCTCAATTATTTCCATAAAACG
>Ga0247805_1000371_pt1 | contig 24098 bp, 13 predicted proteins | sample UWRJL044104R1_FD_180930 | JGI IMG/M metagenome (GOLD analysis project Ga0247805, IMG submission 180930) | Plant litter microbial communities from Arlington Agricultural Research Station in Wisconsin, United States - UWRJ-L044-104R-1 | ecosystem: Environmental > Terrestrial > Plant litter >... | reverse complement strand
ACTAGTTTAGATAACTTATCCAGTTATATTCCAGGTTATCATGAGACAGTTAATAGTGGAAATATTTGGGGTTTTAACGGGAGAATTCTTTTGGTAGATGGGGTTCCTCGTGATGAATTTAATGTTATACCTTCAGAAATTGAAGAGATTACAGTATTAAAAAGCGCTGCTGCAGTTGTATTATATGGAAGTCGAGCTGCAAAAGGAGTAGTTTCGATTACAACTAAAAGAGGGGCAGATAAAAAGAACAGGTTTGATGTGCGTTTAAATACTGGTATAAATGCTCCTAAACGTTATGCTGAATACTTAGGTTCAGCCGAGTATTTGGGTTTATATAACGAAGCACTTATAAATGATAAGATTTCAATTGCTAATAATGCTTCTTACACTTCCGAGGCTGATTTAGCAAATTATGCATCTGGAACAAATCCGTATCGTTATCCAAATGTTGATTTTTATTCATCTGATAACTTGAAAAAATTCTCAACCCGTTCAGAAATAGTAACTGAATATACAGGTGGTAATGAAAAAGCTCAGTTTTATGTTAATGTTGGAAATTATAATACTTCGACTTTACTTGACATAGGAAATGGTAAAAAAGAAGGAGAAAACCGTTTCAATATTAGAGGTAACCTTGATATCAAATTAAGTGATATGATTACTAGTAAAATTAATACCAGCGTTACTTTTTATGATGGTAATTCGGCTCAGGGTAACTTTTGGGGAAATGCTGCTACTCTTAAACCAAATCTAATCGGTCCATTAATTCCAATTAGTTATTTAGATAAAGCAGATGCTGCATCTCAAGCTTACCTTGCCAGCAGCCCGTTTGTAATAGATGGCAAATACTTGTTAGGAGGTACTGCTACACAAGCAACAAATCCTTTTGCCGACATATATACTAAAGGAACAATTAAAGGAACTTATCGTAAATACCAATTTGATGCTTCATTAAATTTTAATTTGGCAACTGTTTTAAAAGGATTGACTTTTGATACCCAATTTGCTATTGATTACAATACCCAATACTTTCAGAACATCGATAATAATACGTATGCTGTTTACACGCCTACATGGGCTACGGATGCTGATGGTGATTATATTTCAAAGCTAACCAAAGTTGGTGCTGATTTAAATAATAACTCACGTTCTTTGGATAATGCTTATCAACGTCAGACCAAGTTTTTTTCAGGTGCCCTTAAATACAAGTTTGATTATGATAAAGTGCACAACTTCTCTACAATGTTGGTTGCCCACGGTTACACACTTGCTGAATCTGAAGTATATCATGCTATTGGAAATGCAAACTTAGGATTTCAGTTTAATTATAATTATAAAAACAGATATTATGCAGACTTTACCCAAAATATGGTTCATTCTGCCAGATTTGCTCCAAAACAGCGCGATGCATTCTCTCCAACAGTTTCGGTGGGATGGAGAATAAGTAATGAGAAATTTTTGTCTGAATCTAATTTTATTGATGATTTAAAATTGACGGCTAGTGCTGGTATCTTAAATACTGATTTAGACTATGATGCCAATACCGGATACAATTTATATAAAACTTCTTACAGTAGTAACAATGGATCTTATTTTTCATGGCAGGAAGGGCGTCAGCTTAGAACTACTGATGTTCTGCGTGTAGCAAATTATGATTTAGGATTTGAGACAAGAAAAGAAATTAGTTTAGGATTAGAAGCTTCACTTTTTAAGAATATGATTCAGTTAAGCGCATCTTATTTTTACAGTAGACTGCTGGGTCTTCCTGTTCAGGATGTGAATGCTTATCCTAATTTTTTATCCGTTAACAATCCATCTGTATCATCATTTATTCCTTATACTAATTTTCAGGCAGATCAGCGTGAAGGATTTGATTTAGGTATTTCTTTAAATAAAAAAATACAAAAAGTAGATTTAAACGTAGGTTTTGTAGCCACTTATTATGATACTAAAGCTTATACCAGAAATGATGTTCTATATGTTGACGACTATCAAAAACGTCAGGGAAAACCTATTGATGCTCTTTTTGGATTAAAAAGTGATGGTTTTTTTAGCGTAGCTGATATCGAAGCGATGGCTAATAAAGCTCCGGGAGCTCCTGTACCACAATCTTTTGGTGCTGTAAAAGCGGGGTCAATAAAATATGTTGATGTTAATAATGATGGTGTTGTTGATAATAACGATCAGGTTTATTTAGGAAGAGGAGGTAATGCGGGTTCACCACTAACATTAGGCCTTAATGTGACTGCCAAATGGAATAACTTTTCTTTATTCGTGTTGGCAAATCGTACAAGTGGATCTTATGGTTTTAAAAACAACTCTTATTATTGGGCCTCAGGCATTAATGCAAAATACTCAGCGGCTATGCGTGGTCGTTGGACAGAAGCAACAGCTGAAACTGCCACTTACCCAAGTTTGTCTACAGGTAATAATGGAGATAATAATTTCCGTAATTCAGATTTTTGGTTGTATAAAAATGACAGAATTAATTTAGCCAGAATTCAGTTGTCTTACGATATTCCTAAAACAGTGTTAGCGAGAACTTTCATCAGTAATTTAGGATTTTATGTTAATGGTAGTGATTTGTTGACCATATCAAAAGAAAAACAACACTTGGAAACAAATTTTGGTGCTGCACCACAGATGAGGTATTATAGTTTAGGTTTAACTGCTGCATTTTAATTTTAAAATTTAGAATAATGATAAAGAATAAAAACATATTTGTAATTTTAATTCTATCCGTCTTATTTGTAAGCTGTACAGATCTTATAGATCCGGCACAAGAAAATATACGTGATAACGAAACTACTTACGATGATCCTAACTTTGGACTGGGGCTTCTTACCCAGGGTTATGCCAGAATTCCAACAAATGGATGGTCTTTTAGCGAAGTTGCTACTGATGATGCTGTGGCTAATGTTCCTACTAATGGATATTTAAGATTAGCGACTGGCCAGTGGAGTGCTTCTAATAATCCTGCAGACCGTTGGACATCGTGTTTTTCAGGGATTCAATATATGAATATGGTTTTAGGTGAAGTAGATAAAATGACATTTGCAGAAGATCCTCTTGTAGATAATCTTTTTAAAAGCAGGATTAAAGGAGAAGCTTATGGATTACGTGCCCTTTTTATGTATAACCTCCTGCAATCTCACGCTGGCTGGGCAAATGGAGAATTACTTGGTGTGCCAATCTTTTTAACTGAACTGACTCCTGGTTCAGAATTTAACTTGCCTCGTGAAACTTTTAATGCTTGTACTGCACAAATTTATAGTGACATTAATAATGCTATAGAACTTTTACCAGTAGATTACGTTGATGTGGCTAATACTAGTAGTATTCCTGCCAGATATAATACACCAGGAATAACTACAGCAAACTTCAATCGTGCAATGGGAGCCAGGTTTCTTGGACTTGTAAGTGGACGTATTGCTATGGCAATTCGTTCTCAGACAGCTTTATTGGCTGCTAGTCCTGCTTTTTCTAGTGGTTCTAATGGTACATGGGAAGATGCTGCTGGATATTCTGCTCAAATTATTGCACTTAAGGGAGGTCTTACAGGATTACCGGCGACTTTTAATAGTGGTGTATCCTGGTATAGAAATGCATCAGAAATTAGTGCACTATCTGCAGGTTCAAATTCACCAGAAAGTTTATGGAGAGGTGGTACATCTAATAATAATGATTTAGAGCGTGACCATTTTCCACCTAGTTTATTTGGAAACGGAATTATAAATCCAACTCAAAACTTAGTAGATGCTTTCCCTGCAAGTAATGGTTATCCTATTTCTAATCCTCTTTCTAATTATAGTGCAGCAAATCCTTATGCTAACAGAGATCCAAGGTTGAATGAGTTTATACTTTTTCAGGGAGGAAGAGCCGGAGTGAATAATGCTCAGGTAAGTTTGATTCCTACAACTAACCCTGTTAATCAGGATGCTGTAAATGCAGTAACGACCTCTACACGTACAGGATATTACATGAAAAAATTATTAAGACAGGATGTTAATTACAATCCAAATGGCAGAAATACGCAACTTCATTACAGACCGCGTATACGATACACTGAAATATATCTTAATTATGCTGAAGCTGCTAACGAAGCGTGGGGCTCTGTAGCTGATCCCAGATCATATGGCTTTACAGCTTATGATATAATTAAACGTATTCGTTCAAGAGCATTAGGCATCAATACTGATCCCTATTTGGAATCCATTAAAGCAGATAAGGATGCTATGCGCGAATTAATCCGTAATGAACGTCGTTTAGAATTAAGTTTTGAAGGATTTCGTTTTTGGGATCTGCGTCGCTGGAAAGTTTCACTTCCACAATTAAATGCGCCTGCTATGGGTATTTCAGTATCCGGAACTTTAGCTGCGCCTGTTTATAGTGCACCAGCTGTTGTAGAGGAAAGGGTTTTTCAGGATTACATGTACTACGGACCTATTCCTTATAGTGAAACGCTAAAATTTAATAATCTATTTCAAAATGATGGCTGGAATAATTAGAAATAACTTAATGATACAAAAAATGAAAAAAATAATTTTAGTTTTATTGATACTGGCATCAACAGTAGGATGCGAAAACGAACCCATCACATATGATGATTATGATTATTCAGCGGTATATTTTCCTTACCAATATCCAATTAGAACGATTACATTAGGAGAAGATATATATGATAATACTCTTGATCTTCAGCACAAGTGTAGCATTATGGCTACTTTGTCTGGTGTTTATGAAAATAATAAAGATGTAACTATTGATTTTGTTGTTGCAGACACTATACCTAATCGTTTCAATTTTGTTTTTTCACCACAATCATCTCCAGTTCGAGCAATCCGTCCTATGCCTAGTAATTATTATACCTTGGCATCCAATAAAATTGTTATTAAGAAAGGCGCAATTTCTGGTGGGGTTGAAGTACAGCTAACAGACGCTTTCTTTAACGATCCTTTATCTTTAGAGGCAAATTACGTAATCCCATTAATGATGACTACTGTTACTAATGCAGATACTATCCTAAAAGGAAAACCACTTAATGCAGGTACATCACCCAGAAGGTTAAGAACTAATCAATGGGATATAGTTTCAAAAGATTATGTACTATATGCTGTAAAGTATATTAATACATGGCAGGGAGAATATCTTAGAAGAGGTAAAGATGTAATGACTGGAAATTTAAATACTACCATAGTAAGACGTCCAAAAGATATTCAGACTTATGATGCAGGACTTTCGAATGTAGCCAATTGGCTTGTTAAATTAAATTCGACATCTCTTAAGGGATTGAAGTTTCCTGTTGTTTTAAAAGATGCTGCAAATCCGGCACAAAATTACACCTGTACTTTAAATTTAGCTTTTGATGATAATGGAAATTGTGCAATTACTTCTTCTGACCCATCTACTTTTACTGCTTCCGGAACTGGAAAATTTGTTAAAAAAGGAGAGAAAAACAGCTTTGGTAATAAGGATAGAGATGTTCTTTACCTGGATTACACAATTAATCACCCGGGAAAAGGTATTACAACACAAACAAAAGATACACTTTTAATGAGAAATAGGGGAGTGGTAAAAGAAACATTTGGTGTTATAGCCCAATAGAAAATTATGCAATATTTATCAGTTTAATTTCTACTGATATTTATAAAATTTGTTTAAGTTGTTTGTTAGTATTTGTTTTAAACAGTAGTAAGTTTTTATTTACTGCTGTTTTTTAATTACGTAATTGCAACATAATCATTTCAATTTATTTCTTAAAAGTTTAAAGTAACCGATTGTTTTAAATTGGAGTTATTTACGTATTTAAAAAAAATATAAATAAATTCTAATGCAAAGGTTTTAATAGCGATAAGTTAAAATCAACAAATCTATTCGTTTCAAAAAAATATTAAGTTAATCCAAATAAAATGAAAATCAATTGTCTGTTCATTGCATGTTTATTTTCAATATTTATAAACGCACAGCAATATCCGTTTCAAAATCCTTCACTTAGCTCCACAGAACGTGCAAAAGATCTGATCTCACGATTAACTCTTGAAGAAAAAGCATCCCTAATGTGTGATCAGTCTGATGCCATCCCAAGGCTGGGGATTAAAAAATTTAATTGGTGGAGTGAAGCATTGCACGGCTACGCTAACAACGATAATGTTACTGTCTTTCCTGAGCCTATTGGTATGGCAGCCTCCTTTGATGATCAATTAGTATATAAGGTTTTTAATGCTGTTTCAGATGAGGCCAGAGCTAAATATAATCAGTGGATACAAAGTGGTAATGAAAACAAACGTTTTTTAAGCCTTTCAGTTTGGACACCTAATGTAAATATTTTTAGGGACCCACGTTGGGGACGAGGTCAGGAAACCTACGGTGAAGATCCTTATCTTACGTCTCGCATGGGTATTTCTGTAGTCAAAGGACTCCAGGGGCCTGAAGATTCCAAATACCGTAAGCTTTTGGCTTGTGCAAAACATTTTGCCGTGCATTCCGGACCGGAATGGAGCAGGCACGAATTGAATTTAAATAATGTAAATCCACGGGAATTATACGAAACATATTTGCCTGCATTTAAATCATTGGTGCAGGATGCAGATGTACGCCAGGTAATGTGTGCCTACCAGCGTCTGGACGATGAGCCTTGCTGCAGTAATACAAGACTATTACAGCGAATTTTACGTGATGAATGGGGATTTAAATACCTCGTAGTTTCTGATTGTGGTGCAGTTACCGATTTTTACACGACGCATAAAGTTTCTTCCGATGCGGTACATGCAGCTTCGAAAGCAGTGCTTGCAGGTACAGATGTAGAATGCGTTTGGGAGAAATATCCTTTCAAAGAGTTGCCAAAAGCTGTTGCGAAAGATTTAATTAAGGAGGATGATATTAATAAAAGTCTGCTTCGTGTTTTAATAGGCCGTTTTGATCTGGGTGAAATGGATGATGATGCTATAGTGCCTTGGGCACAAATTCCGGCATCGGTTCTTAACAACAAAGAACATCAAGAGTTAGCATTAGAAATGGCTCAAAAATCAATGACATTGTTACAAAATAAAAATAGTGTACTTCCTTTAAATAAAAAATCTGATAAAATAGCCATCATTGGACCTAATGCAGATAATGAACCTATGTTATGGGGAAATTATAATGGCACTCCGGTTAGAACAATTACAATTAAAAAAGGAATAGAATCAAAAACAGATGGAAATAAAATTTTTTATGATAAAGCTTGTGATTTGGTTGAAGACAAGGTAACACAAACTTATTTTGATCAAATTTCTTTTGAAGGAAAAAAAGGAATGAAGGCAACTTATTGGAATAATAGAAACAGAGAAGGAAATAGTGTTACGTCACTGCAAATTGTAAATCCAATAAAAATGACTACAGCAGGGCAGCATGAATTTGCTTCAGGAGTAAAATTAGAAGGCTTTTCTGCAAAATTTGAAACTGAATTTACTGCCCCAAAAAGTGATACTCTTGTTTTTAAAACGGGTGTAACAGGTGCTTTTGAATTATTGGTAAACGGAAAATCAGTAGCGAAATATAATAACTGGCGCACTGTGCCTTCAAATATTCCATTAATTGTGGAAGGTGGCAAAAAATATAAAATCGAAATTCTTTACGCACAGTCAGAAAATTGGCAGGCTAATCTTGAATTCGATTTTGGAAAAGGATTTGACATTGATTTTAAATCGTTAATCCAAAAACTAAAAGGAATTGACACTGTTGTTTTTGCTGGAGGACTTTCAACTTTACTTGAAGGGGAGGAGATGCCGGTTTCTTATCCTGGTTTTAAAGACGGAGACAGAACAAATATTGAGCTTCCTGCTGTTCAAAGAAAATGCCTGAAAGAGCTTAAAGCCGCTGGAAAAAAAGTGATTTTTGTAAACTGTTCGGGTTCGGCTATTGCCTTAACACCTGAAATGTCGAGCTGTGACGCTATTTTGCAGGCGTGGTATCCGGGAGAATCAGGAGGTCAGGCTGTAGCTGATGTACTTTTTGGAGATTATAATCCTGCTGGGAAATTACCTGTTTCTTTTTATAAAAACTCAGAGATATTAGGTGATTTTGAAGATTATTCAATGAAAGGACGTACTTACAGATATACTACCGACGTTTTGTTTCCTTTTGGTTTTGGATTAAGTTATTCTAAATTTAGTATTGGCTCAGGTAAATTGAGCAAGACCAATATACAAACGAATGAAAGCATTCAGTTGAGCTTTCCGATTCAAAATATCAGTAAACGAGATGGAACAGAGGTTGTTCAGGTGTATGTTAAAAAAATGAATGATTCTGATGGTCCATTAAAAACATTAAAAGCTTTTAAACGAATCAGTCTAAAAGCGGGAGAAAAACAAAATGTGACTATCGATTTGCTTTCTTCCTCATTTGAATTTTATGATTCCAAAAGCATAGGAATGAAGGTTACTCCCGGAGAATATGAAGTTTATTATGGTAATAGTTCTGATAGTAAAGATTTAAAGAGGTCTAAAATATCAATTCTTTAAAATAAAAATAACCGAAGTATAGACGTCTTGTTTTGGATTTATATTGTTTCGATAAAGGTTGTGAGATAAACTATATCAAAAGGGTTTCTTATTAAAGTTTTTAAAGTTAAAATTAAGTATTATGAAATTTAGATTCTCTATCATTTTAATATTCACAATCCTTTTTACTTTTGGACAAAATGCAGTTGTAGAGTCTCCAAATAAAAAAATAAATATAACTGTAGGAAATGCTAAAATTAGTAATGTTGGAAATTGGCACATCCAAATTAATTATAATAGTAAAGATAAAATTACAGAAATAATACCCATAATTAATCTTGGTATTTCCAGAAGTGACCAGGAATTTTACACACAACTGAAACTTGTGAAAATTGGAAAGCCAATATCAATTAATGAAGAATATATTGCACTTCATGGAAAACGTTCTAAGTGCGCAAATACAGCAAATGAAATAATTTTATATTTTGAAAATCCTTCGAAAGCAAAGCTAAATCTAATTTTAAGAGCTTACAATGATGGGGTTACTTTTCGTTATGAATTTCCGGAAAAAACAGGAAAATTTATAATAAAAGAAGAACTTACGTCTTACTTGATTCCTGAAAAGTGTCAACGTTGGTTGGAAAAATTTGATTTGTCAAACGAAGGATTATATACAGAAATGAATGCTTCAGGCGAACAGCAGGACTGGTGTTATCCGGCACTTTTCAGAAACAATGATGAATCAGCATGGTACCTAATTCATGAAGCAGATGTTGACAGAAATTATGCAGCATCAAAACTTAGTAATAAAAATACTAATTCTAAATACAAAGTGACTCTTCCAGGCCAGGATGAAGGTGTAGGAGAGCATTTGCCAAAAATTACACTCCCTTGGAAATCTCCATGGAGAGTAGTAATTATAGGTCAGCTTAATGATATTGTTGAATCAACATTAGTAAATGATGTGTCTAAAGCCACAGTTTTAACAAATACTGATTGGATTCAAACCGGAGTGGCATCATGGAATTACTGGTCCAATAATCATGGAACAAAAGATTTTAAGGTAGTTAAAGAATTTGCGGATTTGGCAGCAGCAATGAATTGGAAATATACACTACTTGATTGGGAGTGGGACCAAATGACTAATGGTGGAAATTTAGAAGATGCTGTAAATTATATTCATTCCAAAGGAATTAAACCTTTAATGTGGTACAATTCAGGTAAATTCAAATGGATTACTTCAACACCCGTGGATCGTATGCTTACGCATGAAAACCGAATAAAGGAATTTGAAAAATTAAATAGAATTGGAGTTTATGGAGTAAAAGTTGATTTTTTTCTAAGTGAAAAGCAGGATATGATGAATTATTATCTTGACATTCTGGAAGATGCGGCAAAATATAAAATCATGGTTTATTTTCATGGCTGTCTGGTCCCTCGTGGATGGGAGAGAACATATCCTCATCTGATGACTTATGAAGCTGTCCGTGGTGCTGAATGGTATAATAATGGATCTGAACTCACAACTACTGCCGCTCAACACAATAATACATTAGCTTATACCCGTAATGTTGTGGGCTCAATGGATTATACTCCTGTGACTTTTACAAATTCTCAATTTCCGCATATTACTTCTTACGGACACGAACTCGCATTGAGCATTATTTTTGAGTCTGGGATACAACATATGGCTGACAGACCCGAAGGCTATTATGAATTGTCTGATCCTGCCAAAACGTTCTTGAAGAATATTCCGAGTGCCTGGGATGATACAAAGCTACTTGACGGTTATCCAGGTAAATTTACAGTAATTGCCCGAAAAAAAGGAACGAACTGGTTTATTGCAGGAATTAATTCAGGAAAGAAAGAAAAAGAACAGCATTTAAAATTTGATTTTTTGCCTGAGGGGCAGAGCTATAAGTTAACATTAATTGCTGATGGCGAACACGACAAATCTTTTTTTACGCGTTATTTAGTTGTGAATAAAAGCAGTACTATTGATGTTAAAATGTTAAGTTTGGGAGGTTTTGTAGGATCACTATCGTTAAAAGAATAATTAGAATTAATACAAAAACTTTTAATTTTTTTAAATGAATTATTAAGAGAATATAAATATCAAATAAAAAAATATGATACAAAAAATCTATCTGCTATCGATTGGATTATGTTTGATTAGTTTCAATTGTATTGGACAATCTTTTAAAAAAACAAATTCAGGAATAAAAGCCTCAATTAATAAAATTGAGGTGGAAATACAGTTCTACAGTCCTGAAATAATTCGGGTAGTAAAATATCCCATTGGAGCACATTTTGAAAAAAAGAGTCTGTCAGTAATAAAAGTTGCAGAAAGAACGAAATTTACAATTGATGAAATAAACAGTAACCTTTATCTGAAAAGCAAAAGTATCGAAGTCATTTTGAATTTAAAAGATGGAAAAGTATCGTTTAAAACATTTGATGGCAAACCATTGTTAGATGAAAAAGTGTCAGGAGCAATTTTTACCGAATTCAATGATGCAGGTACTAAGACGTATAGTGTATCTCAATCTTTTAATCTTGACAAACAAGAATCTATTTATGGACTTGGGATTCTTCAAAATGGAAAAATGTCCCAAAGAAATCAGAAAATCCGGATGGTACAGAATAATACATGGGATTTTGTGACTTTCTTTCAATCTGATAAAGGCTATGGGTTGTTTTGGGATAATTACTCACCAACTGATTTTAACGATAATCCCGAAGAAACTTCTTTTAAATCAGAAGTTGGAGATGGAATTGATTATTACTTTATGAAATCTAACAATGCTGATGGAGTAATTGCCAAAATGCGTGATTTAACAGGTCAGGTGCCAATGTTTCCTAAATGGACTTTCGGTTTCTGGCAAAGCAAAGAGCGTTATAAAAGCCAAAATGAAACCGTTGGCGTAGTAAAAAAATATCGTGAATTGGGTGTTCCGTTAGATGGAATTATTCAGGACTGGCAGTATTGGGGCGATAATTATCATTGGAATGGCATGAGTTTTTTAAACCCTGAATTTTCAAAACCCCAAGAAATGATTGATGAAATTCATAATATGAATGCACATTTACTTATTTCGATCTGGTCATCTTTTGGACCAAAAACACCACAGTTTCAAGAGATGAAAACCAAAAATATGTTAATGGATTTTCAAACATGGCCACAGTCAGGAAAAGAGGTATGGCCGCCAGATATGAATTTCCCTTCAGGAGTTCAGGTATATGATGCCTATAATCCTGAAGCAAGAGACATTTATTGGAAATACCTTAACAAAGGTTTGTTTTCCTTGGGAATTGATGGTTGGTGGATGGATTCTACTGAACCAGATCATTTAGATATTAAACCAAAAGACTTTGATAATAAAACATTTTTGGGATCATTCAGAAAGGTCAGAAATGCCTATCCATTAATGGCTGTTGGAGGAGTTTATGACCACCAACGCGAAACATCATCAGCAAAAAGGGTTTTTATATTAACCCGTTCGGCTTTTGCCGGGCAACAGCGGTATGGAGCAAATACATGGTCTGGTGATGTTAACTCTTCCTGGGAAACTTTACGAAATCAAATTCCTGCGGGATTAAATTTTTCTCTTTGTGGAATTCCATATTGGAATAGTGATATTGGCGGTTTTTTTGCAGGCAGCTATAATAAAAATTGGAATAATGGTTCCGGAGCTAAAAATCTATCTTACCAGGAGCTATATTTGCGATGGCTGCAGTTTGGAGCTTTTACTCCTATGATGCGTTCTCACGGTACCGATATACCAAGAGAGATATATCAGTTTGGAAAAAAAGGAGAAACGATCTACGATGCTATTGAAAAAACAATTCATTTGCGTTATTCATTACTGCCTTATATTTATTCTAATGCATGGAAAATAACAAACGAACAATCGACAATGATGCGTGCTTTAGTAATGGATTTTGATTATGATGATAAAGTTAAAGATATTAATAACGAATATTTATTTGGTCAGTCTATATTGGTAGCACCTATAGTTAATGCACAATATACACCTGAAGTTGTTGTAAAGACAAATGAGGATACAGGATGGAATAAAAAAGGAAATAATGAAAAACCTTTAGATCTAGCAATTGACTTCAATCAAAAAAAGTCAAAAAAAATCTATTTGCCGACCAATACGGAATGGTATGATTTCTGGACAAACGAAAAATACAGAGGTGGTCAGGAAATCGATAAAGAAACAAGGATTGATGAAATTCCTTTATTCATTAAAGCAGGCAGTATCATTCCTTTAGGTCCAAAAGTGCAGTATGTTGATGAAAAGAAGTGGGATGATCTTGAAATCAGAATTTATTCTGGAGCTGACGGAGAATTTACACTTTATGAAGATGAAGGTGATAATTATAATTATGAGAAAGGTAAGTTTGCAACAACTATATTTAAGTGGAATGATGCGAAGAAAGTTTTGACCATTGAGGAGCAAAAAGGATCGTTTACAGGGATGATGAAAGAACGCAAATTTAAAGTTGTAAAAATATCCACAAACTTGCAGCCAAATAATTTTTCTTATAAAATTGTTGATTATAAGAGAAATAAATTATCCATTAAATTATAGCAATTAGCTTGTTTGATTTTAAAAATAAATATTTTAACATCCGTTATTTTAACTTCTTCCATGTAATTAATATTTTAAAAATCTGAAGAATGAACTATAAAAAAAAGCCTAAAAATATTTTAGGCTTTTTTTTATAGTTCAAAGTTTATACTTAGTAATTTCAATTAAAACAGAATGTCTTTTATTTCATTAAAGTGTTAAAACAGGTTGATGGTATATGCAAAATTGGTAGGTACCGCAAAAACCTGATATTCTGCAAGCGGCTTAGGTCCGCAACTAGCAGATCCGACACCCAATGTTTTGGTTGAAATACAGAAAACAGTAGAAGTACTGGCAGGCAAATCAATTTTATATTCTATTGGGTGCATTTGCTCATCAGTATGAGGAAGAGCTGCAACCTGCATTAATTTTTCATCAGCTTTTATAGTCAGTGAAGGCATATCTGTACCGGTTAATTTTGCCCAACTCACATCTTCATGATTACCACGTTCCATTGGTTTTTCATATTCGTATTGCTCGTTAATTCCTAATTCATATAAGCCTACTTCAGCTGAACTTTTGCGATCAGAATAATTCTCGAAAGGTCCACGTCCAAAAAATGACATTCTATCCATTTTTTTATCCAGTAACATTCGTACCCCAATTCGAGCTAAATTAATACGAAAACCAACAAATTGAACATCATTATCAACCTTTACAGATCCATCGCCTTTAATCAGATAAGAGGCTGTATGATAAACGCCAAAGCCTTCTTTACCATCTGCTTTTGTTACGGACACAACTCTGACGGAGTATTTATCAATAATTTCTACTTTAAAATCGACCACTTTGTATTGAAGCGTAGTTACTCCATATTTTTCCCATTGTTGATAGGCCCAATTATCGTCATTACGGTGTGAGGCACGCCATAAATGTAATTTAGGTGAACCATCAGTTGTTAGAAGATTGATCCCATTTTTATTTAACTGACTTATAAAGCCTGTTTTCTTATCAAAACTTACAGAAAAATCTTTTCCTGAAATGATAGCTGATTCCACATTTTGAACGAGTTTGACTGTCTGAGTGATTTTTATTTCTTCTTGAGGCATTGTATTAACCGGAACTTTAAACTGTTCTGTTGCTACTTCAAAATCCTTATCTGCCCAAAGTGTTTTTTCCTTTTGCTTATATGAAACTCTTAAATAATATTCGGAACCAGCTTTTGGATGCTCTATTTTATAAGGAATATTTGCCGTAAAGATTCCTTTTCCCCAGGTAGGGCGCATTTTAATCTTTCCGTTGCCAATTTCTTGTCCGTTTTCCGTAAGGCTCCAGGATGCATCAAAACTGTCGAGAGTAATAAACTGATATTTATTTTTAATTTTAATACTTCCGTTAACAGGATCCGTAAATTCAGTATCAATCCATTGAAAAGCTTTTTTCATCTCTGGATAATGTGGCTTCACATTCTTTCCTTCTGTTGCCCGGTCATACGAAATGACTCCTTTATGGATAAAATAGTGGTCATTTGGCTTTTCACCAAAACCACCTCCATATGCAAGAATAGGATGATTAGGATCGCGCTTGTTCCATAATGCCTGATCCTGAAATTCCCAAATTGCACCTCCCAAAATTTCAGGATTATTGTCGAATGCTTTAGAATATTCATCAAGAGATCCCATAGAGTTGAACATAGCGTGAATAAACTCACAAACATAAAAAGGTTTGGTTAACCCCCAGTTTTTAACCATGTCAACGTATTCATCTGCAGTGCCATACATACGGCCATCCAAATCCGCAGGATTATTTTTACCCGCTCCAAAACGTTCATAATGAACAAAACGTGTAGAGTCAATTGCCTTAACTTCAGCCATGGCAGCTTTTAGATTTGTACTGATTCCTCCGCCTTCATTTCCTAGTGACCAAATAATTACAGAAGGATGATTTTTAAAATTTTCAACGTTTGCCACATTACGATCAATAATAGCTGCTTTTATGGTTGGTTCTTCATCAAAGCGTGTATCATAACCATGGTATTCCATATTCGCTTCAGCAACTAACCAGATTCCCCATTCGTCACACAACTCATACCAACGCGGATCATTTGAATAATGGCTGGTACGGATGTGATTACAATTTCCTTGTTTAATGACCTCCAAATCACGAATCATTTGTTCTTCCGTAACAGCATGACCAACATCCGACCAGTGTTCATGACGGTTTACACCTTTCAGTTTGATAGGCACACCATTTGCCATAAAAACACGTCCTTTGATCTCTACTTTACGAAATCCTATTTTTGATGAAAGCATTTCACCTTCAGAATTTGTCAATACAACAGTATATAGATGAGGTGTCTCTGCTGTCCATTTTAATGGGTTTGCTACTTTAATTTTTACGTTAAGTGACTCTTCTTTATTAGGTTTAAGTGCAGTTCCTATTGCAGTTCCTTTGGCAATTTCCTTACCATCCTTGTCATAAAGGGTTGCTGTGAATGTTTGGGGTTTGGCAGTTTTGTCACTATAATTTTTAATTTTTGCTGATACATTCAATATTGCATCTTTGTATTCCTTGTCCAAATCCGTTTTTACAAAAAAGTCACGGATATGTACTTGTGGAGCACTCCAGAGCGTTACATTTCTGAAAATTCCGTGCAAACGCCACATATCCTGATCTTCCAGCCATGTGCCTGAGCTATATTGGTAAACCTCAACAGCAATCATATTTTTGCCAGGTTTCAGATATTTAGTAAGGTCAAATTCGGCAGCATTTCTGCTATTTACACTAAAACCCACTTTTTGCCCATTAACCCATAAAAAGAAAGCACTATCAACCCCATCAAATGTTATGAAATTGCGACGCCCTTTCCATTCAGCAGGAACAGTAAATTCTCTGCGATAGCTTCCCACTGGATTTCTTTCAGTATAAGAAGTGTACCATTTCTCGGGTTCACTCATTACATGTGGATAATCTTTCTTAATTGTATAACCTAAATTTCTGTAAAAAGGAGTTCCATAACCATGAACTTCCCAGTTCGAAGGTACAGTAATTTCTCTCCAGCCAGAAACGTCAAATTCGGCTTTGTAAAAATCAACTGGGCGTTTTTCGGGAGTAGGAACCCAATTAAATTTCCATTCACCATTGAGAGATTTACTAAAAGATGAAGCATGTCTTTTTGCTTGTAAGGCTTCTTGTATGTTAGCATAAGGCATTAAGGTAGCATGATAAGGCTCTTTGTTTATACCAAGTATTTCCGGATTTTCAATTTCCGGTGGAATAGAAACATTTGTAATTGTGTTTTGTGCATCTAGCCGATTAGAAAGAAAGAATAATAACAATAGTAATAGTAGTAAAAACTTTTTTTTCATAGGTATAGAATTGATTTACAGAATCTTTTTGTTTTTTATGAATTTTATTTCATTCAACTTATGTATTTTAATATTAAGTCTAATTGTAAGTAAATTTTAAGGGTTTCTGAGAATATCTATTTAGTTTATTAATTGTATAGATACAAATATATTTAAAAAATAACCACAAAACAATCGGTTGTGTGATTAGTGGAATAAACTTCCTCACTAAAATCTAATCTTAAAGTTTACATATTGAGTTTAAAGATTGGAATGCGCAAATGCAAACCTTGGCAAAACAGCAATACGGTCTTACAATATCCACTATAAATTTAGATAGGAAAGTACAGGGCTTTAAGTGTCGTGGAAGGATTAAGATGAAATCTAATACTCGTACCAAATTTAATGTTTTGATATTATCGCTGTAGTAGATAATCTTTAAAGCATCGCCTAAGGTTGCATTGTAATAATTCTTTTTAATGACAGCTTCATGGTAATGTATTAAGGAAATTTATACTATAGTCTTGTCCATTTGTCTATTTCGATACACCTTGTTAATACTCAATTTTGTACGCTAATACCTTAGGGTATATAACTTTGACAAAATTTAAAAATATTTAATTATGATTAAAAGAAAAACATTAGTACTGGGCGTCACGACAGACTCCACCCGATATTCATATTTAGCGGCTATCCGTCTATCCAATTGCGGACATACTATCATTAACGTAGGTTTAAGAACAGGAAATGTAGCCGGCGTTGAAATTGAAATGCCTGGAGAAATATATACGGATATTCATACGGTCACTCTGTATATTAGCCCTTCAAAACAGCAACCGTTATACGATTATATTATTAAAACAAATCCTCAACGTATTATTTTTAATCCCGGTACAGAAAATGAAGAACTTAAGAAGCTAGCTAACGATCATGGCATAACAACAGAATATGCCTGCACTTTAGTTTTGTTATCATTGGGTCAATATTAATTAAAATAGACATCGCCAGCATTTAATTGGGTGTACTAAAGCGCGCCTACCGACTTTAAGATTTTGATACAACATCAAAAGCAGCATTTCATTTTAATGGAAGTGCTGCTTTTTTTTTGTAGCTTTTCACTGATGTTTAATTTTTCCCTCTTCTTGATAACCATGTGTATGATTGTTTTTCAAATGCCCGCATTTGTAAAGGTGTTGTTAAAAGTAAATATAAAGGAAAAATGTACTACAGTAACCGCCTTATATCCATTTTTAAGGGTTTGATGTTTTCTGAACTTTGCACCGGGGATGAAGTTCTGTCATGTTGAGCATTTCAACAGCGTTACAGGATGTTCCCTAAGATTATTACAAATTAAAAATTATTAAAAAATGACAAAGAAACAAAACCGCACCCTGGGTGCATTTGAAAAAACATTTTGGTTACTGGATCAAATCGATTCTAAAGATTTTGCCCTAGCTGCAGAGGTAGAAGGCAAAGCGCCGGTTGAGGCATGGCAGTCAGCCATTAAGCAGGTACAGCAAAGGCATCCTAACCTTGCGGTAAGGATTGTTATGGACGAGTTTAAACGGCCTGTTATACAGCACGTGGACTCATTAGAAATTCCGATGAGGGTAGTGAATGTAGACAGCGATTTTAAATGGGAAGAAGAGGTTGAAAAAGAATTATCACTACGATTTGACACCAGTAAGGGGCCGTTGTTAAGAGTAATTATACTTCAGAAACCTCAAGATACCGTAGTGATACTGGTAGCAAACCATACATTGGCAGATGGTTCTTCGCTCAATTACCTTTTCAGGGACATTTTAAATGCAGTAACCGGCCAAAAACTGGAAATACTGGCTCCGCAAAAATCTAACGACGAAACTTTAGGCTTGCCTGATGATATAGCCATTACCGAAACTAAAAGTTCAGGTTATGTGTTTAAAAAGATTGACTCAGTTTATCCGAAGGTAGAAAGCATAAGGTTTTCCGGCGAGAGCACTTTACGAATACTGGAAAAATCCCGATTAGAACAAACAACTGTGCACGGTGCAATTTGTGCAGCGGCAGTAATTGCAAGTAGAAAGCTGCGTAGTGAGTGGTCAGACAAAAAACTCGAACTGATTTCTCCGATCTGTACCAGGAGGGCACTTGAGTTAGATGATAACTTCGGGTTAAACATAACAACGCATCCGGTTTATTTTGAGCCTGAACTTAACCCTTATTTTTGGGATGTCGCCAGGCTGGCAAAATCAGGCCTCGCAGGAACTGATACCGTAGCGCACGTACAGAATTATATCGGATTTTTTAGGGAACTAACCTTTAACAGTGCTGATATACAACAGATGATTGACGTATTAAAACAAGCTTTCAACCATGATATTATGATTACCAATCTGGTAAGTGTAAAGTATAATACTGATTTTGGAAAGCTCAAGCTAAAATCGGTTTATGGCCCAATGGTGCGCTCAGGCAAAGGTAAGGAGCAAACAATAGGTGCAATAACTAGCAATGGACAGCTTTGCCTTACCAATACGAGTGACAACCCAATACCGGGTATATTAAAGGAGATGGAAAATATACTTTTAAAAGCATGCAATGAGCGCGCAGAAAGTATTGCCTAATTAACTGTAAAACACCATTCAATGCACAGAAATAGTGTATTGAATGGTATTTTTTAAATTTGGAAATCAATTTAAAAATAAATATTATGATAACTATTAATAAGATGCTCAACCTTAGTTTTATAAAGTTACCAGCCTATATAGGTATTGATTCTATCCAGCAGATGCCATATGATGGCCGATATGCATAAATTACCACTTATTAATACGCTTGACACTGCGTTTTTACAGCAAATGATAGCATACCACGAGGCTGCTTTGGTAAATGTTAGCAACAAGCAAAAGAAACAATGTCTCTAATCGATAAGAAAAAAATATTTTAACGAACGTTAGGTAATTAATAATTTTTACTTATATTTGCACTATGAGACCACAGAAAATTTTAGATACAGATATGATAGCCGGACTTACCAAAGTTTTTAGAGATAAAGGCTATGAAGGAACGAGTTTAAATGATTTAGCAGAAGTAACCGGATTAAAAAAAGCAAGCCTCTATCATCGATTTCCAAATGGAAAACAAGAGATGGCAGAATCTGTATTGAACAATATAGATCAGTGGGTTGATGATAATATTTTCTTTCCTCTGTTGGACGAAAATAGATCAACAAAATTGAGATTAAAAGATGCTCTTAAAAATATTGAAATTCTTTATGATAGCGGAAAAGAAACGTGTGTTTTAAGAGCCTTTTCTATGCATAGCGGATTATCGTTATTTGAGCAACAGATAAAATCGGGTATGGATAAATGGATTATCGCTTTTAATTCATTAGGTATTGCCTTAAAATTAACTTCCACAGAATCTCAACAAAACGCTATTCAGACCTTAATAGAATTGCAAGGCAGTCTAATTGTAACAAAAGGGTTAGCTGATACCAATATTTTTAAAAATACTTTAAAAAATATTGAAAAGCGATATTCAATAGCGTAAAAAAATTTGAACTAATTAATTAACAAACGTTCGGTAAATTATGATACAATTACATCCACTTCCTCCTTTTAACGAAGAAACAGCGATACAAAAAATTCAAAAGGCAGAAGATGCCTGGAACAGCAAAGACCCTATTCAAATTTCAAAAGCATATACACTTGATACAGAATGGCGTAATCGGAATCAATTTATTAAAGGAAGAAAAGAAGTACAGGATTTTCTTGCTGACAAATGGAAAAATGAATTGGACTATAAACTTAAAAAACAACTTTGGACATTTAACGACAATCGTATTGCTGTAAGATTCGAGTACGAATATCGAGATAAAAATGGTCAATGGTATAGAGCTTACGGAAACGAAAATTGGGAATTTGATGAAAATGGATTAATGAAAAAAAGGTTCGCAAGCATAAATGAATTAAAAATTAAAGAAACAGAAAGAACGTTATAAACAATTAGAATATGAAAAAAATAATCCTGTTACAACTAATTATCCTATTCACATTATCAGGATGTAAAAGCGGAACAAGCAGTAAAACTAACGATAAATCAAAAAGTATGACACGTAATCACCCGACATTATTTAAAACCATGGAAATTGATGGAATTAACATTGCTTACAGAGAGGCAGGAAACCCTAAAAACCCTACAATAGTGCTATTACACGGTTTTCCTTCATCTTCACATCAATACCGAAAAGTTTTATCACAATTATCTGATGACTTTCATTTGATTGCACCTGATTATCCCTCATTTGGAAATAGCGATTTTCCATTGGCAAGTGAATATCAATATACTTTTGATAATATTGCAAAAACTATAGATGCCTTTTTAGAAAAGAAAAAAATTGACTCTTATGCATTAATGATACAAGATTATGGAGCACCTATTGGCTTCAGAATAGCTACAGCTCACCCAGAAAAGGTTACGGCAATAATAAATCAAAACGGAAACGCATATTTAGAAGGTTTAGGTGATGCTTGGGCTGGAATTAGAGCACATTGGAAAGACCGAAATCCTGAAACCGAGAAAGCAATACTACCAGCCTTTTCATTAGACGGTTTGAAATGGCAATACACACACGGAACAAGAAATATTGGGACAATAAATCCAGACACCTGGCATTTAGATTATTTAAGGCTTTCAAGACCAAATGCACATAAAGTCAATATGGATTTATTTTACGACTATCAAAACAACTTAAAACTATATCCCAAATGGCAACAATATTTAAGAGATAATCAGCCACCTTTATTAATAGTTTGGGGAAAAAATGATGCCTTTTTTCCTGAAAGCGGAGCAGTAGCTTTCAAAAAAGATGTAAAGGAAATCGACTATAATATTTATGATACGGGGCATTTTGCATTAGAAGAAGATGGAGAAGAAATAATAGAAAAAATTAGAATATTTATGACGAAAGTTGGGCAGTAATTGCCATTTGCTAACAGCCTGTAACCGCAATTGTGGAGATTTCGGTTGCAGAACGTTCTGTTTTCACGAAGAAAGTTTCATCTTGGCAGAGAGAACTCAGTTCGCTTTGATCCACGACTGACGGTTACAGGCGACACGTTATATACATATGACCTTATATGTTACAGCCATTATTTGACGCTGAAAAAATAATATACCGGGAAATTTTTACTTAAAATAAATAAACCTGCAACTTGCTTTTATTTTCCTATATGGTGGTTGACTAAATGCGGGAATGTTATTTTTAATATACTAGTAAGTGCTTAAAAAAAACGATATCTATCGTTCCCTGTGAAACAAATGCTATTTAAAATCACGCCTGATGCCAAGCTTTTTAATTTTAGAATTTAGCGTTGACGGCGGAAGATTTAAAAGTTCGGCGGCACCTCCCGCTCCCCATACCTTTCCCTTGCATTTTTTAAGCGCGGTTAAAATATGATCGCGCTCGTTCTGTACGATAGACTTGAAGCCATCAGAACTAGAGTCAGCCGCAACCGTTTCAGTATTGCCTGACGCAGGAATGTCAAGTCTTTTTATATTATTTGCCTGCGAAACAAGTACAGCTCTTTCAACCAGGTTCTCAAGTTCCCTTATATTTCCAGGCCAGTCATACTGCATCGCATCCTGTATCCCACGAGAGGAAATACCAATAATATTTTTTCCTAAACTGACATTAAAATTAGATATAAAATGAGCTATCAATAACGGAATATCGTCTTTTCTATCTCTTAGAGGAGGGAGTGTAATTGGAAAAACGTTTAGCCTATAATATAAATCAAGTCGGAAGCGGCCAGTGGCAACCTCCTTCTCTAGATTGCGGTTAGTTGCGGCAATTACCCTAACATCAATCTTAACTGGGGCGTTACCTGCTATTCGTTCAATTTCTTTTTCCTGTAAAACCCGTAGCAATTTGGCTTGGAGTTCATAAGACATATCACCAATCTCATCCAGGAAAATGGTTCCCTTGTGTGCACGCTCAAATTTTCCTATATGTTTGTTCAATGCTCCGGTAAAGGCACCTTTTTCGTGTCCGAAAAGTTCAGATTCTATAAGGCTTGGCGGCAGGGCGGCACAGTTGATTTTAACAAATGGACCTTCTTTGCGTCCCGACAGTTCATGTATCTTATGAGCGATTCTCTCCTTTCCTGTTCCGCTTTCGCCTAAAATAAGTACGGATGTATTTGCGGGAGCTACCTGCATAATATTATCAAATACATTTAGAAGTAAATGGCTTTTGCCCACAATGCCTTCAAAAACAGCTGCCATATTCTTGCCCTTGCCAGTAAACTTTTTTTCATGTACAATTGTATAGGGCGTACGTTGGGTATCGAGTCCCAGAACTTGGCAAATAGCAAAAGATATGCGTGCATTTAGCCTGTCCAGTAATGCAACATGATCGGAATTATACGCATCCGTCCGGCGGCTATAAAAATATAGGCAAATATTTGTATATCCAGTACAATCCAGAGGATATGTTAAAAGGGAATTGACACTAAATTTATCTGCAATTTGCTTCCTTAACTCAAATTTGCCCAGCATCTTTTTAAAATCATCACTGATGAAAAAAGATCGCTCTTTGCCTTCTTCCGCATATTGCAGCATATATAGCTCATCAAAATTGCTTTTTGTGATAATCTCGAATTCCTCCTCCCCAATAAATTGATATTCGTCAAATCCGGTGCGCAAATAACTCATCAGCTTTCTTGTTTCCATGTCGTTATTTGTGCAAATAGCCAAATAGTCAAATGGGAGTATTGCCTGAATGGTTTTAGAAATCTGGCACATCTTATCTGTATCAGTTTCTTCCATCTTGACAATATCCTGCAGTAACTTCCAAAATTTCTCTTCTTTTCTTAAGGCAGCTTCGAGGCTGTTTTCATATCGGTATTGTGCTATTTCAAGCGTTACTATCAAATCCCGTTCTCTAAATGGTTTCACTATAAATCCATAAGGCTGTGTAGCCTTGGCCTGCATAAGGGTATCGTGATCAGAATTAGCTGAGACATAGATAAAAGGTATATTTCTCTGCTTTAGAATGACTGCTAAATCTATACCTGACAAGCCTCCTTTAAGTTGAATATCTACAAGTGCCAGGTCGGGAATTTCCTTGTCAATAATCTTTATCGCTTCCGAAACAGATTTCGCCATACCGCACACTAAATAGCCTGCTTCTTCAAGCATAATCTCCAGATTGTTTGCCTCAATAAACTGGTCTTCAACTATTAGAACTTTTAATGCCATTGTAGATGCGGTTTAAGATGTTAATTAAATCTCAATGTGATATCTGAAAATGATACCTGTATTCTTGCAAATATAAATTTCTTTTGTAATATATTTTTCCACTCACCAAAATTCGCTGCGTCATTATTTGGCTACAAATCCCAAGTATTACTCAATTTCATATCGCACACTATAACAAAAAAAAAATAATTTATCAAAACGCCCATATCAGGCTAAAAATAATAGTATTAAAAAAGTTACGAAATTGGAAGTTTGCGGTCAATTTTTTCCAACTGCGTAATACATTGGCAAGTTAGAAAAGTAATTTACGAAATTGCGCCAATTTTTTCTAATCGCATCAATAAAATTTCCGGATTCAATATCGCCATAACGCAGCATAACCTAGTATTAGGGTTATAAATCAAAAGCTAATCAAAAACAACATTAGTCCAGACAAATATCCTGCTCAACGT
>Ga0247805_1000368_pt1 | contig 24130 bp, 23 predicted proteins | sample UWRJL044104R1_FD_180930 | JGI IMG/M metagenome (GOLD analysis project Ga0247805, IMG submission 180930) | Plant litter microbial communities from Arlington Agricultural Research Station in Wisconsin, United States - UWRJ-L044-104R-1 | ecosystem: Environmental > Terrestrial > Plant litter >... | reverse complement strand
GAGAGAAAAGAATGCCTACACCAACTAAGGGACCGCGCCTCGGTGGCGGACCGGCGCACGAGCGCCTCATGCTTGCGAACCTCGCAGCTGCCCTGTTCACCCACAAGAGCATCAAGACGACCGAGACAAAGGCCAAGCGCCTGCGTCCCGTCGCCGAGCGGCTCATTACCTTCGCAAAGCAGGGCGACCTGCACGCACGCCGCCGCGTGCTCGCGAAGATCGGTGACAAGGCTGTAGTACACGAGCTCTTCACAGAGATCGCCCCCCTCGTCGCGAACCGTGAGGGCGGCTACACCCGCATCACGAAGCTCGGCTTCCGTAAGGGCGACAACGCTTCGATGGTTCAGATCGAGCTCGTTCTCGAGCCCGTGAACCCGAAGCCGAAGTCGGCCAAGAAGTCGGCAGCTGCAGCAGCTCCTGCTGAGGTCGTCGAGGAGGAGCCCGTTGAGGCTCCCGTCGAGACCCCCGAGGAGACAGTCACTGACTCCGAGGTTGCAGTCGACGAGGCAGCAGCTTCTGACGAAGAAGCAGCCAAGTAGGCTTTTCTCTTTGGTGAGGCCCCGCTCGAAAGAGCGGGGCTTTACTGTTTAACCCATGGATGCAACACCGCTAAGTTCTCGCGTGACCGCCCCCGAGACGCTCGAGGTTCCGGTGCTGGCTGGCTATGAGTGGCGCCCGGCGCGACGAGACGATCTCGACGCGATGATGGACTGTGCCCGGGCCATCGACACCGTCGACCACCCGAACTACATGACCCCGCGCGAAGAGGTCGAGGAAGAGTTCGAGCACAGCTACGTTGATCCGGCCAGAGATTCGCTCATCGCGATCACCTCCGACGGCCGCATCGATGCCTGGGGTTTCGCAACCCTGAGCCCCAGCCAGGACACGCTCGTGCGCGCCATCCTGTTCGGCGGTGTGCGACCCGAAGCGCGCGGCACGGGCCTCGGACGACGCCTGCTCGCCTGGCAGGAGGGGCGGGGATTGCAGCACCTCGCGTCGAGCGACAAGACGCTGCCCGGCTGGCTGATGTCATTCGCCGAGACGCGGCAGCCGAGCACAATCTCAACATTGCAGCGAGCCGGTTTTGAGATCGCGCGCTATTACCTCGAGCTCGGCCGCGACCTGAGCGAGCCTACAACTGACCGCGCGTTGCCTGACGGGCTGACACTCGCGCCGTGGACGCCCGACCTCGATGACACGGTGCGCGATGCCCGCAACGACGCGTTTCGCGATCACTGGGGAAGCCAGTCGGCCGACCCCGAGCAGTGGCACTCGTTTACGACGAGCAGTCTGATCAGGCGCGACCTGTCGGTTCTCGCGATCGATTCGGCGGGGGATGTCGCGGGCTTTGTGCTCACGACGGTGAACCCCGATGACTGGCCGGGCCAGGGCTTCTCGTCGGGCTACATCGACCTTGTCGGCGTGCGCCGCGCGTGGCGCGGACGAGGAGTCGCGCCGGCACTGCTCAGCGCCGCGCTCGAACTCATCCGCGATGCCGGACTCGACAAAGCGGTGCTCGACGTCGACTCGGAGAACCCGTCGGGAGCGCTCGGGCTCTACGAGGGCGTCGGATTCGTCGAGTCGAACCGCAGCGTGAATCTGCTCAAGGTGTTCTAAGACGGTCGCGGCGATAGGCCGTAGTCGTTGGAGCCGAGCAGCGGCGGGAGTTCCGCGAGTCGCTGGAGTGCGTCGCGGATGGCCCCGGCGTAGATGCGGCCGCCGCGCGGCCCGCCAGGGTGCACCTGGTCGCTCGAGAGCACGTCGAGGTGTGGCTTGATCGCGTCGAACCAGTTCGCGAGCTCGACGGTGCGCTGCTCCTGGGCGAACCGGGCAAAGACCTTGTTGTTGCCGGGGATCCAGCCCTTGGGTGCCTGAACGTTCACGAGCACAAGTTGAACGTCCGGACCGATTGCCGCCTTTATGCGTTCAACCGACGAGACATCGATGGGGCCGTTGGTGCCAAGGCCGAGGATGAGCGTTGGGCGCATCCGGCCCTCCGCCACGAGCTTCTCGACGAGGTCGGGGCCTTGCGCCATCTGCCGGGAGACGACGGCGTCGATGTCGATGCCCGGGAAGGCTTTTTTGAGTTCCGGAGCTGCCGCGAGCATTACAGAGTCGCCGACAGCGAGAATCTGGTCGCCACCGGGGAGCGCGACGGGGGCCGCGGGCTCGTCGTTGACGGCCTTCTCGCCGGCCTCGATCTGAGCCTGCGCTTGGCCGGTCGCGGGTGCCGCGGTGATCGCGGAATAGCCGAGGTAACCGAGCCCGAGGGTCGCGAGCGTGAGCGCGGCGGTGAGGAGTGCGAGCGGCTTGCGCGGGTTCCAGGAGCGGCCGTAGCCGCGGAGCGCCCCGCGATACCCGCCACGACGGATCGGCGTCTCGACGAAGCGATACGACAGCGTCGCCGCAACGAGAGTGATGGCGAGAGCGATGGCGCCCAGCATCCATTCGCCTATCGGGTTTTGCTGCAGCGCGGGCAACCCGGCGACGACGAGCACGAACACCGGCCAGTGCCAGAGGTAGATGCCGTACGAGCGCTCACCGACCCAGCGGATCGGGCGAAGGTCGAGCAGTCGAGCGAGGAAGCCGCCCGGCACAACGGCCCCCATGATCGCGAGCACGGTGAGGAGGGCGACGACGGCGAGACCGCCGCGGTAGACGAGCGGGTCGGTCGCGGGCAGCAGAACGGCGACGGCGATGAGTCCGGCGACGCCGAGCGTGCCAACCAGGGGGAGCCAGAACTTCGCGGCGCGCGACCACTCGAGATCGCGAACAGACCAACCGGTTGTCGCTATCGCAAGCGCCGCGCCGATCGCCAGGCCGAAGCTATGGGTGTCGGTGCCGTAGTAGACGCGCGTCGCGGCCTCGGGCAGGTAGAGCAGTGCCATCGCGGCGGCCGAGGTGACGGCGACAAGCGCAACGAGCAGAAGGCGCACACCGCGTTTGCGCACGAGCAGCAGAAGTAGAACGAGCAGTGGCCAGACGAGGTAGAACTGCTCCTCGACGGCGAGCGACCAGAGGTTGCGGAAGAGTTCGGGGGTTGTCTCGTCGAAGTAGCTTGTGCCGCCGCTCAGGGCGACCCAGTTGTAGCTGAACGTCAGCGCGCCGATCACCTGGCGTGCGAGACCAACGAGAACGTCGCCGCCGAGCAGGAAGGCCGCGCTCGAACAGACGAGCACAAGCACGCCGAGCGCGGGGAGGAGGCGGCGGGCGCGACGCTTCCAGAAGTTGGCGAGGCGAATGCTTCCGGTCTCGCTCTTCTCGCGCAGCAGCAGCCCGGTGATCAGAAAGCCGCTGATGACAAAGAAGATGTCGACGCCGATGAACCCGCCAACGAGAGCGCCCGGAGTGAGGTGGTAGAGCACAACAACCGTCACGGCGAGTGCACGAAGCCCGTCGAGACCGGGCAGGCGGAACGAGCCAACTGTTGCCGTCGTGGGGGCAGTCGGGGACTGGGTTCGGGGAGAAGTGTTTGTCATAAGAGCCTTGCGCTTCGTCTCCAGCCTAGACTCGCTGGGTGAACGACAGCGTGACAACCCGGTTGAGACTCGACTTCGCCTACGACGGCACAAACTTCGCCGGCTGGTCGAAGCAGCCCCACCTGCGCACGGTGCAGGGTGAACTCGAGGCGGCGATGACGACTCTCTTCAGGCGGTTCGGTGCGACCCCGCAGATCACAGTCGCAGGGCGAACGGATGCCGGTGTTCACGCGCTCGGCCAGGTCGCACATGTCGACCTCACGCAGGAGCAGATCTCGAGCCTTGAGCCGCGCCGTGGCAAGGGCACGCCCAAGCGTGACGGACCAGCGGCCCTCGCCCGGCGACTCAACGGAATTGCCGGGCTCTCGTCTGACGTCTGGGTGAGCCGCAGCTCGATAGCGCCCGAGGGGTTCGACGCGCGGTTCAGTGCCACTTGGCGTCGCTACGAATACCGCATCGCCGATTCGACGGCACCGCGCAATCCGCTGCTGCGTAACCACACTGTCTGGTTTCCGGCGATTCTCGACGACGTCGCGATGAACGGGGCGGCCTACGCGCTGACCGGGCTGCACGATTGGGCGGCGTACTGCCGACCCCGCGAGCGGGCGACAACCATCCGCACCCTCCAGTCGTTCGAGTGGCACAGGGGAGAGGGCGGAATCCTCATCGCCGCAGTGCAAGCCGACGCCTTCTGCCACTCGATGGTGCGCGCGCTCGTTGGTGCGACAGTTGCTGTCGGCCAGGGCAAGCTCACGATCGACGATGTCGTTCGCCTGCGCGAGAAGGCGATGCGTACAAGCGAGTTCAAAGTGATGCCGGCCAAGGGGCTCGCGCTCGTCGAGGTCGGCTATCCGGACGACGCCGAACTCGGCGCCCGGGCAGAGCTCACGCGCCAGCGCCGCGATGCCTCACATTTGACCAGCGCCCAGCAAATCGACTAATCTAGACCCTTGGTGCCTGCGCCCTTCTGCGCGACACCCGATCATGAGCCCTCCACCGGTTCGATTTCCCCTGAATCTCAGGGAAAATCTCCACGGAGCGGGATTCACGAACACCTCACTCGATCAAAGAAAGCAGCACTACTGTGACTCGCACTTTTTCGCCCAAGCCGGAAGATGTCCAGCGCGACTGGCTCATCATCGACGCCGATAACATCGTTCTCGGTCGTCTCGCCAGCCACGTTGCAGCACTCCTGCGCGGCAAGCACAAGGCAACTTTCGCCCCCCACATGGACATGGGCGATTTCGTCATCATCATCAACGCGGAGAAGGTAGCCCTCACCGGCTCCAAGCTCGCACAGAAGAAGGCGTACCGTCACTCGGGTTACCCGGGCGGACTCACGGCTACGACCTACTCCGAGCTCCTCGAGAAGCACCCGACGCGCGCCGTCGAGAAGGCTGTACGCGGAATGCTCCCCAAGAACTCGATCGGCCGCGCACAGCTGACCAAGCTCAAGGTTTACACGGGTACGGAACACCCGCACGCTGCTCAGCAGCCCAAGACGTACACCCTTTCCCAGGTCGCTCAGTAGCGCCGGCTTAGAAACTTTAAGGACTAACTACCGTGGCCCAGATTTCAGACATCATCGAAGCAGCTCCCGAGAGCTACTCGACCGAGACTCCCGCAGAGAGCGCCCCCAAGGCACCTCGCGCAGTCCTCAACGTTCCCGGCGCAGCCGTCGGACGTCGCAAGCAGGCAATTGCCCGCGTGCGCATCAAGCCGGGCGCCGGCGAGTTCACGGTCAACGGCCGTACGCTCGAGGACTACTTCCCGAACAAGCTTCACCAGCAGCTCATCAACGATCCCTTCAAGATCCTTGACCTGCTCGGCAGCTACGACGTGATCGCGAAGATCACCGGCGGTGGCCCCTCCGGCCAGGCTGGCGCACTTCGCCTCGCAATCGCTCGTTCACTCAACGAGATCGACCGCGAGAACAACCGTCCCGCACTCAAGAAGGCCGGCTTCCTCACTCGTGACGCTCGCGTCATCGAGCGCAAGAAGGCTGGTCTCAAGAAGGCCCGCAAGGCTTCGCAGTTCTCGAAGCGCTAACCAGCGTTCGATAGGCGAGCACAATGCCACGGCTGTTTGGCACCGACGGCGTTCGGGGTTTGGCAAACAGCGACCTGACGGTCGAGCTCTCTTTGGGGCTCGCCCAGGCCGCTGCCGTTGTGCTCGGTAGGGGACAATTCGCTGACGGGCGGCGCGCTTCGGGGCGCCGCCCGATCGCGGTTATTGCGCGCGATCCCCGCGTCTCCGGCGAGTTCATCGCCGCGGCGGTTTCAGCGGGGCTCGCGAGCTCCGGCGTAGACATCTACGACGCCGGTGTGATTCCGACTCCGGCTCTCGCGTATCTTGTCGCAGACTTCAAAGCCGACTTCGGCGTGATGATCTCGGCATCGCACAACCCGGCCCCCGACAACGGCATCAAGTTCTTTGCCGTCGGCGGCACCAAGCTTCCCGACATCGTCGAGGATCGCATCGAGGCGGCCCTCGGTGAAGAAAAACTCCACCCCAAGGGTGTTGAGGTTGGTCACATCCGTCGCTTCTCCGACGCGGAAGACCGCTACGTCGTTCACCTGCTCTCCACACTTCCGCACCGGCTCGACGGCATTCACGTTGTTCTCGACTGCGCGCACGGCGCAGCCGCCGGTGTCTCGCCCGAGGTCTTCACCGACGCGGGCGCGAAGGTCACCGTCATCGGCGCTGACCCGAACGGTTACAACATCAACGACGGTGTCGGCTCGACCCACCTCGACAACCTCGCGCGCGCTGTGCTCGAGCATGGCGCCGACGTGGGCATCGCGCACGACGGCGACGCCGACCGCTGCCTCGCTGTCGACAACGAGGGCAACATTGTCGACGGCGACCAGATCATGGCGATCCTCGCAGTCTCGATGAAAGATCGCGGCCTGCTCGCGAAGAACACTCTCGTCGCGACAGTGATGAGCAACCTCGGCCTGCAGCGCGCGATGGCCGACAACGGCATCGACGTTGTGCAGACGGCCGTTGGCGACCGCTACGTGCTCGAGGCTCTCAACGAGCACGGCTACAGCCTCGGCGGTGAGCAGTCCGGACACGTCATCATGAGCGACCACGCGACAACCGGCGACGGAATCCTTACCGGCCTGCACGTGCTTGCCGAGATGGCCCGCACCGGCAAGTCGCTCAAGCAGCTCGCTGCTGTAATGACCGTCTTCCCGCAGATCATGATCAACGTGCGCGGAGTTGACCACCACAACCTCGCGGGCAATACCGTTATCGCCGACGCGGTAACCGCTGCTGAGGCCAGCCTCGGAACCACCGGCCGGGTGCTCCTGCGCCCCTCGGGAACCGAGCCGATGGTGCGCGTGATGGTTGAGGCGTCTGACCAGGACACCGCCAACCGCATCGCCGAGAGCCTTGCCGACGTCGTGCGCGAGCAACTCGCACTGTAGGTTCGAGGGCATGCGAAAAACGGCACTGATTGCGGTAGCTCTCGTTGCTGCGCTGTTCGGCACGCTCGTTCCCGCAACTGCCGCCGAGGCATCCACCCGTGTTTTATGTGTTGGCTACAACGCCTGCGCGAAGGCCGGATATTCGAGCCACGGCTACAAGCCGAAGCGTGACAACCTCTACTGGCGTATGGCCGGCGACCACAACTGCACAAACTACGTCGCGTACCTGCTCGTCTCCAAGGGAATGGTCAACGTGCGCCCGTGGTCGGGCGACGGCAATGCCTACGCGTGGGGCGACTTCACAAAGGACTACCGCGACTCAACTCCCGTCGTCGGCGCCGTCGCCTGGTGGGATGCCAACCGCGCCCCCGCGTCGAGCACCGGCCATGTGTCTTACGTCGAACGCGTGATTTCGAAGAACGAGATCATCGTGTCGGAGGACAACTGGAAGGGCGAGTTCCGCTGGAAGCGCATCACCAAGTCGGGTGGCGGCTGGCCGAGTGCGTTTATCCACTTCAAGGACTCCCGCACCCCCGCTCTCCCCGCGCTCAGCGCAACAGTGACCGGACAGTCGGTCTGGGCCGACTCGACCAAAAAGGTAGCCGTTGTGAGCTCGGCGCTGCGCCCGGGCTCAACCGCGTGGGTTGAACTCACCTACCGCAACACCGGCGCCAAGACGTGGAAGGGCGTGAGCCTGGTCACAACCACGCCGACCGCGCGTGTCTCCGCCTTGTCGGCCGGCTGGATCTCGCCGACAACCGCGACAAAGCAAAAAGAGAAAACCGTCGCTCCCGGCAAGGTCGCCACGTTCGGTTTTCCCGTGACAATTCCGATGGATGCCGCGCCCGGCACAATCTGGGCCGAACATCTTGCACCGCGCAGCGCCTCCGGCACGGTGATGACGCAGTCCGATGCGTGGGTGCAGTTTGGCGCCGACGACCGCGCGGACTTCGCCACGCGCCCGACCCCGACGATCGCCGGTAAGGCGAAAGAGGGCCAGCCGCTGACAGCAAACCCCGGAGTCTGGCCGGCCGAGGCGACGTTGAGCTACGTCTGGAAGCGCAACGGTGTTGGCATCGCGCGCGCAACGGGTGCCAGCTACACGCCGACGGCGCTCGACGTTGGCAAGCGCCTGACCGTAACGGTGTCGGCGGCGGCCGATGGCTACCTGCCGTCGCTGCAGACTTCGGCGCCCACGGTGATGGTCGGAAGCATCGAGAGCGACAGGCTGCTGCCCAACGAGGTTCTTGCCGTCAACGGCCAGCTCATCTCACCGAACGGCCAGTACCAGCTCACCCAGCGTGACGACGGCAACCTCGTGATTTATGACCGCCTGAGCGGGATCCCGTTGTGGGCCTCGGCCACCGAGGGCGTCAAGGTTCGCACAAAGCTCACGACAAAGGGAGCGCTGCTTGTGCTCTCGTCGGCGGGTGCAACCAAGTGGACGACCGGCTCGACAAAGGGCGTCAAAGCCGTGCTCAAGAACGACGGAACCTTCGGCATTTACAGCAAAAAGGGCACTCGGGTCTGGTCGTCGAGCACCTCGGGTCGCTAAACCAATCGTTCCCCTGCCCTAGCGGTTTTGTGGGTCCTCGCTGATACTGGGAATTGGGGTACATCTTTTTCCGTCCGGGGGATCAGTTTTTTATGCAGTTCACGCGCGCGCGCTCGAAGCTTCGAGCCACACTTTCCGTTGGTCTGACGCTTGTGCTCGCCGCGGGGCTCAGCCTCGCCGGTGCCGCCCCGGCCAACGCGACAGCAGCAGTGCTCTGCAAGGGGTACGCGGCGTGTGCCGACTACGGCATGACAAACCACGGCTACTCGGCAAAGGCCGGCAACTCGTACTGGCGTATGTACGGCGGCCACAACTGCACCAACTACGCGGCCTACATGATGGTCAAGGCCGGAATGGCGAACACCCGCCCGTGGAGCAACGCAACGGGTGACGCAGCAGGCTGGGGTGTTGGCCTCAAGACGAAGACCAACACGACCCCCAAGGTCGGTTCGATCGCCTGGTGGAACGGTGGCTCCGGCCACGTCGCGCACGTCGAGGCTGTTCTCTCGCCCACCGAGATCGTGATCTCGGAAGACAACTGGGGCGGCGACTTCTACTGGCGGGTCATCAACAAGGCGTCGGGCGGGTGGCCCAAGGGCTTTATCCACCTGAGGGATTCTGCCGCGAAGAACGTGATGCCGGAGTACCGCGCCAAGCCCGTCGCAACAACCGTGTGGACCGACTCGACCAAAAGGACGCTTGCGAACACCGCGGTTATGAACCCGGGATCAACCGCATGGGTCGAGCTCAGCTACCTCAACACCGGTCTCACGACCTGGACCGGACTCCAGCTCGCCACGCAGGCACCGGAAGACCGCGACTCTGACCTCGCGCAGAACTGGCTCACGCCGGCGCGCGCAGCCGTGCAGGTGCCGGCGAGCGTAACGACCGGCGGAACTGCAACGTTCGGTTTCGCGATCCGCATTCCCGCTGGGCTCGCCAACGGCACGAAGATCGCCGAGAAGTTCTCGCCCGTGCTCGGCGCGACGGGTGCGCGACTCGAGTACGGCACAAAGACTCTCGCGCTCACCGCCGACTCCCGCAAGCTGTTTACAACGACTCCGGTTCCGACGGTCAAGGGCACGGCGGGCGAAGAGCAGATCCTCACAGCCACGCCGGGCACCTGGAAGCCCGCGGGCGCACAGTTCAGCTACGTGTGGAAGCGCAACGGCGTGACAATCAGCGGGCAGACCGGGTCGACCTACGCGCTCACCGCCTACGACGTTGGCCGTTCGGTCACCGTCACTGTCACCGCGAAGGCCAGCAACTTCATCTCGGTCGCGAAGACTTCGGTATCGACGCCGATCGTCACGAGCAAGTTCGGTCACACGCTCGATGTCGGCACAACGCTCGCCGGTGGTGGCCAGATCGTTTCGCAGAACGGCAAGTTCCGACTCTTCCAGAAGGTCGATGGGCCGCTCATCATCCAGAACCGCCTGTCGGGCGCGACAACCTGGACCTCGAAGAAGAGTGCAAAGGGCACCTACACAACCATCACGGCTTCGGGAAACCTCGCTGTGTACTCGAAGGCCGGAACCCTGATGTGGCGATCGGGCACAACCGGCAAGGGCGTTGTGCGCGTCTACCTGACAAACACGGGCGAGATGCGCCTGCTTACGGCGAAGTCCGCAATCGTGTGGAAGGTCTCGTAGCCGCTCAGATCTTGCGCAGCAAAACGCTCGACACGGCGTGATTGGAGTCCTTGCGCAACACGAGCGAGGCTCGGGCACGCGTGGGCAGCACGTTCTGCAGCAGGTTCGGCTCGTTGATCGACGTCCAGATGTCGCGGGCCTTTTGGCGCGCCTCATCTTCGGTGAGCGAGGCGAAGCGGTGAAAGTACGAGCGCGGGTTTGTAAAGGCGCCCTGCTGCAGTCGCAGAAAACGCTCTTCGTACCAGCGCGCGATGTCTGAGGTGCGCGCATCCACGTAGACCGTGAAGTCGAAGAGGTCGCTCACCGCAAGGCGGTGGCCTGCGCTCGCGGGCTGCAGAACGTTGAGTCCCTCGACGATGAGCACGTCGGGCTGGCGCACGACGATCTCCGCGTCCTTGACGATGTCGTAGTGCAGGTGTGAATAGAAGGGAGAGCGCACTTCTTCTGCGCCACTCTTTACCTGGCTGACGAAGCGCAGCAGCGCTCGCCGGTCATAGGACTCCGGAAACCCCTTGCGGTCCATAATCCCGCGGCGCTCAAGCTCGGCGTTGGGAAGGAGGAAGCCGTCGGTTGTGACGAGCTCGACGCGCGGGGTGTCATCCCAGCGGGCGAGGAGTTCGCGCAGCAGGCGCGCGCTCGTCGACTTTCCTACGGCAACTGACCCCGCGACGCCGATGACAAAGGGGGTCGAGCGGGAGGATGCGCCGAGAAAGTCGGTCGTCGAGCGGTGCAGTTCGCGCGCGCCCTTCGCGTAGAGCGAGAGCAAACGGGAGAGCGGCAGGTAGACCTCGCGCACCTCGTCGAGGTCGAGCACATCACCGAGACCGCGCAACTGAACAAGCTCGGTCTCCGACAGGGGGAGGGGCATGCGGGGTGCAAGAGCCGCCCACTCCTTGCGATCGATTTCGAGGAACGGCGATAACTGCGCTGGGTTTATTGCGGAGTCGGTCATCGCGTTCAGCCTAACGGGCACACGTTCACAGCCGACGTACCGTAAAATCGCGTCCATGTGTGGAATCGTGGGTTACGTCGGAGACAACAAGAGCATCGAGGTGCTCCTCGGGGGCCTTAAGCGACTCGAATACCGGGGCTATGACTCGGCCGGTGTCGCGGTTATTGACCGCGAGGGCAAGATGGATACGCGCAAGCGCTCCGGCAAGCTGCAGGTTCTCGTCGACGACCTCGAGGCCCGTCCGCTCTCTAACGGTGCGACAGGCATCGGCCACACCCGCTGGGCAACCCACGGCGGACCGACCGACCGCAACGCGCACCCGCAGCTCGGCGACGACGGCAAGCTCGCGCTTATCCACAACGGAATCATCGAGAACTTCTACGCGCTCAAGGAAGAGCTGCTCGCCGAGGGTGAGACCTTCACAAGCGACACCGATTCCGAGGTCGCCGCGATTCTCGTTGGGCGCGCCTACCGCGAGTCGGGCGACCTGACCGAGGCCCTGCGCCAGGTCGTTGCCCGCCTGCACGGCGCCTTCACTCTGCTCGTGATGCACGAGGACCAGCCCGGCGTTGTCGTCGGCGCTCGCCGCAACTCGCCTCTCGTCATCGGCCTCGGCGACGGAGAAAACTTCCTTGGCTCGGATGTCGCGGCATTCGTTGAGTTCACGCGACGCGCCGTGGCCATCGGGCAGGACCAGATTGTTACCATCCGTCCCGATTCGGTTATTGTCACCGACTTCGACGGCAACAGCGTCGAGACCGAAGAGTTTGACATCGCCTGGGATGCCTCGGCGAGCGAAAAGGGCGGTTGGTCCTCCTTTATGAAAAAGGAGATCAGCGAGGAGCCCGAGGCCGTCGCAAAGACAACTCTCGGCCGCATCACCGAGGGCACAATCACGCTGCCCGAGCTCGCACCCATCGGTGACGACGTGCTCAAGAACATCGACCGCATCATCGTCATCGCGTGTGGCACGGCCGCGTACGCGGGAATGCTCGGCAAGTACGCGATCGAGAAGTGGTCGCGCATCCCCGTGGAGGTCGAGCTCTCACACGAGTTCCGTTACCGCGACCCCATTCTCAACGACCGCACGCTCGTTGTGTCGATCAGCCAGTCGGGCGAGACGATGGACACCCTGATGGCCGTCAAGTACGCGGTCGCCGCGGGTGCTCGCGTGCTCTCGATCTGCAACACGCAGGGTGCGACGATCCCGCGCGAATCGCACGCAGTCATCTACACCCACGCTGGCCCCGAGGTCGCCGTCGCATCGACAAAGGCATTCGTCGCCCAGGTCACCGCGCTCTACCTTCTCGGCCTCTACCTCGGTGCCCTCCGCGGTGCGATCTCGGCCGAGGATGTCGCCGAGAACGCCGCCGAGCTGCAGGCGATCCCCGCGAAGATCGACGAGGTGCTCATCGCCTCCGAGTCCATCGGACAGATGGCGCACTGGATGACCGACACGCAGTCGGTTCTCTTCCTCGGGCGTCACGTCGGGTACCCGGTTGCTCTCGAGGGTGCTCTCAAGCTCAAGGAGCTTGCCTACATCCACGCCGAGGGCTTCGCGGCCGGTGAACTCAAGCACGGCCCGATCGCGCTCATCGAGCCCGGGCAGGTTGTGTTTGTTGTTGTGCCGAGCCCGCGCGACCCGAACTCGCTGCACCCCAAGGTCGTCTCCAACATTCAGGAGATCCGTGCCCGCGGTGCCCGGGTTATTGCAATCGCCGAAATCGGGGATGTCGCGGTAGTGCCGTTTGCCGACGAGGTCATTCGCATTCCGTTCGCCGGCAGCCTGTTCGAGCCCCTTCTCGCTGTTGTGCCGCTGCACATCTTCGGCATGGAGCTCGCCGCAGCCAAGGGACTCGACGTCGACCAGCCGCGCAACCTCGCGAAGTCCGTCACGGTCGAGTAGCGCGCGCTCGGTGAACTGGTGATTGTCGGCATCGGCGTTGACGTTGTAGACCTCGCCCGCTTCGAGCGGGCGCTGAGTCGCACCCCGGCGCTGAAGCCGCGCCTGTTTACCGAGGCGGAGAGTGCGGGCAAACCGCTGCGCTCGCTCGGGGGCCGATTCGCGGCAAAAGAGGCACTTATCAAGGCTCTCGGCGAGTCGACCGGAGTGCAGTGGCACGACATGCAGGTCGTCGCCGACGAGCATGGCAATCCGTCGATCGAGCTCTCCGGTGCCGCGCTGAAGCTCGCAAACGACCGCGGCGTCACACGCGTGCACCTCTCGATGAGCCACGACGCCGGCATTTCGATCGCTTACGTGGTGATCGAGAAGTGAGCCTGCGTGAGGCCACCATCGACCTGGCCGCGATCTCTCACAACGTAGGCCTGCTCGTCGAGGCAACAACGGCGCAGCACACAATGGCCGTCGTCAAGGCGAACGGCTACGGCCACGGTGCCGTCGAGGTCGCGCGAGCGGCCCTGCGCGGTGGCGCCGACTGGCTCGGGGTGGCTGACCTCGACGAGGCGCACGGCTTGCGCGCGGCAGGCATCGACGCTCCGCTGCTCGCCTGGCTCCACGGTGCCGACGCGAACTTTGACGCCGCCATCGCCGCAGACATTTCGATCGGTGTGCACAGCACCGCGCAGCTCGAGCGGGTCGCTGAGGCGGCCGGTGTTGCGCGCGTGCACCTCAAGGTCGATACCGGACTCGGCCGCAACGGCGCCGGCCCCGAGGAATGCGCTGCGCTGTTCGCAGCCGCGGCCATCCACGAGAAGTCCGGCTCGGTGCGCGTCACCGGATTTTTCAGCCATCTCGCCAATTGCGAAGACGAGGCGCAGGTCGCCCGCTTTGTCGAGCTCCTCGGCCAGGCACGTGCCGTCGGCCTTGATCCCGAGCTTGTGCACATCGCGGCGACGGGCGGCGCTCTCTCCCTGCCGCACGCCGCGTTCACGATGGTGCGCGTGGGCATCGGCGTCTATGGGCTCTCGCCGTTCGAGCAACCGCCCGACCTCGCGCTGACCCCGGCCATGCAGCTGAGCGGCGAAATCGTCTCGGTTAAGCGGGTGCCCGCGGGCAGCGGGGTCTCGTACGGCCACGACTACGTGACGAGCGCGCCAACGACTCTTGTGCTTGTGCCACTGGGCTACGCCGACGGTGTGCCGCGTTCGGCCTCGGGCGCCGGGCCCGTCTCGATCAACGGCACCCGCTACACAATCGCCGGCCGCGTCGCAATGGACCAGTTCGTCGTCGACGTCGGAGACGCCCACGTTGAGCCGGGCGACCGCGCAATTCTGTTCGGCGACCCCGCGACCGGCGTTCCGTCTGCCGACGAGTGGGCGGCAGCGTCCGGCACCATCAACTATGAGATCGTCACCCGCATTGGCGCGAGAGTGACCCGCCGGTACACCACATGAAGCTGACGATCGCCACTCCCGACGACATGGAGGCCCTCGGCGCACTGCTCGCGAGCCGCCTCGACGCGGGCGACCTCGTTGCGCTCAACGGGGAGCTCGGTGCCGGCAAAACGACCTTTACGCGCGGCCTCGGTGCGGCGCTCGGAGTGCGCGGCGCCGTCACGAGCCCGACATTTGTGCTCGCGCGCACCCACCCGCGACCGGCCGGCGGGGCGCCACTTGTGCACGTCGACGCGTATCGGCTCGGCTCCGCGATGGAGCTCGATGACCTCGACATCGACTTCGCGACATCCATCGTCGTCGTTGAATGGGGCGCCGGAAAGCTCGACGGAATCACCGACGACTGGCTTGAGCTCGACATCGTGCGGCCCGTCGGCGGTGTCGAAACCGAAGAGGGCATCGAGCCGCGCCAGGTGACGGCGACAGGCCATGGGCAGAGATGGGCTGACCTGAGCTGGCTGCGCGCGTAGGGTTATTGCCGTGCTCCTCGCAATCGATACTTCCGCCGGAACCAGCGTCGCTGTCGTCGACCGCGAGGGTGGTGTGCTCGCCGAAAGCTCGTCAGACGACACCCGTCGCCATGCCGAGGTCATTGACGGCCTGATCATCGAGTGTCTCGAGCGGTCGGGGGTCGCGATTTCGGCGCTCTCCGGTGTCGCCGTCGGTATGGGTCCGGGGCCGTTCACCGGTCTCCGCGTGGGCATCGCCGCGGCTCGTGCCTTCGCGTTCGGCGCGGGCAAACCCGTCGTTCCGGTGGTGAGCCACGACGCGGTGGCCTTCGGCCGCGAGGGTCGCACGCTCGTTGTCACCGACGCCCGCCGCCGCGAGGTCTATTGGACGGCCTACGCCGGAACCGACCCACAAGGCCTGCCGATTCGCGTCGCCGGCCCGGGGCTGTGTGTTCCGGCCGACCTCGAGTTGTCGGTGCCCGACTACAACAGCTTCGAACGAGTGGATGCGACGGCAATCCCCGCTGGGGCACTCGGCCTGCTCGCCGAAGGCCTCTACTTTCACAAGCGCGAGTTTGCGGGCAGCGAGGCGCTCTACCTGCGCTCGCCGGATGTCACGCCGTCGACCGGCCCGAAGCGGGTGAGCTGATGGTCTGGGAACTGCGCCGTGCCACCCGCGACGACTGCGCCGCGATTATGGTCATCGAGTCGACGACCTTTGCGGGCGACGCCTGGTCGGGCGAGGCGATGGCGAGCGAACTGGACAGCCAGCACACCTACTACCTCGTCGCAATGTCTGACGGTCGCGTCGACGGTTATGCGGGGCTTCTCGCTGCGCAGGGTTCTCCGCAGGCCGACATCCAAACGATTGCTGTTGCGTCAACCGCGCGTCGCCAAGGACTCGGTCGTGTGCTGATGGTGAGCCTCATCACCGAGGCACGACAGCGCGGCGCCCTCGAGGTGTTCCTCGAGGTGCGCGCCGATAACCCGAGCGCGAAGAACCTGTACGACGATCTCGGCTTCGAGCAGATCGCCGTTCGCCCCCGTTATTACCAGCCCGACAACGTTGACGCGATAGTGATGCGCCTGACGATTGCACCGACAGAAACTATGACTACATGAGCGGCGCACTGGTTCTGGGCATCGAGACGAGTTGCGACGAGACGGGCATTGGCATTGTGCGCGGCACCGAGCTGCTCGCAAACGTTATCTCCTCATCGATGGACGAGCATGCCCGCTATGGCGGAGTTGTTCCCGAGGTCGCGGCGCGCGCGCATCTCGAGGCGCTCGTTCCCGCGCTGAAGCAGGCGCTCGCCGAAGCGGATGTCGCGCTCGAAGATCTCGACGCAATAGCCGTCACAAGCGGGCCGGGTCTCAGCGGCGCGCTGATGGTCGGCGTCGGTGCCGCGAAGGCGCTCGCCCTCTCGCTCGACAAGCCGCTCTACGCGGTCAACCACCTCGTTGGTCACGTCGGGGCCGACGCGCTCGACGCTTCGCCGCTCGAGTACCCAACGATCGCCCTGCTCGTCTCTGGCGGGCACACCTCGCTTCTGCTTGTGCGCGACCTGGTCTCCGATGTCGAACTGCTCGGCGAGACGATCGATGACGCCGCGGGCGAAGCCTTCGACAAGGTCGCGCGGCTTCTCGGCCTGCCCTACCCGGGCGGGCCACAGATCGACCGCGTCGCGGCCGACGGAAACCCGAAGGCGATCCGCTTTCCGCGCGGGCTCAGCCACGCGAAAGACATGGAGAAGCATCGCTACGACTTTTCCTTCTCCGGCCTCAAAACAGCAGTCGCCCGCTGGGTCGAGCAGAAGCGCGACTCGGGCGAAGAGCTTCCGGTTGCAGACGTCGCGGCTAGCTTCCGCGAGGCAGTGACCGACATCCTGCTCACAAAGGCGCTTGCCGCGTGCGAGGCCTATGGCGTTCCGCGGCTGCTTCTGGGTGGCGGAGTTGTCGCGAACGCACGTGTGCGCGAGGTCGCTGCCGGGCGCTGCGCCGCCGCCGGTGTTGAGCTGCGCATCCCGCCGCTCGACCTCTGCACAGACAACGGCGCGATGATCGCGGCCCTCGGTGCGCAGCTCATTGCGGCGGGACATGCACCATCGCTCGCTGGTTTCGGCGCGGACTCAACACTGCCCGTGACAACGATCCAGGCGTAAATTCGGGCGAAACACTGGCGCGGCATCGTTGACTAACCCCCGTTCGAGTGCCACGCTGGGTACCGCTTACACGTTCTGCACATACAAGGAGCTTTTTCGATGACTGACACAACGCCGCCCCCCGCACCCGAGCCCACCCCCTACGTGACGCCCGCTACGCCCGCCGCGCCGTACGCAACACCCGGTGCGCCCGCGAAGGCCCCCGTCCTGAGCATCATCTCGCTCATCACCGGTATCCTCGGCGTGCTCATCGGCTTCGTCGGCTGGGGACTCCTGTTCTCGATCGCCGCAGTTGTGCTCGGCCACCTCGGCCAGAAGCGCGAGAAGGCAGCCAAGGGCTTCTGGCTCACCGGCCTCATCACCGGCTACGTCGGTATCGCGATCAACGTCATCGTTCTCGGTCTCGCGATCGTCGCGCTTATCGTTTTCGGTAACGCCGCAACCACTTACAACTACTAAGCCCTTCGCTTTTTAGTCTCGACTGTGGGCCCCGCTGATAGCGTGGGTCCACAGTCTTTTAACCCTCAGGAGCACATCGTGGCAAACGACACCCCACCCGCAGTTCCGCCGATTCCGCTGCCGCCCGAGGGCGCGGCTCAGCCCGCCACACGCGCACCCGCTCGCCCCGTCGGAGCTCCGGAGCCGGAGGAGGCCCCGGCGGTCAGCCTGTCCAAGCCGGCCGCTCCCTTCACCCCTCCCGGTGGCACCCCGCCCGTTCCGCCGTCGGTCGCCGAGGCCGGGTACGGCATCTCGCCCGAGCCCGCGCAGCCCAACCCCTACGCCGAGCCGACACCGTACGTCGCTCCGGGCGCGTATGCAACGCCCGCCCCGTACGGCACAACACCCGCGTACGGCGCGGCTCCCACCGCGTACAACCCGGCATATGGCGCAACCCCCGGCTACGGCCAGCCCCAGGGTCTCGCGATCGCCTCACTGGTAACCGGCATTGCCGGAATCCTCGGCAGCTTCGTTTTCATCGGCTTCCTGCCCGGGCTCGCCGCGGTGATCCTCGGCCACCTCGCCCAGCGCCGTCAGCCTTATGCGCGCGGCTTCTGGCTGACCGGTCTCATCACCGGATACATCTCTGCGGCAATCGGTCTGCTCATCGGCCTCGGCCTCATCATCTACATCATTGCTGCGAGCGCCTACACCTCGCCGTACAACTAAGCATAGCTAGACGCGGTCGGCGAGAATCGCCATCCGCTTGCCGGCGACCCTCGTGAGAATGAGGGTCGCCGAGCGATCCCCCTTGAGCGACAGCTTCTTGCGCAACTGGGCCGGGTCGACGTCGATGCCGCGCTTTTTGATCTCGAGCGTGCCGATGCCCCGTGCCGCAAGCGCCTGCTTGAGCTTGCGCTCGTCAAACGGAAAAGTCTCCGCGACCCGAAAGACCTGGGCGAACGGGGTGGGCTGGGCTTCGTCCGAGGTGACCCAGGCGATCTGCGGGTCGAGCATGCGTCCATCGAGGCTTCTCGCGAGATCGCCAATCAGGCGGGCTCGGATGACGGCACCGTCCGGTTCGTAGAGAAACTCGCCGAGCGTGCCGGCCGCTTCGTCAGGGCTGTCCGCCGGTGCCGTGAGCTCTGCGGTGCCGTGCTCGCCAATGACAAGAGCAGCGCGAGTGATTCCCTCGCGCGCGACGGCACCAAACCAGACCCCGACCTCGACGACGTCGCGGTCAACGGAGATCCACTGCGCCTCGGCGCCGTCGGGAATGAGATCGCGATCAATGCCCGGCCCGAGCTTGACGCCCGTGGGTTTCGAGGAGCCGATGCCAAAAGCGAAGTCGAGCGAGGGTGTCCAGTCCGCCGGGTCCGCAAGGCGTTTGGAGGCGCTGCGCCGCGCGGGGTCGAGGTACACACCGTCGAAGGGCACGAGGTCAACATCGACCGCGTCGGAATGAACGACCGTCGCACCCGGCCACGGAGCCAGGTTAAAGCTCGCCACCGCGGCAGTTACCTCGTCGATGTCGACAGCCGTGACATCCATGTCCAAAGAGGCAATGGCGAGCGCATCTGCTCCGATGCCACAGCCGAGGTCGACGATGTTTGTCAGCCCGGCGTCGCGAAAGCGGCCAGCGTGCATCGCTGCGACGCGCAGGCGGGTTGCCTGCTCGAGACCCGCTTCGGTAAAGAGCATCGAGGCGGCGAACGGCCCGAACTTGGCAACGCCACGGGCACGCAGCCTGGCCTGGCTGACAACGGCCGCCACGAGTGTGGGGGAGTGCCCGGCCTTGCGCAGGTCGGTGACGATGCGCATCACGTCGCCCTTGGAGTTCCACGCGGGTACCTCGTCGAGCAACCGAAGCCCTTCGGTCGAGAGGATTTCGCGCAACTCGGAAGCGTCCATTGACCCACCGTACAACCGCCGAGTCTCTGGCACTCGGATTGCACGAGTGCTAACAGCGCACTACAGTTGGTGACTGGCACTCTCGTACCGAGTGTGCCAACCCACGTACGTGAAGTTCTAGAAAGAAGAGGTCAACCGTGTCGGTCTCCATCAAGCCGCTCGAGGATCGCATCGTCATCAAGCAGGTCGAGGCAGAGACGACTACTGCTTCCGGACTTGTCATTCCTGACACCGCGAAGGAAAAGCCCCAGGAGGGTGAAGTTGTTGCAGTCGGCCCCGGCCGCATTGACGACAACGGCAACCGCATCCCGCTCGACATCGCCGTTGGCGACAAGGTCATCTACTCCAAGTACGGCGGAACCGAGGTGAAGTACGGCGGAGAAGACCTGCTCGTACTCTCGGCTCGCGACGTGCTCGCAGTCGTCGTTCGCTAAATAGTTTCGACAAGCGGACAACGCTCAACGCTTTACTGCCAGAACGCCCGGCGAGGTAACTCGCCGGGCGTTCTGCTGTTCGGTCGAGCCCTAGGCTGAGAAACGTGACTTCGACCCCGCCGCCCACCAGAACGGGCGTCGGCCTCGCTTTCGCCATTGCCGCCTACGGCCTCTGGGGCTTTCTCCCCATTTTCTTTATTCTCCTTGCGCCGTCCGGGGCGATCGAGATCGTCGCGTGGCGCATTGTTCTCTCGCTCGTCTTCTGCGCACTCCTGCTGACAGTGACACGTGGATGGCGCGCACTGATCGTCATTCTTCATGACACCCGCACGACGCTCATCATGGGCCTCGCGGGAATCTTCATCCTCGCCAACTGGCTCGTCTATGTCTTCGCGACGCTCACCGGGCACGTTCTCGAAGCGTCGCTCGGCTACTTCACAAACCCGATCGTCACGGTGTTGCTCGGGGTGTTCGTTCTGCGCGAGAAACTGCGCCCGCTGCAGTGGGCCTCGATCGGCATCAGCGTCATCGCCGTGCTTGTGCTGGCGATCAACTACGGCTCGTTCCCTTGGATCGCCGTTGTGCTCGCCTTCTCCTTCGGCATGTACGGCCTCATCAAGAAGCAGGTCGGCGGCCGCGTCGACGCGGTGAGTGGTCTCGCGCTCGAGACAGCCTGGCTCACGCCGCTCGCGATCGCGGCTCTTGTCGCGATGGGTGTCACGACCGGCCTCACGATCGGCACGATTAGCCTGACGCACACGATCCTGTTGCTGAGTGCCGGCGCGGTCACGGCGATACCGCTGCTGTTCTTCGCGGCCGCAGCCCGCCGACTGCCGCTCACCTACATGGGGCTCACGCAGTACCTCGCCCCGGTTCTCCAGTTCATCATTGGCGTTGTTGTGCTGCACGAAGACATGCCTGCCGCGCGCTGGGTCGGCTTCTCCCTCGTCTGGCTCGCGCTCATTGTGCTCACGATCGACATGTTCGTCGCGCACCGGGGCCCACGCCGCGCCTCGCTCGAACGCCCCTAGGCCGGAGGTAGGGTGCACTCGTGACGCGCGCTGGCACCACGATCGCCCTCGGCCTCTCGGTCGCGCTCACACTTGTCGCGTGCACGGGCACGGAACCTGAGCCCGTGCCCACCCCGACCGTGACGGTCGCGCCCTCCGGTGATGGGGTGCTGCGCGTCGGCACCGCCTTCTCCCTCGGCGGATCGGCTAAAGCCAGCGGAGCAGCCCAGGTCGCCGGCGTCGAGCTCGCGATTCGCGACATCAACCTCGCGGGCGGAGTCAACGGCGCACCGGTCGAGGTCTTCCACCGCGACGGTTCCGACCCCGCAGCCTTTGCCGCCCTCGTCGAGAAGGGCGTCGACGTTGTGATCGGCGGCAGCTCCGTCGCCCGCGCCGAAGAGCTCGCGCCGCTCGCAACGGACGCCGGCATCCCGTTTCTCTCCGCTGCCGCAACCTTCGCCGCGCCGACACCGTTCACCTTCAGCCTCGCGCCGGCCCCGACAAGTGTCGCGACCGGTCTCGCCGAGAGCATCGCGGCAACCGGCGCCACCCGCGTGACACTCGTGCGCGCAGAAGCCGCGGAATACGAGCTTCTCGAAACCCAACTCACCGAGGCGATGGATGTCGCGGGCCTCACGCTCGCAACAACAACACCCCTCACCGCGCAAGCCGGGCCAACCGTCGCGGAGGTTGCGACATCCACCCCCGATGTTGTTGTTGTGGCGGCACCTCGAAAGGCTGCCGTTGCCGCCGTGCTCGCCGACCTCGTTGCTGCCGGCTACGGCGCAGACACGCTGTGGTTTGCGGGCTCGTCGGTCGGAGAGTGGAAAAAGCCGCTACCCAGTGGCGCGCTCGACGGTGCGGGCGGCGTAACGCTCGGCTCCCCGACGGATCCCGCGTTTGCGGTTGCGCTCGAGCAGACCGATCCCGGTCTCACGTCGACAACGTTCGCGGCGGAGGCGTACGACGCCACGGTGCTCGCCGCTCTCGCCGCAGAGCTCGCGGGTGACGACGGTGGCCCGTCCATCGCTCACCAGTTGCGCGCGGCGTCTGCGGAAGGCATCCCGTGCGCGAGTTTTGCGGAGTGCCTCGACGTGCTGACCACCGAGCCCGACGTCGATTACGTCGGCCGATCGGGTGCCGTCGACATCGGCGAGGACGGCAACGGGGGAGGCGTGCGGTTCAGGCTTTGGGAGTTCTCGAGCGCGAATAAACCGACACTTGTCGGTAAATAGCGATTTCCGCGCCCAGTTCGGGGGGTCAAACAATGTCACGAATGGTAACGATTGGATCGTGTTACAGGGCTGTAACACGAGCGTATTGTGCCGGAACGCTTTCGCCCGTAGCTTGACATAACGGCCGTGCGCCAAGCACGACTGTGTCCCAACACATTCATACAAACCAAGGAGCAACATGAGCGCATTCGCGAAGGCCCCGGCCTCACGCTCACGCACCCTTAAGGCAGTCCTCGGCGGCATCGCCGTTCTGAGCGCCAGCGCACTCGTTCTGAGTGGCTGCGCATCGACTCCTGAAGAAGACACAACCGGTCCTCGTGAGGACCTCACGCTGAAGATCGGTACGGCACTTCCCGTCACCGGTAACCTCGCGTTCCTCGGCCCGCCCGAGATCGCTGGTGTTGGCCTCGCAGCTGAGGAAATCAACGCAGCCGACGTCGGAATCACAGTTGAGGTCACCTACGGTGACTCGGGTGACGCTGACAACAAGGCGTACGCAACCGAGGTTCCTCGCCTCCTTGCTGATGGCGTTTCCGCCATCATCGGTGCAGCTTCTTCGGGTACCTCGAAGCTCTTCATCGACGACGTGACCGGTGCTGGCGTAATCCAGTTCTCCCCGGCAAACACCTCGGCTGACTTCACCACGTGGGACGACGACGGACTCTACTTCCGTACCGCCCCCTCCGACGTCCTCCAGGGCGAAGTTCTCGGAAACCTCATCGCTGAGGATGGCAACGCCACACTCGGCATCATCTACCTCAACGACTCCTACGGCACCGGCCTCAAGGAGTTCACCTCCAAGGCATTCACCGCCGCTGGTGGCGAGGTAGTCGCAGAGGCTTCCTACAACACGGGTGACACCTCGTTCGACGCTCAGATCTCGGCTGTTACGGCTGAGAACCCTGACGCGATCGCGCTCATCGCGTTCGAAGAGACGAAGACGATCGTTCCCGGTCTGTCCTCGTTCCCCGCTGACAAGCTCTACTTCGTTGACGGAAACCTCGCTGACTACAGCGCGGACTTCGACAAGGGAACGCTGACCGGCGCCAAGGGAACCCTCCCGGGTCTCGACACCGCGACGCTTGGTGACTTCACCGAGCGCCTCAACGACTACTGGGTCGGAACCGGCGAAGAGCCGCTCAAGGACTACAGCTACGCAGCTGAGTCCTACGACGCAGTTATCCTCCTCGCTCTCGCAGCGCTCGAGGCCAACTCGGTCGATGGCAAGGAAATCGCCGCAAAGCTCCAGGAAGTTTCTGGCGGCTCGGGTGACGGCGAGAAGGTAAGCGACTTCGCTTCCGGTGCAGCCATCATCATCGACGGTGGAACTGTTGACTACGACGGAAACTCCGGTCCGATCACGTTCGATGAGAACGGCGACCCGACCGAAGCAACGATCGGAATCTTCCAGTACAACGACGAAAACAAGTACGACCGCATCAACTAGTCACTAGCTGACGCGTGAAGCCCCCGGCCCTTGTGGTCGGGGGCTTCCTCGTTTAAGCGCCCGTGCCGGCGGCGTGCGCCTGTGCGACCCGCCTGAGCTCGCGTGCGGTCTTGTCGAGCGCCGCTGCGGCCCGCCGGAGCTCGCGTGCTCGGCCGTTGCGCGCTACCCCGTCACGTGCGCGCTACGGCGCCCTGGTGCGCGTGGTACCCAGTAGCGCGCAGGGGCCGGCGACGTGCTCTCAAAACTCGACGGAACTAATTTCCGGTTCTGGTCAACACGGCGCGAAAAAGGGTGCTAGATTATCCAAGTTGCCCGCCGCGAAAGCGCAGGTAACCGCCTCTCTAACTTAGAGAAAACCCCCGTGTGAGTTCGTCAAAAAACTCTCGTGGTGACTGGCCTTCGGGCCGGAACCGCGGATTTGACAAACACCGCAGAGGTGCTAAGTTAGACAAGTTGCCCGGAGCGAGAGCGAGGGTAACAAACACTTAGGTAAGGCCCTGGGTAGCAGCCGTTTTGCGGTGAAAACCAGGAGCGTCCGATCCTTGAGAACTCAACAGCGTGCACAATGTCAAATGCCAAAAACCCGTGCATTGGATCCAGTTTCTAGCTGGTGAA